>ERZ773157.1292-NODE-1292-length-24394-cov-17.913185_pt1 | contig 24394 bp, 25 predicted proteins | sample MGYA00511480_ERZ773157 | MGnify/ENA primary metagenome ERZ773157 (study PRJEB29015, sample SAMEA2737863) | human gut metagenome | biome: human gut; feature: human-associated habitat; material: faeces | place: China | collected 2012 ... | reverse complement strand
CGCCCATCTGGCGGCAGATGTCGGTCATCAGCGACCACATCAGGCTGTTCCACGGCGCGACCGCGCCGCCGTCGATGGTCAGGGAATCGTCGGGCACGAGTGTGTCTAAGTCGACGGTGCGGACGATGCCCGTGCCGCTGCACTTTGAGCAGGCACCCTGTGAGTTGAACGCCAGCTCCTCGGCGGACGGCGCGTAGAAATGCGCGCCGCACTCGGGACAGACGAGCTCCTTGCCCGCCGCAACGAGCAGGGAAGGTGGGACGTAGTGCCCGTTCGGGCAGCGGTGGCTGGCTAAACGCGAGAACATCAGACGCAGGCTGTTCAAAAGCTCTGTGCCCGTGCCGAATGTGCTGCGGATGCCGGGCACGCCGGGGCGCTGGTGCAGCGCCAGCGCGGCGGGAACATACAGAACCTCATCCACGCTCGCCTTGGACGCCTGCGTCATGCGGCGGCGCGTGTAGGTGGACAGCGCTTCAAGGTAGCGACGCGAGCCCTCGGCATACAGCACGCCGAGCGCCAGTGAGGATTTTCCTGAGCCGGACACGCCCGCGATGCCGACGATCTTACCGAGCGGGATGTCGACGTCGATATTTTTAAGATTGTGGACCTTTGCCCCACGAATGAGCATTTTGTCGATCATGGTATCACTCCATCAGCTGTGAAAAAAGTGTTGAAAATATACAATAGTATCCTTTTGGTAACTACGCCACAATACTGTGCTTACTTTACGAAAGTTCTCTATGGCGCTATGATAAGGCCAACGAAAGAAAAATACAACCTTTCGAGTACAAAACATTTTGGAGATATTTATCATGAACAAGACTGCTGACCGTACCGTAGCGCTGGACAAGGGCCGCGTGGACGTCTATACTAAAAACGGCGTCACCCTTTACGCCTATCAGACCCGCGACCTCATCGACAACGAGGTCTTTGTGCTGGCAAAGAAAGGCCGCGGCGTCGTGATCGAGCTGCCGTGCTTTTTTGACAATATTCGCGAGCTGACTGATTTCCTTAAGAGCGAGGGTGTCGCGGTCGAGGCGAAGTTCGTTGCCTATCACGCGGCGGGCGCGTCCTTCCTGCCGGAGGTCCCCGCCTACGGCACCGAATCCTCCGTCGCCTATAACACGACGGGCGGCGGCGCAGGGCTGGTCGCGAATTTCAAGAACGCATTCGGCGACAGCTTCGATCCCGCCATCTGCGAGGTGGATTACGTGCTGGAGGAGGGTGAGATCGAGCTTGCGGGTATCCGCTTTGTTGTGAAGCCCAATGCCGAGGCGTTCGACCTTGAAATTCCGGAGATCAACTGTGTTTACACGCACATGATGGGCCACGATTGCCACTCCATCGTGGCGGGCTGCCCGCATGCAGACGGCATCATTTCCCAGCTCAACTACTACATCCGCAAGGGCTTTGACCTTGTCCTGACTGCGCATTACACGCCGGAGAATCTGAAGGATGCGCAGACCAAGGTGGACTACCTGACGAACCTCAAGGAGATCGCGCTGGAGAGCGAAAGCGCCGACGAGATGAAGGCCAAGGTGCAGGAACAGTATCCTGATTACAGCGGAATGAACTATCTTGACATGACGGTGGGCTTTTTCTTCCCCAATAAGTAAAACGTCCTGAGAAAGGAGCAAAACATGACGCAGGCGGAGCGGCGGCTGTACCTGATCCGGTCGCTATTGAACGAAAAAACGGAATACCAAAGCCTGAACGTGCCGCGGGAAGTGGGGGAGCAGCGCAAGCTGCTGCGCTCGCTGATGAATGTCCGTATGCCGAAAGTGGCAGACGAAGCGATTCTGCGCGTGCAGGACGAGTACTTGCAGCAAGAGCTGGCAGACGAGGGCGTTACCGACCTCGACGATCTGCGGCCGGTCAGTGGTGACCTTTACCTCTGGCAGGGGGACATCACGCGCCTCAAGTGCGGGGCCATCGTCAACGCCGCGAACAGCGGTATGACGGGCTGCTACATCCCGTGCCACGCCTGCATCGATAACTGCATCCACACCTTTGCCGGCGTGCAGCTGCGTCAGGACTGCGCCGCGCTGATGGCAGAGCAGGGGCACGAGGAGCCGACAGGGCAGGCGAAGATCACGAAGGCCTACAACCTGCCGTGCGATTACGTCCTCCACACGGTCGGCCCGATCGTCTCGGGCCGCGTGACAAGAGAGGACGAGCGGCTGCTTGCGTCATGTTACCGATCCTGTCTGGAACTTGCGGAGAAAAACAGTGTGCGAAGCATCGCGTTCTGCTGCATTTCGACCGGTGTGTTCCATTTTCCAAACGAGCGCGCGGCGGAGATCGCCGTGGAGACCGTGCGGCGCTGTAAGGTGGAGACGGGCAGTAAAATAAAGGTGGTTTTCAATGTTTTCAAGGATCTCGACAAAACGATCTACGAGCGGCTTCTCGGCGCAAATTGCGCGCCTGCGGCGCGCGCTTGACGAGGCGGATGCTGTCGTCATCGGCGCGGGCGCAGGGCTGTCCACCTCGGCGGGTTTCACGTACAATGATGAGCGGTTCGAGCGGTATTTTTCGGATTTTGCCGCAAAGTACGGTTTCCACGACATGTACAGCGGTGGGTTCTATTCGTTTCCGCCGCAGGAGGAGTTCTGGGCCTATTGGAGCCGGTATATCTTCATCAACCGCTATCAAAACGCGCCGAAAAGCGTGCACGAGGTTCTGCTCGAGCTGGTGCGGGACAAGGACTATTTTGTCATCACGACGAACGTCGACCACTGCTTCCGGAAGGCGGGCTTTGACAAAAAGCATCTTTTCTACACGCAGGGCGACTACGGCCTGTTTCAGTGCAGTGAGCCGTGCTGTCAGGAGACGTTTGACAACGAGAAAACCGTCCGCGCGATGGTCGAAGCGCAGGGCTTCACCGTAGCGGACGGCGTGCTGACGCCGCCGACAGATGGGACGCCAACGATGGCGGTACCGTCGGAGCTCCTTCCGGGCTGCCCGCACTGCGGCAGACCGATGACGATGAACCTGCGCTGCGACGACAAATTTGCCGAGGACGAGGGCTGGCACGCCGCGGCGGAGCGGTACGAAAATTTCCTCCGCACGCGGGACGGACAAAAGATCCTCTTTTTAGAGCTCGGCGTCGGCTACAACACGCCGGTGTTCCGTTCTTTGCGCACCGGAAACAAGAGAACGAAAACATTGAGAAAACAGCGTATTTTAGGACATTTGCAAATTCTTACCACAAACTATCAGGAAAGGCTGTACGCGTGATGTTCGGTTTTCGCAACTTCGGGAAAACAAATACCTCTAACGGCATAGAGAAACTATGCTCAGCGTTGGAAGAAGCGGATGCCGTTATCATCGGAGCGGGAGCCGGTCTTTCCACATCAGCCGGGTTTGTTTATACGGGAGAACGCTTTGAAAAGCATTTCCACGACTTTGCAGAAAAGTACCACTTCAGCGACATGTACTCTGGCGGTTTTTATCCCTTTGACACGCTGGAGGAATACTGGGTATATTGGAGCCGCTATACCTGGATAAATCGCTACACGCCAGCCCCGAAACCAGTGTATGAGGACTTGCTGGGATTGGTCAAGAATAAGGATTACTTTGTTCTGACTACCAATGTTGATCACCAGTTTCAAAAGGCGGGATTCGATAAGCATCGGCTGTTCTATACGCAAGGTGATTATGGCCTGTTTCAGTGTAACAAGCCGTGTTGCCAGAAAACCTATGATAACGAAGCCACCATTCATCAGATGGTGGAGCAGCAGAAAGGTATGCGTGTGCCGACAGAACTGGTTCCGCATTGCCCGCTCTGTGGCAAGCCAATGACAATGAATCTGCGGTGTGACGATACATTTGTGCAGGATGAGGGTTGGTATAGTGCTTCGGAACGATACACGGATTTTCTGCGGCGGCACAAGGGCTTGAAGGTTCTGTTTTTAGAATTAGGCGCTGGAATGAATACGCCAACGATTATAAAATTTTCTTTCTGGCGCATGGTAAACGAGTGGAAAAACGCTACTTATGCCTGTATCAATCTGGGTGAAGCCTACGCACCGAGAGAAATTCAAGCGAATTCAATTTGTATCAACGAAGATATTGGAAATGTTTTGAAACAGCTTTAACCGTATTGCAAACCGGCATAGGCTGAATAGCCGGAAAGGATACGTAAATGGGAAAATCAATTTTTGAACAGATGGGCGGAACCTATACGCTGGGTGAAGATGGAATGTACTATCCTGACTTAAAGCTGCCGACGGATGAGGAACCCCGCTATGGAAAGTATGGCCGAATACGAAAAACATTTTTGCAGAAGCATCGTTACGGGCTGTATCTGGAATTTCTGCTGAACAGTCAGTTGGAAAGCGATTTGTCAAGGGGAGATTATACAAAAAGGCAGGATAAAATATCCGACCGTGAAATCTTTTCTATAATGTCAAGTGATGAATGACTGGAAAAATAAAGTCAAGGAGCAGCATAACGCCGTTCTGTATTTCTATCTTGCTATTGCAAATCACGCCCTCGTCTGTTATATTGTAACGCTTAAACACCGAGCGAAAATATGCGAAGAATTCCTTGTCTTCCTCTGCCATCGGTGCAACCCAGCCGTTCTCGGCACCATGGGCTTCGATTTTCTCCAACTCTGCCATACGTCCTTTATCCATGTCAGTTGCCCCTTCTGGATGAAATCATGGTTTTCTCTTAACAGCTATTACATTCCCGTAATTCATGTAGTTTTTTAAGGGAAAGACTACCCTTTTTGTTACGGACTTACGTTTCCAGAAGATCCTCCATCGTACAACCGAGGACTTTTGCAAGGCTAAGAACAGTCTCCGCACTGGCTTTGTTGATGTCCTTGTTGCGCTGTTCGTACATTTGAATTGAGCGAAGACTGACATTGCTTCGCTTGGCAAGCTCTGCCTGCGTGCAGCCATAAAGCGTGCGGATACGTTTGAGGTTGGTATCAGCGAAGTATTCGCGCACTTTGGCATCGACAATATCAGCGAATTTAGTGACATCCGCTTCATGAAGGGGGGAATACATCTGCTGCAAATCTTCAAACGAAAGAACCTTAAAAATATCACTGAACTTTCTTCCGGAGAACCATTGATAGTAGGCCACTGCCCAGCCGATCCAATACTCTCTGGAACGGCTGAAATTCGCTTGAGGCTTGGCGGTCGGCGCTTTGCCCGTAGTCTCAACGAGAACATCAACAGCAGTTTCAATCCCGCTTTTCCCCAAAAGATATGAAGGTTCACCATTCTCAATCCGATTACTGACGGAACTGACGGAAAACAGCTTTATAAAGCTATCTCCGGCAACTCCGCACGCGTTGATAGCATAATCAAAAGCATCGCCCAGTAATGCCTGCGCGTTACTCAGATAGATTTCTTGGTATGCGTGGGTCATCGTTTTGGATGCCTCCTCTTATGATATCAAGGATATACAGACCATCTGTTTCCTCTTCAAGTATATCCGAATAAAGTTGGTCGGCTTCATCATTTCGAGCCTTGCGGCGAACATAATATTTTTCCTTTTCCGCAATAGAAAATCCATCGTAATGCAGCAGCGAAAAGGCGTATTTAGACTTGATGACAATCTGTTCGCCTAACTTGCCAAGCCGCATAGCGTTTGCGAGTTGCTGTACGGAAATTCCGTTATTTAGGAAAGACGCAGCAAAGTCAAAATAGGAGTCATCGGCACGGTATCCGATGATCAGGTCGTAGGCATTGACGTTGACGCCGAAATTGTCAATCAGATATCGTTTTGCCCGCTGTGCGGCTGGGCTTTTGATAGAAAACAGACGATGCGCTACCAGAACAGCAATCCAGTTCAAAATCGTATAGTCTGGATTGTTCAGATTCAGAATTTTCAGGTATTCTGTATCAAGACTGTAACGATTGACGAAGCCGTTACGCAGAGAGGATACAGCCCATTCTTTGGCGAGTTCCTCGCTTTCCGTGCAGTAGAAGCCCAGTCCGAAGTCATTGTTCTGCTTACCCAACCCAAAGGTTGGAGATTCTACGATCTGTTCGGAGCCATGATATAGGGTAATTTTCTGATTCATCTCCGCATCCTCCTAAGTATCACTGTAAAAATAGTATCACCAAAGTGATATAAAATCAAGCAATATTTGTAGAGAAAAAAGAGAGCATTTCTCGCTTGAAAAATACAGTTTCTTCAGACGAATATTTCCAAGAGAAACTTAGAGATAATCAGTTCACAGAATGATATTGAGCATCCATTTTGCCGGTGCTATAATTAAATGCAGCTAAGTAGGATATTGCAGAACTGCTGGAAAAATACAAATACTCCGCAGCAAAGCGAAAGAGAAGCACCGCACCAATATTTGAAAATGTTTAAGAGCTTCCGGGTGGTAGTGCGCCACTTGAAACCGACTTGATACTAACTTAAAACTAACTTGCGTGTAACTTGCGACCTAACACACAATCTGACGTTCAAATTGTTGGATGGATTATTGATATGGGAAGACTGATTTCTAAGAAGACTGTGGAGAGAAAAAACGAATTTGATTCTCGACAGCATAAGAGTAACCTCCGCAACATCTGCGGGACATTTGCTGCCGAGGGTATGACGATCAGCAAATATACCCGCAGAAATCTTGACTGAATCGCCAGCGGGCAGACCAGCTATCAGCAAGTCCTAACTGAGCTGAGAGAGAAGTACGAAAAGAGAGGATAAGGTTGTTTTCTGATTGCAGACCTATCGATTCCTTTTCAATGATATGTATATGGAGAGTAGTTTCAAATTTGTTTCGCTAAAGGCTCCGCGAGGCATTAAGCGAGAGCTTTTTCGAGGCATTGGAGGTTAGACAGTGCAAAAAATCTTGCGAAAGACGCAACTCAAAGTTTGCAGCGCTATAGACAAAGAAGAGTTACTTTCCACAGTAGGCGGCGATGGCCTGCGCGACAAACGCTGCCGTGCCCTCGCCGCCAGCTATGTCAATGTTTTTGCGGAAGCGGTCATCGGCTACATACATCTCACCTAAGCCCGCCAGGATCTCCAGCGTGCAGGTGTAAAAATGGTCGGTGATAAATTGCTGCAAATCACGAATGGCCGCCTGCGCTTCCGGCGCGGTAGGGGCAAGGTGCTTCAGCTTGCCCAGCTTTGCAAAGTGCCTCATCAAATCAGCAGGGGTGCCGGTAGCTCCGCCTTTTTCATGCTGCTGATATTCCTGATAGGCGATGGTATTGCCCCATTTTTCTTTGACCTCTGCGGTGTACTTCTCCTGCTCGGCCTTATCAAATGCGTCAAATTTCATAGGTGTTACTCCTGTTTCTAAGGTTTCACGGGCGAGGGTGATGAGTCGTCCCAACCGCGCCTGTCGCAGCTCCAGCAACTTGATCTGATCTGTGAGAGCGGTGGCCTGGTCGAAGTTCGGGTCATCCAGAATGCGCTTGATGTCCTTGAGCGGAAATTCCAGCTCTCGAAATAGAAGAATGGATTGCAGCCGCGCCAAGGCTGTATCGTCATACAGCCGGTAGCCTGCTTCCGTGAGGGCTGTGGGCGGCAGCAGTCCAATGGCATCATAGTGGTGCAGTGTCCGGACACTGACACCGGCCAGTTTGCTGACTTCGTGAATGGTCATCATGGGTATCCCTCCTCCGTGTGAGCTTACCATACACTATGACGTAACGGAAGAGTCAAGAGAAAAATCCTCCATTTGCGAAAAAGATCTATGCGCTGTGATTGCTGCAAAAATCGTGCAAATCTATCATTTTCTTGCTTACTGTGTCAAAATGTGCTATTATTATAAACAACGCTGTCAAGTGTTGGAATAGGCCTTGGCAGTATGGCTGCAATAGACCGAATGCTCTGCCAAGCGGCAGAGCATTTTTTTGCATATCGGTACGGAGGAGATATTTATGTCTGTGAGTTATAAAAAACTCTGGAAGTTGCTTATCGATAAGGACATGAAGAAAAAAGACCTGTGTGAAAAGGCGGGTATCAGCCCAGCATCCGTCACTAAAATGGGACGGAATGGGCATGTCACTACAGAGATACTCGTGAAGATTTGTGCGGCGCTGGATTGCAGGATTGAGGATATTGTGGAGATTGTGCCAGATAAACAGTGAGATGAAAAATAATATATTGATTTTTTCAATTTGATAAGGGAATAGTCGCTGTAAATCACACGTGGAGGAAAAGTAATGGTTAACGAAAAAAGCAGCGCCGTGGGCGTAAATATACAGGAAAAGGCCACAATGATCTGGAATGTGGCGGATGTGCTTCGCGGGCCGTTCAAGCCCCACGAATATGGCCTTGTGATCCTGCCGATGACGGTGGTCAAGCGGTTTCACGACTGCCTGCTGCCCACCCACGATGCGGTGATCGAGCAATATGAAAAGGTTAAGAAGCTGGCGGTCATTGACGGTTTCCTGACCCGCGCTTCCGGCTATCAGTTCTATAACACCAGCCGTTTCACCTTTGAGAGCCTGCTGGCCGACCCGGACAACATTGAAGCAAATTTCCGGGACTATCTGGCCGGGTTCTCCGGCAATGTGCAGGATGTGCTGGCCAAGTTCGATTTTGACAACATCATCCGCCGTATGGTGGAGTGCAACAGCCTGTATCTGGTCATCAAGGAGTTCAACTCCCCCAAAGGCTACCTCGGCCCGGATAAGATCAGCGCCGTGGACTGCGGTTATATCTTTGAGGATCTCGTCAAGCGTTTTTCCGAGTCCTTCGGCGAGGAGGCCGGAGCGCACTTCACCAGCCGGGACATCATCTATCTGATGACGGACCTTTTGTTGTGCGATGCCAAACTGGATGACGGCAATGTGACCGTGTACGACATGACGATGGGCACCTCGCAGATGCTTTCCTGTATGGAGGAGCGCATCCACGAGCTGAACAGCGATGTGGAGGTGACCTGCTTCGGGCAGGAGTTTAACCCCTCCACCTTTGCCATTGCAAAGGCGGATATGATGATCCGGGGCGGCGACCCCAATAATATGCGGTTCGGTGACACGCTCTCTGATGACCAGTTTCCCGGCTTCACCTTCCAGTACTGCATTTCCAATCCGCCCTTCGGCATCGATTGGAAGCGGGAACAGAAGGCGGTGGAGGCCGAAGCCGCCAAGGGCGAGCTGGGGCGATTTGCGCCCGGTCTGCCGAAAATCAGCGACGGCCAGCAGCTTTTTGTGCTCAACGGCCTGTCCAAGCTGGTGCCGGGCGGCAAAATGGCGATCATTCAGAACGGCTCGCCTCTGTTTGCCGGTGATGCCGGAAGCGGCCCCAGCAACATCCGCCAGTATATCCTGGAAAATGATTGGCTGGACGCCATTGTCCAGCTTTCCACCGACCAGTTTATGAACACCGGCATCTCCACCTATATCTGGGTGCTGTGCAAGGACAAGCCCGCCTACCGCTGCGGCAAGGTGCAGCTCATTGACGCGTCCCACTGCTATGAACAGCGCCGCAAAGCCATCGGCACCAAGCGCAACGACATCAGCGACCATTGCCGGGAACTGATCGTGCAGGCCTACGGCGAATACCGGAACAATGCCGTGTTTGGGGACAAGTCCGGCGTGTACTGCGAGAGCAAGATTTTCGGCAGTGAGGAGTTCGGCTACAACAAAATCGTGGTGGAGCGTCCGCAGCGGGACGAAAACGGCGAGATCGTGATGAAGCGGGGCAAGCCGATGGCGGACACCGCCCTGCGGGACACCGAAAATGTGCCGCTGGTGCAGGACATTGACGCTTATTTTGCACGGGAAGTCCTGCCCTACGCCCCGGATGCGTGGATCGACAAGAGCAAGACCAAGGTGGGCTACGAAATTCCGATGACCCGCTATTTCTATGAGTACCAGCCGCCGGAGCCGGTGGACGACATTGTGGAGCGGATTCAAAAGCTGGAGCGTGAGATTGCCGACAGCCTGAACACGCTGTTCCATAAGGAGGGCTGACGGCAGATGCGTGAAATGAAAGACAGCGGGATTGAGTGGGTTGGGGCTATACCGCAGGATTGGCAGCTTTCGAAAATTGGAAGCCTATATACGCAGCGAAATGAAAAGGTTTCCGACAAAGATTATCAGCCGTTATCGGTGACAATGCAAGGCATTCTGCCGCAGCTTGCTACCGCTGCAAAGACAGATGACGGAGACAACAGAAAACTGGTGCGGGTTGGAGACTTTGCAATCAACAGCCGCTCTGACCGTCGTGGTTCTTGTGGTATTTCTCCGTTAGATGGGTCTGTTTCCCTAATCAATATCATTTTGACACCGAGGACGGCTATGCATCCCGGCTATTACAACTGGCTTTTTCATACCACATTGTTTGCGGATGAGTTTTATAAGTGGGGACACGGAATTGTAGCCGATCTTTGGACAACCCGCTGGCAGGAAATGAAATCTATTACTGTTCCTGTCCCGGAATATGCCGAGCAGGAGCGCATTGCGGCATTTTTGGATGCAGAGTGCGCCGAAATTGACGCTGTATTGGAAAAGACCCGTGCATCCATTGAAGAATACAAAAAGCTGAAACAGGCGGTCATTACGCAGGCAGTCACCAAGGGTGTCCGTGGCGACAGGCCGATGAAGGACAGCGGCATTGAATGGATTGGAGACATTCCGGCGGAGTGGAAAGTCAATTTGATTAAGAATGTTGCAACTACGGGGAGCGGAGGTACACCTGAGTCCGGAAATCCATCCTTATATGACGGAGATATAAATTGGATTTGTTCGTATGACTTGAAGGAAAGGCCAATTACAAAGTCGGAGCGCAGGCTTACACAACTCGGTGCTGATTCGATTGCTGGGAATGTGCAACTTAAGGGAAGCGTATTGGTTGCAATGTATGGCGGGAGCGGAACCATAGGTAATAGCGGTATTCTCGAATGTGAGGCAAAAACCAACCAAGCTATTTGCAGTATAAAATTCAACAATGGATACATAACAGACTATTTCGGCTTTTACTATATACTGTCCATCAGAAAATACTGGATGATCTTTGCTGTTGGCACAAGAAAAGATCCAAACATTTCACAAGACATTGTAAGAAAAATGCCTTGCATATTGCCACCAATTGCTGAACAAGAAGAAATCGTGGCTTATTGCAACAAAGCGTGTGATCGGCTTGATACCCTTATTACTAAGAAACAGCAATACCTTACCGAAATCGAAAACTACAAGAAATCCCTGATTTATGAGTATGTGACGGGCAAGAAGGAGGTTGTATAAATGAATCCATTCTATAACATTTGGAACTATGACTATATTCAGCAGCAGGCGCAAATGCAGCACCATTTTTCGCAGGTCAAGCAGGTACAGGACACAGCGAAGGCACTGTCTGATTTTCTGGACGGCTGCGACAAAATCGAGCCTGCTTATCAGCAGCAGGCAATGGCAGAGTTTTGTGCAGTTATCGCTGCGTATTTTAATAAGCACAACAGAGGATAACTTTACATAAGGGGAACGAATTATGATCACCACCGAAAAGCGTTTTGAAGCGGATATAGAATCCTTCTTTCTCTCCCCGGCGGGCGGATATACCAAGGGTGCAGACACCTATGACGCGAAACAGGGGCTCTATGTAAATACCCTGATCGACTTCGTGCAGCGCACCCAGCCTAAGGAATGGGCGCGTTTTGAAAACGCCAATCAGGTAGACCCAGTGCGGAAGTTCTGCACGGCGTTCAACACCGCTTGCGAGACGGAAGGACTGCTCTCTGTCCTGCGCCACGGCTTCAAGCACCGTGGACTGCGTTTTCGGGTGTGCTATTTTAAGCCGGAGTCTGCCTTGAATCAGGCGGCGGCTGCCCAGTGGGCGGCAAACACCATCGAGTGCTATCGCCAGTGGTACTTCTCCGCCGATACAAAAAAGAGCGTGGATATGGTGCTGGTGCTCAACGGCATCCCGGTATTCGCTTTTGAATTAAAAAACCAGTACACCGGACAAACGGTGGATGATGCCAAGCGGCAGTGGATGTATGACCGCGACCCGCGGGAGCTTTGCTTCCAATTCAACAAGCGTATTCTGGCCTATTTTTGTGTGGATCACACCGAGGTGTGGATGACCACAAAGCTCGCCGGAAAGAACACCTATTTCCTGCCCTTTAACCAGGGCTCCAACGGAGCCGGAAACGACGGCGGCAAGGGCAATCCGGCAAACCCAAACGGTTACCCGACAGCGTATCTGTGGGAGAATGTCTTTCAGAAGGACAGTATGATGGACATTGTCCAGAAGTTTATGAACCTGAAGGACGGCAAAACGCTGATTTTTCCGCGCTATCATCAGCTGGATGTGGTGCGCAAGCTGCTGGCCAATGTCAGGCAGAACGGAGCCGGGCATAATTACCTGATCCAGCACAGCGCCGGAAGCGGCAAGTCCAATTCCATTGCGTGGACGGCTTACCGGCTGGCCTCGCTGTTCAATGAGGAGAACAAGCCGGTGTTCTCCAGCGTGGTCGTCGTTACCGACCGCACCGTGCTGGATGCGCAGCTGCAGGAGACCATTTCCGGCTTTGACCACACTCTCGGCGCTATTGAGACCATCGGGGAAGATAAGACCTCCAAGGACCTGCGGGACGCCATCAACGGCGGCGTGCGCATTATCGTCACCACCTTGCAGAAGTTCCCGGTCATCTATCAGGAAGTGGATAAAGTAGCGGGACGGAACTTTGCGATTATTGTGGACGAGGCCCATTCCTCCCAGACCGGCAGCTCGGCTCTGAAACTGAAAGCCGCCCTCGCAGATACGGAGGATGCTCTGCGGGAATACGCCGAGATCGAGGGCAAGGCCGAAGAAGAACTGGACCCGGAAGACCGCCTGATGCGGGAAATGACCGTTCAGGGGCGGCATAAGAATCTGTCCTTCTTTGCCTTTACCGCAACGCCCAAGGACAAGACGCTGGAATTGTTCGGCACGGAATATGAAGACGGCAGTTTTCATCCGTTCCACATTTACAGTATGCGGCAGGCCATTGAGGAAGGCTTTATTCTGGATGTACTCCAGAACTATATGACCTATGACACCTGCTTTAAGATCGTTAAAACCTCGGAAGATAATCCGGATGTGCCCGCCAGCCGTGCAGCTAAGGTGATCCGCAAATATCAGGAGCTGCATCCGTATAACATCTCGCAGAAGGCACAGATCATCGTGGAGACCTTCCGGGAAACCACCCGAAACAAGATCGGCGGCAAGGGCAAAATGATGGTCATTACCTCGTCCCGCCTTGCGGCAGTGCGCTACTACCACGAGGTCAAGCGCTACATAGAGGAGCAGAAGTACAACGATGTACAGGTGCTGGTGGCCTTTTCGGGTGCTGTGCAGGACGGTGACACAGAATACACCGAGCCGAAACTGAATGTTCGTGCGGATGGAACGCACATCGCCGAAACGCAGACCAAGGCGGAGTTCCACGACCATTTCAATGTGCTGATCGTTGCCGAGAAGTACCAGACCGGTTTTGACGAGCCGCTGCTGCACACGATGATCGTGGACAAGAAGCTGAAGGGCGTCAAAGCGGTGCAGACGCTGTCCAGATTGAATCGCACCTGCACCGGCAAGGTGGATACTTTCGTTCTCGATTTTGCCAACAAGAAAGAGGACATTCTGGAAGCGTTTCAGCCGTTCTATCAAGAAACCTCGCTTTCGCAGGAGGTCAACGCTGACCTGATCTATCAGACGCAGAAGGAGCTGCGGGGATTTGCGGTCTATAACGATGCAGATATTGAGGCTTTTGCCAAGGAGTATTTCAGCACAGGCCGGCAGGATGCCCGGGCGATGGGGCGAATGACCAGTGTGTTGAAGCCGGTGGCAGACCGTTATAATCAAAAAACGCCCAACGAGCGGTATCAGTTCCGCCGTCAGGTGCGCAATCTCATTAAGTGGTATGGCTATATTTCCCAGATCCTGCGGATGTTCGATAAGGAGCTGCATAAGGAATATGCGTTCTGTTGTTATCTGATCAATTTGCTGCCTGCGGAAACCACGGATATGGTGGACCTTGAGGGTAAGTTGAAGCTGGAATACTACAAGCTGCAAAAGACCTTCGCCGGAAGTATTGAGCTGGAACAGATGAAGGGCGTGTACGAACCGGCCAAGCAAAAGGGTGCAATGGGACTGGACACAAAGTCGCCGCTGGATGAGATCATCGCCAAGATCAACGAAAAGTACAAGGGTGAATTCACCGAGGGAGACAAAGTGCTGCTGACGGCTCTGCGCAGCCGTCTGATGGCCGACAAGAAGCTGACCAAGATGGCGCAGACCTCAGATCCGCAGATTTTTGTGGAAAGCATTTTCCCTAAGGCCTTCGGTGCAGCGGCCCAGGACAGCTATCTGGAATCGCAGGATACCTATACCTCGCTCTTTGAGGATCAGCACAAGTATAATGCCATAATGAGCGCATTGGCCGATGTAGTGTATCGGGAGATGAGGATGGGCTAACCCAAACTTATTACATTTTCAAAAGGGGGATAACAATGAAAGATGGCATAATTTTTGTTGCGGGAATCTTTGGCGTGGGAAAAAGCACCTTGTGTGAAAGACTTAGTATCTCTATTGGAATCCCCTGCTATTCAGCTGGTGACTTGATAAGCGCAATCAACGGAGAAATTTATGGTCGTAACAAAACTGTAGTGAACAAGGAAAAAAATCAGGATATTCTGGTTACGGCGGTGAATGAAAGGCTACAGAAGGATAAGACATTTATATTAGCGGGTCACTTCTGCATTTTTGATAAATCATTTAATGTTGAAAGGCTGCCTGAGTCTGTTTTTTCGTTAATGCCAATTACGAAAGTGGTTTTACTTGAATCAGATGTGACTAAAGTTTGTGAAAATCTTCGGTATAGAGATTCCTGTTGCTATCCACTTGATGCATTGAAATCCCTAAAACAAAGTGAAAAGATGCAATGTGAAAAGATTACAAAGCAATTAGGTCTCCCACTTTACATCCATCAGATGTTATTTGACGATTCCGATGTGCAGCAAGTTAGAGAATATGTCCTGGGGGGTGAGTAAATGCGAGCGCTACTCGATACGAATGTCATTATACATAGAGAAAATACTAAAGCGACAAGCTTTACTATCGGGAAACTATTCTACTGGCTCGACAAACTGCACTATGAAAAGCTGATTCATCCATACTCTATAGCTGAACTTCGTAAATATCGCAACCCACAAATGCAATCGCTGTATGATGCAAAAATTGATGCTTATACAGAGATGCGATGCATTGCGCCGCAGACGGCGGAATTTACCGCACTGCTCAGTGACACACCTAAAACAGCCAACGATCAAATTGACAATCAACTTCTATGCGAATTGTATTGCAAAAGGGCAGATATTCTAATCACAGAAGACCGTCGTATGCGCTTAAAAGCAGATAGATTAGGGCTGTCAGAGCGTGTATTTACAATCAACTCGTTCATTGAAAAATGTACCAATGAAAATCCTGATCTTATAGACTATAAGGTACTTGCAGTCAAAAAGGAGCTGTTTGGTAATATTGATGTGGCAGACTCGTTTTTTGCTACTTTCCGTGAAGCATATACGGGATTCGAGAATTGGTTTATAAGAAAGAGCAATGAAGAAGCCTATGTATGTCGAACGGACACAGGCGCAATACTTGGATTTCTATATCTCAAAACTGAAACAGAAGAGGAAAATTACAGTGACATTGCGCCAATTTTTCGACCTAAGCGAAGATTAAAAGTTGGGACATTCAAGGTTGAAGCTTCTGGCTTTAGGCTTGGTGAACGATTCATCAAGATTATTTTTGACAATGCCATTGAACGCAATGTGGAGGAGATATATGTTACACTATATATGAACCGTCCCGAATTAAGGACGCTATATGATTTGCTGGTTCGATGGGGGTTCTATGAATATGGCATTAAGAGAAATGACAACGGTGAAGAAGTTGTGCTCGTTAAGAAAATGGCCGGTTATGATAAATCAAAATCGGTTAAAGAGAATTTTCCCAATATCAGATACGATGTGCAGAAATTCTTTCTTCCGATTGAAGCACAATACCATACTCCGTTATTTCCAGACTCGCAATTGAGAACCGAAGGAAACTTTGATTATCTGGGAGACAAAGCTCATCGCTATGCACTGCAAAAAGTGTATATTTCTCTCTCATATAAACGGGATATGCGTCCGGGCGACTTGCTTGTTATTTACCGGAAGGGGATAACGCCAAGAAGAAAAGCGTATGAATCTGTTGTCAGTACGATTTGTGTTGTTGATGAAGTGCGATATAACTTTTCAAGCAAAGAGGATTACCTCAAATACTGTGAAAACCGGACAGTCTTTAGCCCCGAAACGCTAAATCAGCTTTGGGAAAAGCACAGTGAAAAACTTCTGGTTGTTAAATTCATCTTTATAAAAAGCCTTACAAAACGAATTACTTTAGGCGAATTATGGAGTAGTGGAATCATACCACAATATAGCGGACCAAGACCATTTGATCATATTTCTGACGCAGATTTTGACACGATTTTAGCCAAATCGCAAACAAAAATACACTTTGAAAGGCAATGAGGCATGGCCACGATTCTACTATCTATCAAACCAGAATATGCCAATAAAATATTTGACGGGCAGAAACACTATGAGTACCGAAAACGTATTCCTAAAAAAGAGGTATCAAAGATTGTTGTGTATTCCTCTGCTCCAGAACAAGCTGTTATTGGCGAGGTTGAAGTTGTAAAAACGATCAAGATGAAACCTACGCCGCTCTGGAACAGTACAAAGGCAAATGCTGGTATTAGCAGATTGAAGTATAGAGAGTACTTTAGTGGATGCACGACTGCATATGCTTTTGCCCTTGGCTCATTTAAAAGGTATGAGACTTCAAAATCTTTAGCGGACTTTAATATTCAATCAGCTCCTCAATCGTTTGTATATTTGGATGATTAAATACCAGCTCAATAAAACTCGCGTGTGGTCTCTTGGCACCTCTGTCAATTCTGTTGGAAAGAGTCACCATATAATTCCGAGTGTTGAGTCTCCAATGCTAATTGATGACTTCTTTGATGATGTATGGAGTCAAACCGATGCCGATAAATGCAAAATATATGATTATTCAGATTATGCCGCTATACCAGCTCAAGACGCGAAAGAATTGCAAGTAGGTCTCGACAGTGCCGTGGACAAAGGATGAATGTTCACCAATCAGATTGCAACGAAACAAAAGACCGCTGAACGAGAAGATGCAGTCTCGCTTGAACCGGCTGATCGAGATGGGCATTGTCGAGCATATCGGTCGCAAGATGTATGTTCTTGCCAGAAGTCTCTATGCAGCGACGGGCAAAAGCGGCATGCATACAAGACACGTCGGCTTGGATCGAGATACCAACAAGGAACTGCTGCTAAAGCACATCCGCCAGAACAACGAAGTTGGTACTCCGTTCAAAGAATTGCAGCAAGTTTTATCGGGGCTTGATCGAAACCAAATCCGCGTTTTGATGAGAGAATTGCGTGAAAGCGGGAAGGTTTTCTGCGAAGGAACAACAAGCGCCGCAAGGTGGTTTGCGTCCAAATAATCCAAAATACTAACGAATCTTGGAACCAACTTGGGACTGACTTGGGACCAACTTTGAACTAACTTGCGACCTAATCAGCAAAGTATGTTCTGGCGATTAAAGTAGACGGTGGATTTCATAAATCCGGGAGTATGCAGACGGCGCGGGACGCGAAAACGAACTCCATTCTGGAGAAGTGCGCCGTCCCGCTGCTGCGTCTCCGTACAGACGGCAGCGGGGAAAAAGAGAAAATCAAAAATGTGCTAAAGTGGGAATGATCATGCCGAAAATTATCAGGAACGCGATCAGATGCAAGAAATGTGGAGATGTTATCGAAAGTAAGACTGTTCATGATTTCAAGTTTTGCAGTTGTGGCTCCTGCGCCGTGGACGGTGGTCACGATTACCTTCGCAGATGCGGAAATCGTGAGGATTGGGAAGAGCTGTCCGAAGTGGAAAAAGTAGAGAACAACGGCGCATTGACTTGATTTTAAATGATAGAAATTGAGGGATAGAACCATGCCTCTTGAAATTGTTCGCAATGACATCACGAAAATGAGCGTGGACGCCATCGTCAATGCGGCAAATGAAACGCTGCTGGGTGGTGGCGGTGTGGATGGATGCATCCATCGCGCGGCGGGACCGGAGCTGCTCCAAGAGTGCCGGACGCTCGGTGGCTGCAAGACCGGCGATGCCAAGATCACCAAGGCTTACCGGCTGCCCTGTCAATATGTGATCCACACCGTCGGCCCTGTGTGGAACGGGGGCAGTCACGGTGAGCGGGAGCTGCTGGTTTCCTGCTACCGGACGAGCCTTGCGCTGGCGAAAGAGCACGGCTGCGAAACGGTCGCCTTTCCGCTGATTTCCTCCGGCATCTTTGGTTATCCAAAGGATCAGGCGCTCCGGGTGGCGGTGGACACTATCGGCGAGTTCCTGCTGCACAACGACATGACGGTCTATATTGTGATCTTTAGCCGCACGGCGTATCAGATCAGCAGCAAGCTGTTTGCCGACATCGCCGAGTACGTTGATGACCACTATGTAGATGCGCATACTGATTCCCAGCGGGAGCGCCTGCGCCGGAGGGGCGTCGTCGAAAGCCGGATGCTGACCGCCTACGAGGACGCGCCCGTGGCGGCCTCCGGGCTGGACGAGGCGCTTGCGCATCTGGACGCCGGATTTTCGGAGACGCTGTTGAAGATCATCGACCGCAGCGGCAAAAAGGACGCAGAGGTCTACAAGAAGGCTAATGTGGATCGCAAGCTGTTCTCGAAGATCTGTAACAACCCGGACTACAAGCCCTCCAAGCCCACAGCCATTGCCTTTGCCATCGCGCTGGAGCTGAATCTGGATGAGACCCGTGATCTTGTCGCCCGCGCAGGCTATGCTCTCAGTGCCAGCAGCAAGTTCGACGTCATTATTGAGTATTTCATCAGGCAGAAGAAGTACGACATCTTCGAGATCAACGAGGCGCTGTTCGCCTTTGACCAGAGCTTGCTGGGAGCGTGAGGAATGAAAATTATACTCAGCCGAAAAGGTTTTGACTCTGCGAATGGCGGCATCGTCAGTCCCATTTTTGAAGATGGTACAATGGTTTCGTTTCCCATTCCCAGCGATGATGAGGATACATATGATTCTCTTTACTACAATGGAATTCAGTATTCTCAAATATTGCGAGATCTGCGATATAAGGGCGGAGACCACTGTCATCTGGACCCTGATTTAGATTTAGGGCGACGTAGGGAGCGTATCGACGGATGGTTCCCCGCATTTGGGCAGCGAAATGCCGCGGCTGCTTACTTGAAGAATATCGGTGTTGCACAGGGAGACATCTTCCTGTTTTTCGGGAATTTTCACTTTGTGGAATATCAAAACGGAACATACCGATATTTGCGGGATCGTAGTGACTTTTACCGGGGAAAAGACCTCCAGGTGATTTGGGGATACCTTCAGGTGGGTGAGATCATCTCTGTGCCCGAAGAACAGAGAAAAGTTTGGTGGCATCCGCATTCATCTAATGGCAGAGCGGACAACTCAACAAATGTGATTTTCAAAGCAGCAGAAAGACTTTCTTTGGATAAAAGCAAGCCTGGCGCAGGAGTACTGCGCTTTGATAAAAAGCGGGTATTGACTCTGAAAGGTGCCACAAAGGCAACTTGGGCGAGGAATGAAGTATATGATGAGACGCACATATACGGGAAGAGATCAAATTGCGCTAAAAATCCTGATAGAGGATTGTACTACGCAGGTATTTGGCAAGAGCTTGGTTTGAAAGAATCTGATGCCTGTACGGAATGGGCAAGAAATATACTTTTGTAATAGAAGGAGCGTGAGTAACAAATGATTACAGATGAACAAATACGCTTATTCTCACAATATTGTTCAGAAAACTTTGGAACAGAGCTAAAAAGCGTTCGTAAAAGCGAGCGTTATCAGTCTCTGCCCATATGTGTTCTTGATTGTGTTTATTCATTGAGGACTAAATATTTTGCAGTGACTGTTCCTGTTCTACAACGGTATGCCGATACATATATGGGAGGTAATCTGTACGCTGGGCAGGATACATTATCTGATTTCATTACTCACATAAAGGAATTTAGCGATTGCTCTGAATTTGCAAAGACTATACTAAAAAATAATCAAGTCTTAAGCGGTCGAAATAAGGCTGAAGTATGCTATGATTACTTCCTATTAGGAACACTGTAAATACAAGGCTTTTCGGAGCCTACAAACCAGAAAAAATAATATTTGATCTATCACATTACGCAAAAAGCCGTCCGGCATGAAAAACGGGCGGCTTTTTTGCGTGGATAGACGGAAAGGAGGCACAAAAATAACTACAAAATTTTAGCGTTCAAATTTGTGCAACTTTAACGAAAAGGAGGATCGTAAATGGCCGATGAAAAACTGAATACTGGCCCTGCGGAGAATATTTCCCCGGAGGCCGCCGAGCCTATCGCCACACCAGAACAGGCCGCAACATCTGAACCCCAGCAGGAACAGACCGGGCCTGCCATACCTGAGCCCGGCGATGTGGTTGTGTCCTTTGACAAAATCAATGAGCTTATGGCAGAAAAGAGACAGAACGCCCGCGCCGAAGTCGAAAAGGCGGAAACCCCCGAAGCGCCGGAGGCGGCAGCCCCCGGAGAAACACCGCAGCCCGCCAATACGGAGGAACCGAAAAAGCCGCGCCGTGGCCGTCCGCCGAAAGCGGAAAAGGCTGCGACTGAAAATCAGAAAGCGGAGAAATCGGCTGGGGCTCGCAAGGGCCGCCCACCCAAGGCGGATAAGGCGGCCCCTGACAAGCCCAAGCCGTCCAAACGAGACAAAGTGTCCCGAAGCGATGGAAAGGCCCCGGATGCCAAGGAGCCCATTAAGCCCGCACAGGATACGGCACTGAAGGAAACTGCTGCTGTGGAACAGACGGCTCCCGAGCCGACTACACCGCCCCGCCCGGTTGAGGAAGGCAAGCTGGTTTATCTGAAACTTTCCGAGGTTCATCCGTTTCACACATTCCGTCCGCACCCCTTTAAGGTACGGGACGATGCGAAGATGCAGGAAATCGTTGCTTCTATCCGCGTAAACGGTGTAATGGTTCCCGGTCTTGCCCGCCCGGAGAAAGATGGAAACGGCTATGAAATTGTAGCGGGCCATCGCCGTACCCACGGCAGTGAGCTGGCTGGACTGGAGGAAATGCCCTTTATCGTCCGTGAAATGACCGACCACGAAGCGGTACAGGCCATGAAGGACAGCAACAAGCAGCGTGACGGGATGCTCCCCAGCGAATTGGCCGCGCTGCTGGAACTCGAGGTTGAGGACATCAAGCATCAGGGCGGGCGGCTGAAAGGTGTTGCGGAAGGCGATGTCGGGAAACGCTCGGTTGAGATTGTAGGCGAGGCGCATGAAATGAACTATAAAAAGGTCATGCGCTACTTGCGGCTCAACTCCCTTGTGCCGGAGCTTCTGGATAAGGTAGACGATAAAAAGATGGGCTTCATGCCTGCCGTGGAGCTTTCCTACATCAAACCGAAAAATCAGAGGCTTATTGCTGTTTCCATTGACGGGGAGCAGGCTTCGCCCTCGCTGGCCCAGGCTAAACGGCTCCGGGAGCTGGATAAGGAAGGCAAGCTCAACGGCGATGTCATTGACGGTATCTTATCAGAACAGAAAAAGGAGGATCGAGGCGTGATTATTTCTACTGCGGAACTGGAAAAGTATTTTGGCAAGGAGGTCACTCCCGCCAAAATGAAAGAACAGATTATGTCCCTGCTGGATGACTGGAAAGAAAAACAGCCGCCGGAGCTGGCAAAAGCCCCGAAAAAGCAGGAACTTGACAAGTAACAACTTCGAGACACTTTGTCCCGAGGGCCCCGCCCTCGCGCAGAGGCTCTGGTGGTATATATCCCCCGTCGCCGCCTGTTTTTTAGTACAGCCGGGAGTGGGCCGTCAAGGGTGCAGCGCACCGCCGTTTTCGGCGGCTCGCCCTTGACGGTCTGCCCCGGCTGTGCTATTTCCCCGGCAAGCGGCGGGGGTATATCCTCCAGAGCCGCCCCCTTTCCCAAGACTGGGAAAGGGCGTGGGGTTTGGGTTGAACTTTCTTATTAAAATATCGGAGGTATGAACGATGAAACGACCCCTTGCTTATATCACCGCTGCATGGCTCGGCGGCGATAGCGAAAACGCAGAACTGGCGGCGCAGTATTGCCGCACCGTGTATGAGGCAGGCTTTTCTCCTATTTGTCCGCCTTTGTACTTGCCCCTGTTTCTCAACGATGCTGTTCCCGAGGAGCATAAAAGCGGCATCGACATGAGCCGTGACCTGCTCCGCCGTTCTCATGTGCTGGTTGTTTGCGGGCACAGTATGACCGAAGCCATGAAAAATGATATTGCCGTGGCCCAGCGGCTGGGAATTACGGCAACAACCCTTGAGGGCATCCTGACCGTCAAGGGACAGGGCCGCCGCTAATGGCAACCCTGTTTGAAGCCTACGTTACCAACGCCGGAAAGTACAGCGAGGGCCAGCTTGTGGGTGAAACACTGAAATTTCCCACAACCGCCCAGGAGGTGGAGGCTCTCTTGAAACGGATCGGCGTGGATGGCGTCCGCTATCAGGAAATTTTTATTACCTCTTTCGATGGGGATGTGCTGGGGCTCTATGACCATTTGAGCGAGTATGAAAATCTGGACGAGCTTAATCATCTGGCCTGCCTGCTTTCCGAGCTTACCTCATCGGAGCTGGAAACACTGGAGGCCGTCCTCGACAGCGGCGATCACTGTTCTTCGGTGCGGGACATCATCAATCTGACACAAAATCTGGACTGTTACGGCTTTTACCCCGGCGTATCCGATGAGGAAACGCTGGGGCGTATTTATGTGGACGATCTGGAAATGTTGGATGTGCCGGATCAGGTAAAACCGTATTTCGATTATGAGGCGTATGGCCGGGATGCCTGCATCCACGAAAACGGCCATTTTGCCCCGGGCGGCTATGTTGTCAAAGAAAGCGATCATTTCGTGGAAGTGTATCACGGCTTGCAGGATATTCCCAAGGAGCATAAGGTGTTCTCTTTCCCGAAGCTCTCTATCCGGGAGCAAATGGCCGCTTATCAGGAAATCATAGACGGTTCTTCTTTGGAGGGCTACCGTCAAATGCAGAAAAAAGACCGTGGGGATCGGTGATGGCACTTCGAGACAAATTGTCCCAAGGAAGGAGGCGGTGTAACTGATTGATGAAGATATTTCCCGGCGCACGATAGCCATATCCGTAAAAACAACCAAGCTGACGGCGCGGGGACTGGCGTATGTGCTGGGCATGGTGGGCCGGAAGATCCGCAAGGCATACCGTGGGCGGCAAGTACCGCATGGCAAACAAAGTGTGCGAAAGCTCATGGCCCACGGCACAGCCACCAACAGCATTGAGCTATCCGGGGATGCCAAGTCCTTTGACCGCGTGGCCCGGAAATGGAATGTAGACTATGCGTTCTATAAAACCGGGCCGGACAAATACCTGCTGTTTTTCAAGGCTGGACAGGCAGACGCAATGACCGCCTGCTTTTCTGAGTATTCCCGGAAAGTGTTAAGCAAAGCAAAATCGAACCGTGTTCCCATCCGGGAACAACTGCAACAGGCGGCAGATCAGCTTTCCAAAGAAAAGCCGAAGCAGAAAGAACGTGCAAAGGAGGTGGCCCATGAGGACAGATAAGATCAGAAAATATCTCATTCCGAACATTCCCTATCTGTTCATCCTGTGGGCGTTCCTCAAGCTGGGAACGGCCTACCGGCTGGCAGCGGGTAACGATTTTGCACATAAGCTCATCGGGCTGGGCCAGACGATTGGCCCGGCCTTTGCTGACTTTGCACCCGGTCTTGCTCCGCTGGATTGGCTTGTTGGTATTGTAGGCGCAGTTGGTTTCCGGCTGCTGATCTATTTCAAAAGCAAGAACGCTAAGAAGTTTCGGCGGGATGCAGAATACGGCAGCGCCCGGTGGGGAACGGAAAAAGACATCAAACCGTTTGTCGATCCGAAGTTTGAAAACAACGTGATTTTGACCGGGACGGAGTTTCTCACGATGAACACCCGCCCGAAAATCCCCGCAAATGCCCGAAACCTGAATTGCTGCATTATCGGCTCGTCCGGCTCCGGCAAAACCCGCTTCTGGCTCACGCCCCAGCTTTTACAGGCTCATTCCTCTTATGTGGTGGTCGATCCCAAAGGCGGTGTGCTGGGACAGGTCGGAGCTTTCCTGCAAAAACGCGGGTACAAAATCAAGGTATTCAACAGCATAGATTTTTCAAAATCCATGCACTATAACCCGCTGGCGTATATCCGCAACGAGGCCGATATTCTGAAATTCGTGGATGCCCTGATTTCCAACACAAAGGGCGAAGGCAAGGAAGGCGATCCATTCTGGACGAAATCGGAAACGCTTTT
>ERZ773157.1282-NODE-1282-length-24543-cov-3.676985_pt1 | contig 24543 bp, 17 predicted proteins | sample MGYA00511480_ERZ773157 | MGnify/ENA primary metagenome ERZ773157 (study PRJEB29015, sample SAMEA2737863) | human gut metagenome | biome: human gut; feature: human-associated habitat; material: faeces | place: China | collected 2012 ... | reverse complement strand
CTGACCACCTATGGACTGGCGCTGGAAAGCGATCTGATCCACTGGGGTTCTATCTATAAGGATGAACCGATCGAAGTAGAGGGCAAGGCATGGCCGACCAACTACAGCGAGGACAGTTCGGCAATGTCTATCAGCCACAAGGAACTGAAAGTTTTCGAGGCGCTGGAAAAATCCTACAACACGGTCCCGGCTCAGCTGTGCCAGACACTGACACCGCAGAGCGTGTTTGACTTTGCAACTTCAAAAATCGGACTGGATCTGTGCAAGGATTCCGGTGACGGACATACAGACAATGCGTATTCTCCGCTGACCGTTGGTGCGCTGACCTATGGCGTTACACTGGAAAATCTGGTCAACGGCTATGTGCCTTACGGCAACGGCGGAACGCAGTACAAGGCGCATCTGGTCAGCAAGGTTGTCCAGGGTGCCGGAGATCTGATCTATGAGAACAACGGCGATCCGGAAGAGGCTGTCAGCAGCGAAACCGCTTATGTCATGAACAAGCTGCTCCAGGACGTTGTCAACAACGGTACCGGTCAGAAGGCAAAGCTGGAAAACAAGCACGTTGCCGGAAAAACAGGTACTACACAGGATTGGAACGACTTGACATTCGTTGGACTGACCGAGGATTTTGTCAGCGGCGTATGGCTGGGCTATAAGGAACGTTCTGAACTGAAAGATCACCACATCAAGTCAGCACAGATCTGGTACAACATCATCGGCGAATATGCAGACAGCATGGACACTGGTGCAGAATACCCGGAGAACGACAAGGTGATCGAAGGAAAAGTCTGCGCAAGAAGCGGCAAGATTGCCGGACCGAACTGCGAGGCAACCACTACCGGTTACTGGAAATCCAGCAATGCGCCGGTTTGCGATGAATGCGGCAAGTACAGCAAATCCACCAAGGCTACAGGCGAACAGGAAGAGGGTACATCCGAAACGACTGCTGCCGGTGAGCAAACCCAGGCAAATCACGAAAATGAAAACGGTGACGCAGCTACCGAGGCTGCAACACAACCTGCACAGACGCAGGCTGCACAATAAAGGCAATACCGCACAAGACATCAAGCTGCCTTGTGCGGTATTGTATGCCATCTCACATAATAAAAGGAGTATCGATCATGCAACAAACTTATCTTCTCTGCTGCCCCTGTCACTTTGGTCTGGAGCGCACCCTGCGCTTTGAGATTTCCAAGATCGGCGGCACGGATATAGCGGCACAGGACGGACGTGTGCTGTTCCGGGGCGATACGGAGACCATCGCCAAGGCAAATCTCTGCCTCTCTACAGCAGAACGTGTTCTCATTCAGCTGGGACAGTTCAAGGCGTTCAACTTTGAGGAACTGTTTCAAGGCGTTCGTGCGCTGCCGCTGGAACAGTGGATTGGAAAGGATGACGCTTTTCCGGTAAAAGGCCACGCTCTGGACTCCAAGCTGCACAGCGTGCCGGACTGTCAGTCCATCATCAAAAAGGCAGCTGTAGAACGGCTGAAGTCTGTTTATCACACCAACTGGTTCACAGAATCCGGTGCGGCGCATCCACTGCAGTTTACCATCCGAAAAAACATTGCCACCATCTACCTGGACACCACCGGCATCGGACTGCACAAGCGTGGCTATCGAAAGAACTCCAACGCTGCCCCTATCAAGGAGACGCTTGCGGCAGGTATTGTTGACCTGGCTCGTGTCCACTCGGACAGCATTGTCTGCGACCCGTTCTGCGGCAGCGGTACTTTTCTGATCGAAGCTGCATTTAAGGCGATGCGCATGGCACCAGGACTCAACCGCCGTTTTCTGGCGGAGCAGTGGACGCAGATTCCGAAAGCTGTCTGGCAGGATGCCCGTGCAGAGGCTGTGGCAAACATCCGGCATGACGCTGCATTTGAGGCGTATGGATTTGACGTGGATCCGGAGGCAATTGCCCTCACAGAGGAAAACTGCCGCAAAGCCGGTGTACAGCGGCGCATCCATCTGATGCAGCGTGACATTTCTGCTTTTGAGCCGATGGAGAATGCCATTACGATCTGCAATCCTCCATACGGCGAACGTATGCTGGACATCCAGCACGCCCAGTCTATCTACCGCATTATGGGCGATGTATTTCCGGCAGACAAGGCGCATCCCTGCTACATCATTACCCCGGACACAGACTTTGAACTGCACTTCGGCAAGCCGGCAAATAAAAAGCGGAAACTTTACAACGGCATGATCCAGTGCAATCTGATGAGCTATTACCAGGATTAAGGAGCGGTTTCTTATGCAGATCGTTATGATTCACGGACAGAATCACCGTGGTTCTACCTATCACATCGGCAAAATGGTTGCCGATGCGCTGGGCGGAACGGTGACGGAATTCTTTCTGCCACGGGATTTTGGCTCGTTTTGCGTTGGATGCAACAACTGCTTTATGAAAGACGAAAGCCTATGTCCGCACCATGCAAAGCTGAAACCGATCACAGATGCCATGGATGATGCAGATGTGCTGATCCTGACCAGTCCCGTCTATGTTTATCACGCCACCGGTGCAATGAAAGCCTTTCTGGATCATTACGGTTACCGCTGGATGGTACATCGGCCCGAACCGGCTATGTTTCACAAGCAGGCAGTCTGCGTTGCCACTGCTGCCGGCGCAGGAATGCGCTCTACCCTGCGGGATATGCAGGACAGCCTCTTCTTCTGGGGCGTTCCGAAAGTTTACCGCATAGGGAAGGCAGTTCACGCTGTATCCTGGGCCCATGTTTCGGAAACACAGCGGCGCAGCTGTGCAAAACAGGCAGATGCCATTGCAAAAAAGATTCTCCGGAAAAAGAAGGTACATCCGGGACTGAAAACAAAGGGATTTTTCCATATCATGCGCATGATACAGAAAAGCGGCAGCTGGAACGAAACGGATACCCGGTATTGGAAAGAAAAGGGTTGGATGCAGAAAGGTCGTCCCTGGAAGTAGTATTCCCCCTTTACAAGCATAGAAAAGAAAAAACGCTGAACGGTTCAGAAAAACAGTTCAGCGTTTTTGTGGTTCGCTCAAAGCTGCGGCGGCATTGCCTTAAATGTTCCAGCCGACTGCGATCAGAATGATCGGCAGCAGCACAAGCAATGTATTGCGGTACATCTTTTTGCGCAGTCGTTTCCATTCCGGCAGCGTCATTGCTTTTACACGTGGTGTTCCCAGCAAGACCAGCATCGCATTGGATGCGACATAAATGAAGTACGCATTGATGATAAACAGATAGAATGCGCCCAGCAGCATCCGGAGATTGCCGTTTGCGATGGCATAGCCGCAGGTACAGAGCGGCGGCATCAGCGCTGTTGCGATAGCTACGCCGGGAATGATGTTGTTGGATTTGTCCTGTCGTGTCTGCCCGACGATGCCGGCAATCCCACCGGACAAGGCGATTATCACATCGAAAAAGTTCGGATTGGTACGGGCCAGGAGCTGTTCTGTCGGCTCTTTGATCGGCGACAGCAGAAAATAAATGGTCGCAGCCGCAACACTCATGAGAATCTGCACCGCAAATCCAACAGAATGCCGTTTCATCAAATAGGCATCGTTGGACGCTGTGCCGTAAGCGATTGCCAGGATGCTGCCCATCAGCGGCGAGATCAGCATGGCGCCGATAATCACCGCAACGGAATTGGTATTCAGCCCCACGGAGGCAATCAGAATTGCACAGATCATGACGACCATGTTGGTGCCTGTGACTTTTCCGCCGGACAAAATGCGGTCTCGTATCTCTTCATTGGATGCCGCATCTTCTGTGATGGAAAACATCTTCCGGAAAACCGTTCTGAGGTTTTCCCGTTCCTTTTCCAGTTCCTGTCGTTTCACTGTGCCGCACCTTCTTTCGATGCAACAGTCTTTTTCTGAAATGCTGTCATAAGATTCCCCTTTCTGTACGGTTAATGATGTTGTGACTATTATAGCACAAATTGCAGGGTGACGTCAAATCCGGCGCAGAAAAAACAGAGCAGATGCAAAGTGTTACCCTCTGCATCTGCTCTGTTTCATTTGTGATTTTCCTTTCGGAGATGTTACCGGATAATATCGCTCCAGGTCACAGGAACGCCTGCGCCCCTGTTTGCCACGTAGTACATAACATAGAACATATCCTGGGGATCCAGCCGCTTTTCTGCGGTGTTCTTGCCCTCGGTGCTTTCAGTATCCGCATCCGCAAGGAAGTACGCCAGAACGGACAGGTTCTCGTCTGCTGCATCCGGAGAGGTTTCCAGGAGCTTTGTATCGGAGAAACCTGCGCCGACATAGGCGATATAGCGCATCAGCTCGTAGATATCTGTGGAATCCACCTTGCCGTCCAGGTTTGCGTCACCCTTTTTGCCGATGTAGACCATCGGACCGGTGATCTCGTATACTTCCCCATTTTCGGCGGTGTAGGTCGCTTTCAGATTTTCTGCGACGTATGCCGTATTTCTCGCCGCAAACAGTGCTGCCGGCGAATCGTATTCCAGGGTAACGTCTGCCGTAACGTCCACGGTTTCCCCTGCCGCATTGACCAGGCTGACGCTCATAAACGATGCCAGGTCAAAGGGCGTGCTGTCCTCTGCCGTGCAGTAGACTGATTCTGTCGAAATGGTAACAGAGATCTGACCTTCCGGTGTATCGGAACTGCTGGTCGAGGTGGAGGTTCCCGTTTCGGTTGTGGAAGTCGTTTCGCTTGTTTCGGTCGTTCCGCTTGTGGTGGAAGTGGTCGTGGTTGTTTCTGAAGAAGTTGTTGAAGCAGTTGTGGTGGTCGTTGTTGTATTTGTTGTGCTACTGGTTGCGGATGTAGTTGTTGTGCTTGTGGTTGTTGCACTTGCTGTTGTAATGGAAGTAGTGACAGTTGTTGTGGTAGTTGCTGTTGCAGAAGTGGTTGCTGTAGTTGTGGTAGAAGTTGTTCCGCTGGTGGTTGTGCTTGCCTTGGTTGTGAAAGTTGTTCCGCTTGTAGTAGTGCTTACCTTGGTCATGGAAGTCGTTCCGCTGGCAGTTGTGCTTGCCTTTGTTGTGGAAGTTGTTCCGCTTGTGGTAACGCTTGCCTTGGTGGTAGAAGTTGTTCCGTTTATAGTAGTGCTTGCCTTTGTTGTGGAAGTTGTTCCGTTTGTAGTAGTGCTTGCCTTGGTTGTGGAAGTCGTTCCGCTGGTGGTTGCGCTTGCCTTAGTCGTAGAAGTCATTCCGCTTGTGGATGTGCTTGCCTTTGTTGTGGAAGTTGTTCCGCTTGTGGTAACTGTAGTTGCCTTGGTCGTGGAAGTTGTTCCGCTTGTGGTAACGCTTGCCTTTGTCGTGGAAGTCGTTCCGCTGATCGTTACGCTTGCCTTGGTCGTGGAAGTCGTTCCGTTGGTCGTTACGCTTGCCTTGGTTGCGGAAGTTGTTCCGCTGGTGGCTGTGCTTGCCTTGGTTGTGGAAGTCGTTCCGTTGGTGGTTGCGCTTGCCTTAGTCGTAGAAGTCGCTCCGCTGGTGGCAGTGCTTGCCTTGGTTGCGGAGGTCGTTCTGCTGGTGGCAGTGCTTGCCTTGGTTGTGGAAGTTGTTCCGCTGGTGATGACGGTGGTCGCCTTGGTGGTGGTCACCGTCGTGGTGGTAGTCGCCTGTGCGTTTACGATGACTGTTCCGGTCACAACGTTATAGTTGTCGCTGTCCGCCGGGGTAAATTCCCAGGTCAGCGTGTTCTTTCCGGCAGCAAGCCGCTTGATCTCGCCGACGATCTTCACCGTACCCTTGGTGCTGTTATCGCTGAGGATCAGCCCCAGTTCATCCACCGGGTCGCCCTCGGTGTGCTTGTCGCCGTCTACGGTCACTTCAACAGTAGGATCTGCCTTTGCAATGTGGAAGGTCAGCTCCGCTTTTTTCGATGCGCCGTTTTTCGCCGTCAGAATCAGCGTGGTTTTCACCTTATCCGTAGCCTTTTCCGGTGTGCCGGAAAGCACGCCTTCCGCTGTGAGGGTCAAGCCCTCCGGCAGTGCGCTTGCCGCATCCACCTGGAAGTCTACGCTTTCCAGAACGTCAAGGTTCGTCACGAAATCGTTCAGATCCAGCGCATCCATTTTCTTGTGATATGTCAGCTCGATGGTATCGCTTATGCCCTCGGAAAGCTGGATCTCCACCGGCACTTTCTTCACGATGATCTCGGTGTCGGCGGTCAGTGTGTACGGGCTTTCTGTGATCTCAGTTTCGCCCACATAATAGTGATAGGTGTACGCATTGTCGGGCGATTTTTCCAGGGTGATCTTGGCGCCGGTGTTGTGATATGTTGTCACGGTCGCCGCATCTTCGCCAAAGCTTTCGTCATAGGTCATTTCCAGACGGCAGACCTGCTCGGAATCGGCGTTCAGCGTAGGATACTTCTCGGAGGAAAGATCCTGGTAGAATGCAATGGCGGACTGGTCACCGTTCAGCAGGTAGCAGACTTCGCCGCTGGCGAACTGGTCGGCAGTTTTGAATGTTGTGCCGTCGAAATCATCGGTTTCGCTATCGGAGAGGTAGTAGCAGTTTTCAACTGTGCCATCTTTATCATTAATTTGAACTACACCATTCATACTACCGCCTGTAAGCGTTCCAGAATTGTAGCAATTTTTAATTGTGCCGCCAGAATTATTCCAGGCGGCTACTCCTCCGCCAGTATCCTTATCAGCTGTAATATTTCCAGTGTTATAACAATTTACAATTGAACCAAAATTATTAGCAACTAATCCGCCAACATAATCATACTCAGCAGTGATAGTTCCTGCGTTATAGCAATTTTCAATAGTTCCGTTGCTATATGCACAGATACCGCCAACATAAGCTACGCCCCTAAAGTATGAGTTCTCCAGACCAACGTTCTGAATTTTTCCTTCCTTATTTAAGTTAGAAAATAAGCCGATGTTACCTACTCTAGTATCATTAAAATACAGTCCACGAATCACATGACCCTGTCCATCAAATGTACCCATATAGTGAATACCAATGATTGGTGTCCAGTCTCTCCAGCCCTCTGTCTTTGTGCCGTCACAGCCTGCAACATTGCCCTCGTTTACTGTGATATCCGCAGTGAGGACAGCATCTGCATCAGTAATTTTTCCGTCATTCACCTGCGCCGCAAACCAATACAGTTCACCGGCATTTTCGATCTCGTATGTGCCGTCCTCGTTCTGCGTTGCCGGCTGGTAATGGCTGTCCGGGTAGGTCTTGCAGAAACCGTTTTCGTCCCAGTCGTGATCGACAAAGCTTTCGTCCTTGTCGTTGGTGTAGCCGTCGAGAGCGCCGCTGCAGTCTTTCATCTTTTCATAGACCTGCCCACGGGTGCTGTCGAGAACCGGGTAATCGTCCTTACCGATGGTCTGGTAGAATGCGATTTTTGTCTGGTCGCCGTTCAGCAGGTAGCAGACTTCACCGCTGGCGAATTCGGCTGTGGTTTTGCCCTCGACATTTTCAATCGTTCCAACAGAAGATTCATAACCAATACGATTTCCGGTATATATATCGCTGTTGAAATAACAGTTTCTAATTACTTTAAAATTCAAGGCGCACACTCCGCCAATGTATCCGACAGCATTTTCAATCTTACCGACACTATGGCAGTTTTCGATCGTTTCGTCGTTGTAACCACAAATACCGCCAACGCCGTTTAATGTACCATCCATGCCGCCTTCTAAAGTACCTGTGTTGTAGCAATTTTTTATGATTCCGCCATTAAATCCGCTTATTCATCCGCAATCCTCTTTTCGCACATATGTAAATTCTTCCGGAATTATAGCAATTTTCAATCGTTCCATTGTTCCAGGCGCAAATGGCTCCAGAAACGGATGATGATTTCAAATAAGAATCTACAACACCTACATTCAGAATTGTTCCATCATTCATCATTGAAAACAGACCTGCATAACCACTATCATCATAATACAATCCGCTAACCGTATGATTTTGACCGTTAAATTTACCTGCATATCTCGAGATATAATCCCCAATCGGTATCCATTCCCGGAATGTGCCGCTTGTGTTCAATGTGCCGTCCTCGTTCAGAACGTTCTCATTGACTACGATATCCTTTGTGAGGACAGCGTTGGCAGATGTATTCGGATAGGTTCCGTTCTCTTCCGTGTTTACAAACGCTGCAAACCAATACAGCTGACCGGCGTTTTCGATCTGATATACGCCGTTGACCTGTTCCGGCTCGGCGTAATGGCTGTCGTTATACCGGCAGAAACCGTTGTCGTCCCAGCTATGGTCGCCGGACTTCGCATCTTTATTATTGGTATAGGTATCTGCATGGTTGCAGTTTGTGAACTGGTAAACTGTTCCGTGGGTGCTGTCCAGAACCGGGGTCGCATCGGTCGGCTCGCCGTTGTCCAGGTTCTGGCAGAAAGCAACGTCAGTCGATTCACTGCCGTTCAGCAGGTATGCCACTTCACCGCTGGCGAACTGTTCGGCGGTTTTGCCAAATGTGCCATCATTGTTGTTGGTTTCGCTGTCGGCGAGGTAGTAGCAGTTTGTGAGTGTGCCTTTGTCGTTTTGACCGCATACATCGCCGACATAAGATGTGCCTGTCACTTTGCCTGTGTTATAGCAGTTGTTATTTGTGCCGTCATTATAGCCGCATACACCGCCGACCCATTTATTACCTACAACATTTCCTGTGTTATAGCAGTTTTCAACTGTGCCGTTATTCTCGCCAACTACGCCGCCGATATCAGCGCCAACAACTACACCAGTCACATTTGCTTCGCTATAACAATTGCGAATTGTGCCGGTTTTATAATTGGAACCGCAGATGCCGCCGATGTAATTGCGACCTCTAAAGTAAGAATTTTTTAAGCCGACATTCTGAATTTCGCCGCCGTTTTCCATATGACCGAACAGACCGACGTATTTTCCATCATCTATGTCCTCATTGTTAAAATACAGTCCGCTGATAGTGTGACCCTGTCCGTCGAATTTGCCGGCATACGTTGCTCTATTAGGCGCAATGGGCGTCCAGACTCTCCAGCCCTCTGCCTTTGTGCCGTCATAGCCTGCAACATCACCCTCGTTTACTGTGATGTCTGCGGTGAGAACGGCGTTTGCGGCTACGTTCGGATATGTTGCATTATCATAATCATATGTGTTTACATATGCCGCAAACCAGTACAGCTGACCGGCGTTGGCAATCTGATACACGCCGTTGACCTCTTCCGGTTTCTGGTAGTGGGTCGGATAGTTTTTGCAGAAACCGTTGTCGTCCCAGTCGTGATCGGATTGGGAAACATCCGAGCCGTTGGTGTAGTTCAGCGCAGAACCATCGCAGTCTGTGTCAGCATAGACCGTCTTGCGGGTGCTGTCCAGAACCGGGTAGTCGTCCTCGCCGATGGTCTGGTAGAACGCAATGGTTTCATCCGATTTGCCGCCGTTCAGCAGGTAGCAGACTTCGCCGTTTTTGAACTGCTCGGCAGTTTTTGCAGTTGTGCCGTCGATATCATCGGTTTCGCTGTCGGAGAGGTAGTAGCAATTGCCAATGGTAGCACTGTTAGCACTGCAAACACCGCCGTTACTTACGCTGTAGCAATTTTCTATTTCATAAGAACTGGAGCCACAGATACCGCCGACTTTGGCATTGTCATCATAACCAGATACTGTACAAATGCTATAGCAATTTCTAATAGAACCATATGAGTCATTTTTGGCAGTGATACCGCCAGCATTTTCTTTTCCTTTGATATAGGAATTTATAACGCCGACATTGGAAATTCTAATGTGTCCTGCCCTTGCAAATAAACCAGCATCATTATTTTTATCATTGCAATACAGTCCGCTGATGGTGTGTCCCTTTCCATCAAAATCGCCCATTTTTTGATCAAAGTAATAGGAAATCGGTGTCCATTCTCTCCAACCCTTTGTCTTTGTGCCTTCACAGCCTGCAACGTCTCCCTTGTTTACCACAATATCCTTTGTGAGGATAGCGTTTACGCAGTTACCGCCATTCACCTCAGATGCAAACCAATACAGCTGACCGGCGTTGGAAATCTCGTATACGTTTTCAGCGTTTTTCACTGCCGGCTGGTAGTGGGTGTCGTCATTTTTGCAGAAACCGTCCTCGTCCCAGGCGTGAATTTCACTTGTGGAATCTTCATCGTTGGTGTAGCCTGTCCCACTTGTGCAAAGCTTTCCTTCGTAAACCACATCGTGGGCGCTGTCCAGAACCGGGGTCGCATCGGTCGGCTCGCCGTTGTCCAGGTTCTGGCGGAAAATGTTTGCGTCGCCCGGTTTGCTGCCGTTCAGCAGGTAGGTTACTTCGCCGCTGGCGAACTGGTCGGCGGTTTTGCCGGAAATACCGTCGCTTTCTGGCACTTCTGTTTCAGAGAGGTAGTAGCAGTTTTGCGCATCTTTATATGTATCCGAACCGTATACAGCGCCAAATGAACTTTTACCCGTAACCGTTCCTGTGTTGTAGCAATTCCGAAATGTATAGCCGCTGTTTCTATTATCAATGTAGTTATTACCGACTATGCCGCCAACGAAACTTGCACTTGTACCACCTGTAACATTTCCTGTATTGTAGCAATTTTCAAGGGTGAAGTTATTCAAACCGCAGACCCCACCGATTTTGCTATGACTACCTGAAATATTTCCTGTGTTGTAGCAGTTTTTTATTACTCCGGCAATAAAACTAAAGCTAGCAAACTTAAATACGCCGTTATTCCTACCACAGATACCGCCAACTCCTTGCTGACCATTAATATTTCCTGCGTTATAACAATTGTCGATAGTTCCGCCTTCGTTATATCCACAAATTCCAGCAATATACGACCCATTACTGCTATAGAAGTAAGAATTTTCTAGTCCAATATTTTGAATTGTACCCGTTTTCAAATAACCAACTACACCAACAATGTTTGCTTCATAGCTATCGCTGAAAAAGTACAATCCGGAAATTGTATGTCCTTTTCCATCAAATGTACCACTGTACTCAGAAGAATCGTTTCCAATCGGTTCCCAGTCTCTCCAGCTTTCATCCTTCGTGCCGTTACAGCCTGCTACGTTGCCCTCGTTCACCACAATGTCTGTGGTGAGGGCAGCATTCAGATTAGCGTTTCCATCGTTCACCTGCTCTGCGAACCAGTAGAGGTTTCCGGCGTTTGCGATCTGATATGTACCATTTTCTTCTGTTGCCGGCTCATACGGCGAAGCACAGCCCTCGTCAGTACAAAAGCCGTTGACGTAATTATGACCGTCCTCTGCGCTTGCAGATAGCGTTCCAAATACCCCCCGGGTATACCTGTTACACCCACGGCAGACAGCCCCGTCACCAGAGCCGTCGCCAGGCTCACCACCCGTTTGGTAAGTTTCACTTTTGTTTGCATAAAATTCCTCCTTGTTTCCGAAAATCGAAAATGTATTTTCATTTTCATGTCAACTATATGATGCGTACATTTATTATAGCATTTTTTGACGCAGATTACAAGCATATTTCTTTCGCTTTTATCTCTTTGCTAAAATTTATGCGTTTTTCACGGAAATCACAGCAAATATTTGTGAACTTTTGTGTGGAGAAATGTTGTTTTCCTGTTTTAGTTTGCGGAGTGTGGGTAGTTTGGGGTGACACAAAGGAACGACCCCTCAGTCAAGCCTACGGCTTGCCAGCTCCCCTGTTAGGGGAGCCTATTTGTTAGGGGAGCCTATATTAAGATGGAATGCGCCTATTGATTTTTCTGTGCCGGGTATGCTACAATAGGTGTGAAAAGATACGATGCGCTGTGACAAAAAATGACAGCGCCGGGAACTGAAATGAGGTGTACACAATGGGAAATACGGTATTCGGGCGCAATCTCGCCAAGCGCAGAAAGGCGCTGGGGCTGACACAGGAACAGCTTGCCATGCGGCTGAACGTCTCGCCACAGGCGGTGTCCAAGTGGGAAAACAGCAGCTATCCGGACGGCGAAGAGGGCGAATCGTAAAGAAAACCAAAGCCTGTATTTTCTGCGCCGCAGCGGCGTCTGGAGATACGGGCTGTTTTTTTGGTTGAATTTCTATACCGTTCCTTTATTTTTTTGTGGATATTCTACAGTTCAACGAATCGTTGTGCCAACTCTACGGACAGGGGAAAAACTCAAATTTGAATTGCTTGTTTCCCTTTGGAAAACGTGGTATGCTAAAGACACCGAAAAACGAATCGTGTGAAATGATGACAGAAATCATCACGAAACAACACAGGAGGTATTTGGTATGATCAAAAAAACGATTGCAGGGATGCTTGCAATATCTACATTGATTGCAGCACTTCCCATCACAGCAGCTACCACGGTTTCCGCAGAAGGGAGCTACACCGTTCCGGAACTGTCACTGGAAAACAAGAGCGTTCCGGAAACAGACAGCATGAAGAAATCCCTGGACGATATGTTCGACACCCTGTATGTGGCATTTGTACAGCAGAATATTCCGGTAGTCATCGGCGAATTCGGTGCGACAAACCTGAACAACACGCAGGCAAGAACCGATCAGACCGCTTATTACTATGCCGCTGCAAGAGCAAGAGGCATCAGCTGCTGTCTGTGGGATAACTCCAATGCTGAGGGCGACAACGAGGCATATCGTTTCCTGGACAGAACCAACAAGACTTTCATCTATGACTCTATCACAGCGGCAGCCAAAAAATACGGTGCGCCGAGAACCGATTTCGGAGGCGGCGGTATAGAGGGCGTGGTTGTCAACAGCAACTGCACCCTGTATCCGGACGGCAAGGTGATATTCCCCTGCGAGATCGGCGAAAAGGCTGAAATTTATTTCGACATTGATATGACCAAGTCCCTGTGCGGCGGCGGTGCGCTGTGCTTTAATCTGAACGTAGACGGCAAAGGCTATTGGATCGGTTATCCGTTCCGTGCCGGTGTGGAGTGGGATTCCGCACAGAATAAAAACGTACCGGTTCCCTGCACTGTCGATCTGACTGATACTTCTCAAATGAACGTAAACTGCTGGTCGGAAAACCGAAAAGTTACGGATACCGCAGAACTGGAAATGCTCTCTAAGCTCTGTCAGGCAAGCACATCCGCTGAGATCCAGCTTTGGTGGTCTTTGAATCTGGACTGGGGTGACAGACCGGATTCCTCCGTCACAGCCGGCAAGTCCGAGAGCGAAGTTTCTGATCTGAAGGCAGCTGCTGCCAAGGAATGTATCGCAGTTATTAACGTAAGACCCATGAGCCTGCCTCTGGACAACAACATGGGCAAGGGCAGCTGGAATAACGGCGGCGATGTAACACCGGGAACAACTGTACCCGGAACACAGGACACCAACGAAACCACAACTACAACCACAAATACCGATGTACAGCCGCCTGCCGGCGACACACTGTTCCAGGTCTGGATGGCTGGTTCGATCGGCGTAGATGACTTCTGGGGCAACGGCAACAAGGGTCAGACTGCGGCAAACATTACCGGAAACGGCACGTACACTACAAGCTTCCAGGTTTCCAGCGAGGCGGACACGATCTCCTGCCTGGTTCTGGACTCTGACATTGACATTTTCAAGTACGCTTCCAAGGATTCCGCAGATCCGATCGCAGATTCCGGCATCCAGATGAAGATCGAAAGCGTTATGGTAGACGGAAAGCCGATCTCCTACACCGGTCCTTCTGACGGTGCATATCGTCTGGGCGACAGCGGCACAAGCCTGCGCTACAACATTCTGAACACATGGACACCTACCAACAAGGTTTCGGATATCGCATCGAAGGTCAAGGTTTCCAAGTCTGTATCTGTAAAGTTCACCATCTCCGGTCTGCCGGACAGCGGTGTGACCACTTCTGAATCAAAGCCCGGCACAACCGAAAGCAGCACACAGACTACCGTATCTTCCAGCGAGACTACCACAGTTCCCCAGGAAACTACCACAACTGCTGAAACCAGCAGTGCTACTGCTACGACTGAAAAATCACAGCCTTCTGAAACAAGCACTTCTGCTACTGCAACCACTGCATCTTCTGCAAAGCCCAGTGAGACCACAACCGAATCTACCGTTCTGGCATCTATTTTCGGTGACATCAACCTGGACAGCAAGGTAGATATTACAGACGCTGTTCTGCTGAACAAGAAGGCAGCGGGTCAAGTAGATCTGAATGCACAGGCAACTGCCAATGCCGACTGCAACTCTGACAAGGAAGTAAACGGCGAGGATGCCATTGTCCTGCTGCAATTCCTGGTGCAGATCATCAAGACACTGCCGGCAACAAAATAAACTCCCCTATTTGATATCTTCATTTTAATTCTTCATAAACACAGAAAAGTCATCCTCTGGTACGGGGGATGACTTTTCTGTTTCTCTGCGCAGATGTCCGATTTTATCTTCTGTTTAACTTTGGTTTATGCGCTCTTACAGCAAACCGGATACACTAAGAGTAGAGAAAATATACACACCCGCAAATGGAAAGGAAGTCTGCATATGAAACGCAAAGCCAGCGAAACTGCTGCAAAAACAACGGGACAGATCTTACGGGACAACATCTGTACCCTGTTCAATCTGCTGAATCTGCTAATTGCCATTGCGCTGATCTTTGTTCACGCATGGTCGAACTTATTTTTTGTTCCGGTGGTCGCATTGAACACCATCATCGGTATTGCACAGGAACTGAAAGCCAAGCGGCTGATCGAAAAGCTGACGCTTTTGTCCCAGTCGAACGCCAAGATTGAACGAAACGGCGAACTGCACTCTGTTCCCATTGCAGAAGTGCAGGAACAGGATATTCTGCTCCTGGAAAGCGGCAACCAGATCTGCGCCGATGCCGTTGTCACAGACGGCAGCATCGAGGTCAACGAGTCCCTGCTCACCGGCGAATCGGATGCAGTCTACAAAAAGGCAGGCGATTCCCTGCTGTCCGGCAGTTCTGTTATCAGCGGCACCTGCCGTGCCACTGTCCTCCGTGTGGGCAGTGACAGCTATGCCTCCAAGCTGACCAAGGAGGCAAAAAAGACAAAAGCCATGCACTCTGAACTGGTCAGCTCCATGCAGAAAGTCACCCGTCTGACCAGTTTCTGCATCGTACCGCTGGGCATTCTGCTGTTTGTGGAGGCGCTACTGTTCCGGGACAGTTCCATGTATGATGCCGTGGTAGGCACCTCTGCCGGACTGCTGGGAATGCTGCCGAAAGGACTGTATCTGCTGATCAGCGTCAGCCTGGCAGCCGGCATCATTACCCTTTCCAAGAAAAATGTACTGGTGCAGGATCTCTACTCCCTGGAAAATCTGGCGCACGTGGATGTGCTTTGCCTGGACAAAACCGGTACGCTGACCGAGGGCAAAATGCAGGTGGAAAAAGCCGACCTGTTTCCGGGAACGGACGCAGAAAAATTCCACGAGTGGATGGGAAATTTTCTGACACACACACAGGACAACAACGCCACATTCCAGGCGATGCACGCCTATTTCAAGGGTATGGATACGCTGAGTGTCACCGATCAGATCCCGTTTTCTTCGGATCGGAAATGGAGCGCCATGACCTTTGTCGGCGCAGGAACTTTTGTGATCGGCGCACCGGAAAAGCTTTGTCCAGATCAGATGCCGCCGGAGATCTCCGCATACCAGAAAGAAGGCAAGCGTGTCCTGCTGGCAGGCATCACACAGCAGCCGGTACAGAAAGGGCAGCCCCTGCCGGAGGTACAACTGCTGGCAGTGATCGTGCTGACCGATCCGCTCCGTGCCAATGCGGCGAAAACAATTGCAAATTTCCAGAAAGAGGGCGTTTCCGTCAAGCTGATCTCCGGTGACAATCCGGTCACTGCCTCGGCTGTCGCACAGAAGGCAGGCATCTTGCACGGAGACCGCTGGGTGGATATGCGAACTGTAGAGGAATCTGAGATCGACGCAGCAGCACAGCGATATACCGTTTTCGGCAGAGTAACGCCGCAGCAGAAAAAACAGCTGATACAGGCATTCCACCGACAGAAGCACACAGTCGCTATGACAGGCGACGGCGTAAACGACCTATTGGCACTGAAAGAGGCAGACTGCAGCATTTCCGTGGGACAGGGCAGCGATGCCGCACGGCAGACAGCACAGCTGGTACTGCTGGACTCCGACTTCGCCGTACTGAAAGACGTGTTGCTGGAGGGCAGACGAGTGGTCCACAATGTCACACGATCTGCGGGCGTCTTTTTCATTAAAACGCTGTACTCCGTCCTGCTCTGTGCCATTTGTCTGCTGACCAATACCCCATTCCCCTTTGTTCCCATCCAGATCACGCTGATCGACCTGATTATCGAGGGGTATCCGTCCTTTTTCCTGTCTTTCCTGCCGGATTCCCGTCCGGTGCACACCCGGTTTCTGCCGGAGGCGATCCGGCGAGCCGCACCGAATGCCATTGCCATTGGTGTATGCTTCCTGTTCTATCTGCTATTCCACGCAATGGGCTTATTCGGACTGTCCGGTGAACAGACCCAGGCAAATGCACTGCTGTTCCTGCTGATCGGTACAGTCGGGCTTGCCGGTGTTTTCAAAATGTGCCAGCCTTTCACAAAAATCAAAGCGTTTTTTGCTGTGACCTCTGCGATTGGATTCTATGCCGCCATTGCTGTTTGCCTGTGGCTGCAAAATCACCTGCTCCATCTGGACATCCTGCATCTGGCTGTCCCCACTCCTGTAACTTTGCTGTTCTTTGTTCTCCTTGCTATTGCGGCGATTCTGACGGAGCGTACCCTGGCAAAGACAATTTTCCGGGACAAGGCGGAAATTGACGAATGAAGTGTAATGTGCTATAATGAAGTGTAAGGTAACACGCCTGGAAAGGAGCTGTGCAGATTGACAATCAAAAAGCGGCTGTTTCTTTCGAACCTCTTTATGCTGCTGATCCCGGCGCTGGTCAGCGTTTTGATCCTGGCGCTTTCCATGTTGCTGTTTGTGAATCTTTTCTACAAGCAGGCCATGGATGAAACGGTGCATGGAGAAAATACCGTGTATCTGGAACATCTCCTGGTAAAGCAGGCAGAGGAGTTTCTGCAAACCGATCATAAGGTGCTTACGGATTCTCACCTGTATCAAACCGTAGAAAAGTATGTGCAGACCCAGAGCATTCAGCTACAGATTTACGACGGAGATGCCCTGGTTTGTTCCATGGGCGACCGGCACGAAGATCTGGCGGAAATGCCGCTGTATATGCTTTCCAACGGCAATGTGTATGTCGAACCGATCACCATAGATGACCATAACTACACCATCTACATTGCTTTCTTTGCGCCGGTACAGGAAAGCACCTGGAACGAAATGATCGTAAAATATCTGATCGCCGTTTTGATTATTTTAATTGTAATCGCAGTCCTGGTCACAAACCGGTTTCTGACAAAGTTTGTGTTCCGGAAAATCGAAAAGCCTCTGGATATTCTGATCTCCGGCGTACATGAGATACAGGACGGCAATCTGGCATACCGCATCCGCTATTCCAACAAAGATGAGTTTCTTCCGGTCTGTCAGGACTTCAACCAGATGGCAGAACGCTTGCAGCAGTCCATTGCGCAGACGGAACGGGAAGAACGAAACCGCAAGGAACTGATCGCCGGCATCTCTCACGACCTGCGGACACCGCTGACCTCTATCAAAGCCTACATTGAGGGACTGATCGAGGGCGTTGCACAGACGCCGGAGCGTCAGCAGAAATATATGCAGACCATCCGGGAAAAGGCAAACGACATCGACCGCATGGTAGACAAGCTGTTCCTCTTCTCCAAGCTGGATCTGGGAGATAACCCGTTCTATCCGGAGCCGATTCCTGTTGCAGAGGCGCTGCACAGTCTGGTTGCCGCCAATGCGGAAGAATACGCCAGACAGGGCATGACAGTTGTGCTGGACGACATTCCCACTGACTGTGTTGTCTGCGCCGATCCGGTACAGTTTCGCAATGCGATCCTCAATCTGCTGGAAAACAGCTTGAAGTACAAGGATGATCCGGAAGTCCAGGTGCGCATCGGCTGTACGGAGACGTCATCGGATGCTACGATATCCGTAACAGACAACGGTCCAGGTGTGCCGGAAGAGGCGCTGTCCAAGCTGTTTGATGTGTTCTATCGCAGTGACCCGTCCCGGAGCAATCCGCAGAAAGGCAGCGGACTGGGACTCGCTATTACGGCAAAAATTCTGGAACGGTTCGGCGGTTCTGTTCGGGCGGAAAATGTACAGCCTAAGGGACTGCGGATTCAGCTGACCATTCCAAAGGAGGAGGCGAAACCATGAGCCATATCTGTATTATTGAAGACGATGCTGCCATTGCAGAAATCGAACGGGACTATCTGGAGATCAACGGCTTTACCGTATCCATTGCCACAGACGGCGTCTCCGGACTGAATTTGACGCAAAAGGAATCGTTCGATCTGATTTTGCTGGATCTGATGCTGCCGCAGCTGGACGGGTTCACACTGTGCCGGAAGCTGCGGGAACGTCTGGACATCCCAATCCTTATGGTGACGGCGAAAAAAGAGGATATCGACAAAATCCGGGGATTGGGTCTGGGCGCAGATGATTATATTGTCAAGCCCTTCTCCCCCAGTGAACTTGTGGCAAGAGTGCAGGCACACATCGCCACCTATAAACGGCTGAAAGCACCGCAGGAGATACAGCAGGATATCACGGTGGGTGCAATCCGGATCTGTCCCAAGTCCCACCGAGTATTCGTCCAGGAACAGGAGATCAATCTGAAAAACAAAGAGTATGAACTGCTGCTGTTCCTGGTGACCAATGCGGACACGGTATTCGACCGGGAGACCTTATACGAGCGCATCTGGGGCATGGATGCGCTTGGCGACAACGCCACGGTTGCCGTACATATCAACCGCCTGCGGGAAAAGCTGGAGGAAGATCCATCCCATCCGAAATATATTGAAACGGTATGGGGTGCAGGCTATCGCTTTCATGCCTGATTAGGAGATGAATTCTACATGTGGTTGCTTTTTGCCTGCGGTTCTGCCCTGTTTGCCGGCGTGACCGCAGTTCTGGCAAAAATCGGGATGCAGCACATCAATTCCACCATTGCTACAGCGCTGCGGACAATCATTGTACTGCTGTTTTCCTGGCTGATGGTACTGCTGACCGGGGCATTCTCCGGAATCGGTTCCATATCGGGAAAGACGCTGGTGTTCCTGCTGCTTTCCGGCTGTGCCACGGGCGCAAGCTGGCTGTGCTACTTCAAGGCGCTGCAACTGGGCGATGTGAGCCAGGTCGCTCCCATCGACAAATCCAGCACCATTCTCACAATGCTGCTGGCGTTCCTCTTGCTGGGAGAGTCGCTGACATGGCTGAAACTCTGCTGTATGCTGCTCATCGGCGCAGGAACATTCCTCATGCTGCCCAAACACAGCGGCGATTCCAAAACCGTTTCTTCTAAAAAAGGATGGCTGTTCTATGCCGTCCTTTCTGCTGTGTTTGCCAGTCTGACTTCGATTCTGGGAAAAGTGGGAATCCAGGACATTGACTCCAACCTTGGCACGGCGATACGGACGTGCGTTGTCCTGGTGATGGCATGGGTCATGGTGTTTGTCACCGGGCAACAGCACAGTATGCACGGCTTGAACCGGAAAGATCTGCTTTTCCTGGGGCTGTCCGGTCTGACCACCGGGTTGTCCTGGCTGTGTTATTACCGGGCATTGCAGGACGGTCCGGCGAGCGTTGTTGTCCCCATTGACAAGCTGAGCATTCTGGTAACGGTCGCTTTCTCTGGTCTGGTACTGAAAGAGCGGCTGGATCGGCGTTCCGGCACTGGATTGGTTTTGCTGACGGCAGGCACCCTTTTGCTGGTACTATGACGCAAGCTTACATCACGCACAAAAGGGCATCGGTTTCAAGCAAACCGATGCCCTTTTTTCTTATGGTTACAAATCACTTTTTCTCATCCAGCAGCATAACGCCCTCTGCCGGGTTGTGGTCGATCGCACCTACGATTCGGTGCGGCACATATGGTTCTTCCAGGTATGCCACGTCCTCTTCTGTCAACCGGACTGCAAGTGCGCCGGCAGCATCGTCCAGGTAAGCGGACTTCGTTGCACCGACGATGGGCGATGCAACGCCTTTCGCCCAGTGCCATGCCAGTGCAATCTGCTGCATCTTTACGCCATAGCGTTCTGCCAGTTCTGCAACACGGGCTACAATTTTCATGTCCTGCTCTTCTGTGCGGTCATATTTGCCCATGGCAACTCGGTCGGTCTTGCTGCGGCAGGTATCCCCGTTCCAGGTGGGACGTGCCAGATGTCCTGCGGCAAGCGGACTATACGGCATAAGTGATACGCCCATCTGTTTACAAATGGGGATCAGTTCCCGTTCGTCCTCCCGGTACAGCAAATTATAGTGGTTTTCCATCGCCTGAAACTGCGCCCAGCCATGTTCCTTTGCCGCCAGCTGCATATTATAGAACTGGTAGCCATACATGGCAGACGCACCCAGCGCCCGGACTTTTCCTGCCTGCACCAGATCATTCAGCGCTTCCATAGTCTCCTCAACAGGTGTTTCATAGTCAAAGCGATGGATGATGTAGAGATCCAGGTAATCTGTTCCCAGACGCTGTAGCGTGCCGTCAATCTCTCGGTGGATCGCCGCTCTGGACAATCTGCCGGGATTAAAGTAGACCTTAGAGGCAATGACGACCTTTTACGCTGCGTGTTCTTTTGCAGGGCACGTCCCAGATATTCCTCACTGGTGCCGGCAGAATAGCCATTCGCCGTGTCAAAAAAGTTGATGCCCAGATCCAGGGCGTGTCTGACAACGGACTCTGTGGCAGTTTCATCCAGCGTCCAGTCGTGCATTGTGCCGGCTTTTCCAAAACTCATGCAGCCAACGCATATCTTTGAAACTGTAATGTCTGTATTTCCCAATTTGGTGTATTCCATTGTTATCGCACTCCTCTGCTCAATATACAGATATTTCTACGACTATTATACCACTTTTCTTTTCAAATGTAAAACACTTATTCGGCATACGCAGAAATGCCTGTAGAGCATTGCTGTCGTTACGATTTTGCTTTCCATGATGCGATGGCATTTCTCATGCGGCGTTCAATGTCAATTCTGGTTTCTTTGCACTCCTTTGAAAATTTCTTGGCGTTCTTAAAGGCGATATTGACGAAGAGTCCCGAACCGATGGGCAGCATGGTTTTCAGCATTCCCTCCGGGAAAACAAAGTGCGTGCCGTGTTCATAAACGGCTGCCTCCACATCACAGGTATGCTGTTTTTCGGCAAGGCGCTTTTCCATCCGGCGGATATATTTTGCCGTATCCCACAGCACGTCATCTTCTGCCCCGATCATCAGCAGTTTGCCGCAAATGTTCTCCACCTTGATAAATTCCGCTTCGGTAATGGGATGCGCTGCCTCGGATTCGTCGAACAGCTTACGGGATGCGATCATGCTTTTGGTTTCCTTGGACTCCGCATCTATCTTATGCCAATACTGCGGATGTCCACAGCAAAACGGCATATACGGCAGCGGCTTTCCGCCATAAGAAAAGAGGGATTCCCCTTCGATCGGCCATTCCTTACAGCCGTCACGATTGCCCTGCATAAAGCCCTGCCATATGAAATCGCTTGGAGTCATGGCGATGGTCAGTGTAATGTCATGGAACATAGATGCCGCCGTCAGTGCAAGCGTTCCGGTAGTAGATGCTCCGGCAATGCCGATCTTTTTGTTGCCGTGTGCTTTCATCCATTTTACCGCTGTCTCAACACGCTCCAACGGATAGTTGTGATGTCCGTAGTCTTTTTTCCCAGGTGACATAGTCATTACGTTCACACCCAGCCGCAAGATCCATTTCACCGCCGAGCGTGCCATATAGTCTTCCGGATCATCTCCCAGCATGGCGATGACTGCACAATCTGAACCGGATTCACAAGTCCAGTATGCGCCGTAAAAGCCGTCTTTTTCAATGTCAAAATGTACGTGTTTCATATGTTTCCTCCTATTTTCAGTGAATAATACTTTTCACCAGCTGTACCCACTTTTCGGGACAGCAAGCCAGAAGTTCTTCGTGCTGCAAATCCTGCTCATGAATCACGGGACAGGCAAAGTGCTGCTGGTAACGGGAACGATATTTTTCGCCCATTTTCAGCGCATAGAAAATATGTATCTCCGTGCCGGGAACGGCGATCTTATCCGGCAGCGGCGTAATCATATCCGAATAAAACTGATTTTTGCAGCTCTGCATAGTGACATAAGGACGAGCGCCGCCCAACATTTTCAGAAAAGCTCTCGTGTATTCCGGCATCTGCTGTTCCCGCTTTTCCATTCGCTTTTGCAGGAATCGCCCTTTCATTTTTCCGTCCCGTATCATCGGATAGATCAACGGCATTGCCAGATTGACCAACAATTTTGCAGCAAACGCAGATGCCTGATCCAGGTCAGAACTTCCCAGAATGCCATAGTCCATTTGAATGTTTTGCCGTGCGGCAAGCAGTCCTACGAACGAGCCGCCCAGCGAGCAGCCGTATGCTGCCCGGATATGTCCGCCGCAGTTTTCCTGGATATATGTCTCTATTTTTTCTGTTTCCTCCAGCATAGTCGGAAACTCGCTCTGTTCTGTTTCATCAAAGCCATCGTAGCTGACGCAGAGAACGTGATAATTTGCCGCCAGCAGAGGAATAACGTGTCCGAAATTGCCCTTCCAGTGGCAGCAGGTTCCCGGCAGCAGTAAAATTGCTGGAGCATCTTCGCTGCCAAAGGGATAAACTTTCATCTCTTTCCCCCGTTTCTATATAGTTAGGAATCGCTAACTATCATTGTTATGAAAAGCCGCCATACGGCAGCCTTTCAGATATGGAAAATCACCTACTTTATTATAGCACAACGCTGTCCTTTTTTCAATAGGCAACTTTGCAGTTTGTGTAAGGAGAATTGGTTGAACATATTTGGTGCAGAACGTTCGCCGTATTTTTTGAGTGCATCTACTTATTTCACCATCTGCCGCAGCAGCACCAGATCAAAGCCATTCACAACACCATCTCCATTCAGATCGGCAACAGAGAAAATGGCAGGATCGAGAATCTCTGAACCATCTCCCAATAAGTAACTGCTTAACTTCCGTACATCGGTTTGCGTGGTATGACCATCATCGTTCAGGTCTCCCGGTACTCGTTTTCCAACACGAAGTATTCTTTTTCTGCCATTAGATGACAATTCTCCTTCCAAATTATAAGTTCTAAGCGTTACCTTATAGTACCCTTCCGGTAGCATTCCAGACCACGCCAGTTCTTCTCCTGTTTCTTTTTCCACGATAATGCTATCTTCATCGCTGGAAGGGACACCACTTTGTTTGGTTCTTTGAATTGTCAGCTGATATCGTATTACACAACTTGCAGAATCCCAGCGGATTTCAGTTGGAGTATTCTCATCACCTGCGGAAATTACCCACAGGTAAGGAACATTATGGTGGATACAGCGAACATCCCATGTCAATTCTTCAGTTGTTTCATAACTGTCATGATAAGCAGTAACACGAGCCAGGTAGTTTCCTCTCTCCAGTTTTAGCGTATACGAATGCACATTTCCAAGATCTTTTTCTGCCAAAGTCTCTCCGGTATCCGCATTTTGAATAAAAATGCGATACCCCAGCGCACCAAGAGAATTGGTCCAACTGATTGTTATAGGACGATAGTCACTTATGCTACTAGCAGAAATAGTAAAATCATAGGGATTGTTATGCTCTTCTACTGTAAAATCTTGTTTTTCTGTGGAAACGATATTGTCTCCGTTTTGGGCAGACAACTGTGCTGTATAATCTCCTGCCGGGAGAACTTTTTGGAAAGCAAGGCTCTGCATTTCCTGATCTACGACTGGCTGGTCTGTATCACGCTTCCAGATCACCAAACGATAATTATAGGCATCGGCAGATTCTGTCCATTGGAAGTTTGTACTGACATAAGTCGAACCTGGCTCAATTGTCATTTCCGGCAATTCGGGTACAAACAGGTTGGGCAGGTCTGCATACAACGGGCATCCATAACCAATTACCACAGAACTATCCAGCTGGCGCTCACAAGCCATTACTTGATTTGAAACATTGCCCTCGATGGTCTGGAAACTTGTTTCACCTACGGCTGTTACAAGTCCCACGTGCGTCAATGCGTTTTCATCGCTTGTCTCACTGTAGAAAGCAATATCGCCCGGACGTGGCGTATATGTTCCGCCTTGAGCAACGCTCTTGCGGTAACGCTTTTGATTTACGAAAAAGGCATACTCGCCTCCCACTGTGGATTCCTTTGCAATGATTTCCGTGGAAATGCCTGCCTGGTCAGCACACCATGACAGAAACGTCTGACACCATGCGTAGGAATAAGTGCCTTCTTTTCCTTCGAACCATTGGTTGTATTTTGCACCCGTTTCCGGGGCAGTGTATCCCAACTGCGATCTTGCCGCTGCAATCATATCTGCTGATTCTGCACCCGTTCTGACAAAGGTTTCGTCTACTGCACCAACCGGCAATGTCAGCTGTAACAACATGACAACTGACAGAATCGCCGCAAATACTCGGATAAAACGTGATTTTTTCATAACTTCCTCCTAATCCTGTGTAAGTTGCTGTCTTGAATGCCTTTGTCAATAAAAAACTGAGCCACCTCGCTAATAAAAAAGTGAGCCAGTTG
>ERZ773157.1269-NODE-1269-length-24675-cov-3.642892_pt1 | contig 24675 bp, 20 predicted proteins | sample MGYA00511480_ERZ773157 | MGnify/ENA primary metagenome ERZ773157 (study PRJEB29015, sample SAMEA2737863) | human gut metagenome | biome: human gut; feature: human-associated habitat; material: faeces | place: China | collected 2012 ... | reverse complement strand
ACAGTGATGTTCTGCCACGGATGGCAGAACAAGGCAGCATCGAGTCATGGATGACTCGTTGTTGCCGGTCACGTCACTCCGAGAAAATCTAAACCAGGCATACCTAGACTTTTCTTATTTTCGTACAACGGAACCAAATTTAACTCCGGCTTTGCGCAAAATGCCATTCACAGACCTACGACACACCATTTGGACGGGCGAAGCATGTCAACCACAAGCCAAAATTTGGTGTGAAATCCATGAAACGAAAAAAAGAGAAAGCGGCAAGCCTTTCACAACTTACCGCTTTCTCTTATTTTACAACCTGCTGCACGCTGGCTTTTTCCACCAGCCTTCCCTCAACAATGGTAATTCCCTGTTTATAACGTTCCCCGCTGACTTTCTTTAACAGCACATGTATTGCTTTATTTGCCATTTCACGGATATCCACCTCATAAGTTGTGATCTCGACATCACACAGTCCCGGAAAAAGATAGTTATCAAATCCAACCACTGAAAAATCTTCCGGAACGCGATACCCCTGCTCTTCTAACTGATTGATGACCATGCTTGCCGTGAGATCGGAGTTGCACACAAATGCCGTCGGCATATCTTTCATCTGATCCGGATGAATATCAACCTCTACCACACCACATTCCATATCACGATCCGATATGATCCACTCCTGTGGCACTTCAATACCATGTTCTAACATGGATTTCCGGTAACCGAAATAACGGTCTGTGATACTTGCTGTAAACAACAGCGTTCCGACATACGCAATTTTTTCATGACCATGCTCGATCAGATAATTCGTCAGCATGTAAGTACCATAGTAACTGTTAGAGATCACCGCATCACTCATCTGGTGTTCATCATAAAAATCAAGATACACGATCGGAATCTGTGTATTCTGTCTTAATGCACCTAAATATTCTGTCCTCAGCCGTCCGATCAGAATCAGACCATCTACTTTACGTTCCAGCACGATTTTAGGCAGATTCGCCTCGGCTTCATCTTCTAATGAAACAACCTCAAGCATCGTGAAACATTCTTTCTGAACGGCCCTTGTTGCAACACTCTGGTACATTCTCCAGTAAAAGGATGCATACTCTCCTAAGTATTTTTCCGATACCAGCACCCCGATATTATAACTTTTTACTGACTTTTCTTTTTTTACGGCAGATGGCTGCTTGTATCCAAGTTCATCTGCCAATTGTTTGATTTTTTCCCGCATAGCCTCGCTGACACCTTTTTGTCCGGAAAGTGCTTTTGAGACCGTGACCGTACTGACACCAAGCTGCTCTGCAATGTCTGCCAGCTTTACTGCTTTTGCCATAACCGTCCCCTTCTTACTACTTTTTACTTTTTCGATTTAATCTTATTTCTTTTCCACAAAATGTAACAGTTTTGACTGGAAATCACCCCATGGATTCTGGATCAGAATACCTGCATACATTAATGTATCTCCCGCATATACAGTATCTTCGCCTTCCAGACAGTAATTCTTCTGCGGATCGAGTCCTTTTAATGTGATTCTTCTGCTCTTATAATTCGGACGGTTGATCACCTGCACAAATGTAACCAGTGCTTCTGATTTATCTTTTGAAACCACCTCGTAACAGTCAAAATAATGATTTTCCTGATAGGAGGCGATCCTGTAATAATCGCCGCTTCTTACCAGATCATTGTATTTATGATACATGGCAACCTGTTTCGGGATCATCTGTCTGTCTTCTTCCGGAATCTTTGTGATATCCAGCTCATAACCGAAAGTTCCTGCAAGCGCTACATGACCTCTTGTCTCAAACGGTGTAACACGTCCCACCGTATGATTCGGACAGTCTGAAACGTGCGCTCCCATCGTCGATAACGGATAGATCATCGCCGTACTTTCCTGAATCTTTAACCGCTCCACCGCATCCGTATCATCCGAGCACCAGATCTGTGGACTGTAATAAAGCATACCCGGATCAAAACGTGCCCCACCGCCGGAACAGTTTTCCAGTAAAAGATGTGGGAACTCTGTTACCAGACGCTCCTGCATCTCATACACTGCCAGCACATAACGGTGATAAAGTTCACCCTGTCGGTCTGCAGGAAGTCCATAGCTTCCGATGTCAGAAAGCTGACGGTTCATATCCCATTTGACATACTCAATATTTGCACTGCGTAAGATCGACGCCACGCTCTCATATGCATAATCGCGCACTTCTTTTCTGGTAAGATCAAGTACATACTGATTTCTGCAGAGAGATCCCTCTCTTCCCGGAATCTGAATTGCCCAGTCCGGATGTGCCTCGTAAAGTTTTGAATCCGGTGAGATCATTTCCGGCTCAAACCAGATACCGAATTTTAATCCAAGCTTATTTACCTCATCTACCAGATGTTTTAAGCCGCCGTTTAACTTTTCTTCGTTGACATACCAGTCACCTAAGCTCGTAGAGTCATCGTTGCGGTGTCCAAACCAGCCGTCATCCATGACTAACATCTCGATGCCAAGCTCCGCTGCTTTTTTTGCAATGGAAAGTAATTTTTCTGTATTGAAATCAAAATAAGTTGCTTCCCAGTTGTTGATCAAAATCGGACGTTTCTTATCCTTATATTCACTGCGGATCAGGTGATTCCGGTAAAGTTCATGGAACTGGTGCGTCATACCGTCATATCCGATATCACTGTAAACCAGCACAACTTCCGGTGTCTGGAAGCTCTCACCTTTTTCTAACTTCCAGCAGAAGTTCTCCGGATGGATTCCCATGCCGACACGGACGGTATCAAACTGTCCCAACTCGACCTGTCCAATAAAGTTGCCGGAGTATACAAAATGCATGCCATACACTTCGCCCTGTGACTGGTCGGCATTTCCTGCCGCAAGTGCCATAAACGGATGCTCCTGATGGGAGGACTCACCTCTTACGGATTCCACACCCATAAATCCTTTTTTTACTTTGCGGTGTTCTAACATACGCTCTCTCGCCCAGGAACCGTGCATCGTAAGCAGTGTAAAATCACGGTTATCCATATCCATGGAGAAGGACAGTGCCTTTGTCAGATATAACATCTCGCCGTTATTTTCGATCCGCACGCTTCTTGTGATGACATCCACATCCGAAAATGCCGTATAGAGCAATGTTACTTTCAATCCAAGTACCGGATCCTCACAGAGAAGCTCTAATGTCTCGCAGGCATTCTCGTCCCCAAATGTTGCAGGGAGACCGGCAAGTCCCGGTTTTCCTGCATAGATTTTATGTGAAACATAAAACAGTGACACTGCGGTGTGTCCGCCTGCCGTTCTTACTGAGATACTGCTTCTTCTGTAATCTCCGAGTCCGTTTCCGGCATATTCCATCGGAAATGTATCGTAAAAAGAAACACGCTCCCTGTTATTTTCCGAAGGCACAAACGGTCCTTCTCCTGTACGGAGCAGGTACGCGATGTTTGCATCTCTTAATTTCTTACCATAATAAACATGACCGACAAAGTTTTCTTTATCCACGATACCGATCACATAACTGGAGTTTGGTGTATCCAGCTTGAAAATGCGTTCTTTTTCAAAGTATGTGATTGCCATGCTGTATTTCCTCCTGTTATTTCAGCAAGTCTTCTTTTAACACGGCAAGTTTCTTTTCTGCATCCTCTAATGAACTGCCTTTTACGCCAAAGTAATATTTGATCTTCGGCTCTGTCCCGGACGGACGCATACAGCACCATGCGTTATCAGAAAGTTCATAGTAAAGTACGTTAGATTCCGGCAGACCTGTCTTTGTCACTTCTCCGGTCATAGTATCTTTTCTGGTATCTTCTTTATAGTCGCGCACTGCAAGCACGTCAAATCCGCCAAGTTTTTTCGGAGGATTTTTTCTGGAATTGCTCATCAGTTCCTGGATCTGTGCTGCTCCGTCGATTCCCTTTAGGGTCTTCGTCTCAAGTCCCTCTCTGTAATAGCCGTATTTCTCATACATAGCAAGCATCTCATCCCATAAGGTCATGTTGTTCTTCTTGCACCAGGAAGCAACCTCACATAACATCATGACTGCAACACAGGCATCCTTATCCCTTGCATAAGTACCTGCAAGGCATCCGTAGCTTTCCTCTAAACCAAACACATAATCGTAAGTATTCTGCTGCTCGAAAAATTTGATCTGCTCTCCGATATATTTAAATCCGGTTAAAACTTCGATCAGTTTTACACCGTAAGCTTTTGCGATCGCTTTTGCCATATCGGTTGTAACGATTGTCTCAACCAGTGCAGGATTCTTCGGCATAGTTCCCATTGCTGTTTTTTCTCTTAAAATGTATTCCGCGATCAGCATACCTGACATATTTCCGGTAAATGTCACATACTCGCCACTCTTCGTATCTTTGCAGTATACGCCAAGACGGTCTGCATCCGGGTCAGTTGCAAGAACGATGTCCGCATCCACTTCTTTTGCAAGTTTTAATGCAAGTTCAAATGCTTTTGGTGACTCCGGGTTCGGGTATGCAACGGTCGGGAAATTACCATCCGGTTTTCCCTGCTCCGGCACTACATATACATGCTCAAAACCAAGCTCTTTTAACACGCGGCGCACCGGAAGATTTCCAGTTCCGTGAAGCGGTGTGTATACGATCTTGATATCTTTTGCCATCTCTTTGATGATCTCCGGATGAATGGACTGTTTTTTCAGTTCTTCCATATAACGGTCATCGATCTCTTTACCGATCACATTGTAAAGGCCTGCTGCAACTGCCTCTTCTTTTGCCATGGTCTTTACCTGATCGAAGGAAGTTACTTTTGCAACTTCCGCTAAAATATTTTTGTCGTGAGGCGGTGTGATCTGTGCACCATCTTCCCAGTATACTTTGTATCCGTTGTATTCTCTCGGGTTATGGCTTGCTGTAATTACAATACCGGAAATACATCCTAACTCGCGGACTGCAAAAGATAACTCCGGTGTCGGACGAAGGCTGTCAAATACATATGCCTTAATGCCGTTTGCATTTAAGCAGAGTGCTGCCTCCTCGGTAAATTCCGGGGACATAATTCTGGAGTCATGTGCGATCGCAACACCCTTTTCCTGTCCATTCTGGGAAATAATGTAATTTGCAAGTCCCTGTGTTGCCTGACGTACGGTATAAATATTCATACGGTTGGTTCCGGCTCCGATCACGCCTCTTAAACCACCGGTACCAAATTCTAACTGTCTGTAAAAACGATCCTCGATCTCTGCCTGATCCCCCTCGATCTTCTTTAACTCAGCCTTTGTATCTGCATCAAAATATGGATCTGTGCACCACTGTTTGTAAGTTTCCATGTAATTGCTCATTCTTCTTCTCCTTTACTTTTCTGCGATTCATTTTTTATTATATTTTGGATTATAACCTTTTTTTAAGTTATTGTAAACTAATTTTAACCTTTTGACTATTTTTATTTAAAAATCAGCTTTTGACATCAACATCATTTATTAAAAATATCATAATATTTTTTTACGACTTTTTCTGCGGGCTTTGCATAAATTTCATAGTCCATACGGGTCTTTGCACTCCGCTCCTGATAAAGCTTTGCATCCCAGGACCAGAGTGCCATACCTCCTACCCAGTCTCTTTTACTGCAGGCATTAAACATATCTTCGTACCATTCTGCCTGACCCTTTGGATCCGCATCACCTCTTACACACCAGTCATTTGGCACCTCTTTGGAACCTTTTACCGACATACATCCTGTTTCCGCAAAGAAAAACGGTTTTTGAAATCTGTTTACCACGGTTTCAATACGATCCAGCTGATTTTCCCAGTCCCCATATGGATAGTAACCACTCGAAGAAATCACATCCACAGCATCCCACCAGTTTACCCGGTGTTCCTGATACTTATCTGTATTATAGGAAAGCAGTCCATGATAGACCTGTCTGATATCCGAGAGCAGTTTGCGCCATTCTGCTTCACGGTGCTCACTCATCACCATCTCGCAGCCGGCAATAAACATTTCACAGTCATGCTGTTCTGCAATTTTCGCATAGTGAAGCTGAAATGCCGTATAGGATGCAAACCAGTTTCCCCATTTCGGTTCACACGGAACATCCTCATCAAAAAAATTAATATGCGCCCGCCAGGTCCCGTTTTTACAGTTTACGGTCGGTTTTAATGCCACACGAAGCCCTATTTCCTTTGCATATTCAATCATAGCGATCAGCTCGTCATCTTCCATCGTCGCCTTTGATGTGAAGCAGATCTCCTCCGACTGCGGTGTCTCCTGTAACCCTCCAGGCACAAATATCACGAAATTTGCGCCGGTTCTCTCTTTCATCATGGCAAGGCTCTCCTTTGCCCCCGGTTTAAAAAAAGCCCCGGCACACGCAAACGGTGCAAAAGTCACCCCACAGATATATTCCATATTTTTTCCTCCCTTTTCTCAATGCACTCTTAAAAATATAACATTTATTTTACTGATTCTGCCATTAATATAGCATTCGTCATATATATCTGCTATAATTTTTCAAGTTAAAAATTGCATAAATCTATTTTTATGGAGCCGCATATGAAATCTTTATTTGAATATACCGACAAACTGAACAAACCTTACGAATGTTTCTTTTTAGATATGAAGAAAGAATGGCTGCCCGTGCAGCCACACTGGCATTATTTTATGGAAATCCTGTATGTAACAAGGGGCACCGCCCTGATGTATCAGAATGAACAAAGTTATATTGTGACGGAAGGTGACATGATCGTCTTTCTCCCCTCCGTCGTTCATTCTGTCCATGCAGTGTCCGATGCCCCTCTGCAGTATTATGTTTTAAAATTTGACCTAAGCCAGCTGGATTCTTCCGCTTCACTTACCGGTGGAAGCTGGAATTACAGTGCACTGTTTAACAATGCCATAAATAACGAGCAGGCTGATATTTATTTCCCGGAGGAGATACTCCACTCTCTTCCGGTACAGTCTTTATTTGACGACTGTGTCCGTGAAATGCAAAATATGCAGTATGGGTATCAGATGATCCTGCAGTCAAAGGTCAAAGAACTTCTGACCTGGCTGCTTCGCATCTGGCGCGATGACGGGTTCGATACTGACTGTTATTTTTCTTCACTCACAAAAGAAAATACAATCTATACCATCACAGAATACATTGACCGTCACGCCTGCGAAAATATCCGCGTAGAAGATATTGCCGCACTCTGTCATATGAGTTATTCACATTTTGCCAAAAATTTCCGTGAAATCTACGGGCAGTCCTGTAAAAAATATATTGAATTTATCCGGCTGTGCAAAGTAGAAGATATGCTTCTTTTTACAAACTTTGATCTAAATTATATCAGTCAGGAGACGGGATACGCCGACTGCAGTCACCTGATCCGGTCATTTAAAGAAAAATATGGTGTTTCCCCGCATCAATACCGCAGGCAGCATTCCTCACCCAGACAGAATCACTGATTCATAATGGATTCAAGTGTACTGGTATCACTTAAAACCGGCATGAGAAACATGATTGCAGTAATCATCAGTGCAGCGATCACCAGTCCGATAATTGAAGTGATCAATGCAGCGGTTGCTGTACCGTTCTGCTGTGGTTTTATCTTTTTCGAACAGATTGCACCAAGCAGACCGACCAGACCAAATCCTGCTCCATATCCCACAAACCCTGTCACAATGCCAAGGATTCCAAGAACTAATGATACCGTCGCAATATTTTCTCCCTCACGCTCTGACGGGATGATAATCTCACCTTCTCTCATTTCCACAATCTCATCTAACTTGCTTCTCCGCAGTAATACGATACATGGAACCAAAAACAGCGGAACTGTCACTACAAGATTTAACACAGAAAGGCTGCCGATCATGTCCGTCATATCACCATTTCCAAAGATGCCACTCGCCATTAATCCGCCAAAATCAACAAGTGCATGAATAATGATACAAATCCATAAATTTCCGCTGCGCAGATAGATTGCTGCAAACAGCACACCGAGCAATGTTGCCTGCAGTGCCTGGATCAATGCGCTGGATAATGGCACACCGGAAAGTACATTCGGGATATGTGCCGCACCAAAGATCACGCTGGATAAAATAATGGCTGCAAGCACTCCCCGTCTTGTGTTTGAAAAACGGTCCGCAAAAAGGTTTAACACGATTCCACGCATGATCACTTCCTCGTTCATGCCGACCAAAAACATGGTCAGTATGTAAATCATGATCCCACCGGCAGAGCGCACTCCGTCCGAACCGGAAACACTCTGCAAAAATAACTGTGCAACTGCCACATACACGCAGTAGCCAACCATAAAACCACCGATATAAAATCCTCTTAAAAATCCCACACCGGTTTTCTTAAGCGACTGCTGATATCCCATAAGAAACAGCATACCGATTGCATAGATTGCTACACCGATCTCGGCGATCAGCTGTAACGTGTAACTGTCTGCAATGGATGTCAGATGTGCCACTACTCCTCCAACCAGATTCATCAGCACCAGAAACAGTGCCGTAATCACAATGCCAATGACAATCACAGCTGCCTTTGGCAATCCCAAAATTTTGTTTTTCATACTATTCCTCCTATACTACTTTTCACTGATATTTCCCGCTTCATCTACTGATGCATTGTCCGAGATACTCTCCATATAAGAAAACAGCCCCGGTGCCGCATTCGCATCCATCTGTTTTGTCTGCCCGTCCGATGCATAGACCGGAATCAGCGCATAAGAAACTGTTCCATCTTCTGTCACTGTAACTTTCACGGCTGCGGATCTGTCAATATTCTGTCCGAAAATAAAATTACCCAGACTGTAAAACACGGGTTTTCCGTCAATATATTCGATTCCTTCCAGACAATGTGTGTGCGCTCCGACAACCAGATCTGCACCTGCATCCATGCACTGTTTTGCCAGTTCACGCTGCACGGCATTCGGCTGTTCGCTGTACTCTGTCCCCCAGTGTGGAAATACCGTCACAAAATCACAGGTCTGTTTTGCTTCTTTGATCACTTCGATCAGTGCTGTGGCATCATAACAGGTAAACATTCCCGGCGCAGCACTCTCGATCTTCCAATCAGCAGACGGTACCACGCGCGATACAGCGATAAATCCATATTTTTTTCCATTTACTTCCATAATCTGCACTTCTTTTGCACGCTGCACCGAATCTCCGGCACCACCGTACAGGATTCCTGCTCCGTCTAATGCACTGAAAGTGTCTGACAGCGCCGCTCTTCCATAGTCTAACGTGTGGTTGTTTGCAAGTGATACAATATCCACACCCATTTCATTTAATGCCTTTACATAGGAAGGACTGCACCGGAATGTGAACTGCTTATCTGCCATCGGTTCCCCGCGGTCACTGAATGGAAACTCATTGTTTACCATCAGGATATCGGCTGCCTTTAACTGTTCTAACAGTTCCGGTGAGACGACACGCTCGATCCCGCCGGCATCGTAGGCTGCCTTGAAAGCATTTGCAAAAAGAACATCACCGGTCAGGATGATGGTTGTATCGCCGGAGTCTTTTTGATTATCCTTGTTTGCTGTTTCATCTGATGCACTCCCAGTTCCAGCTGCTGTGGCTGCATCATCTGATATGCTTCCATTTTCACCTGCTGTGGCTGCATTCTCTGATATGCTTCCGTCTTCACCTGCCGTTTCTGCACCATCCGTCGATATTCCACTTCCATCCGCTGTGGCTGCTCCATCCAGAGTGGTTTGCGCATCAGACATATCCGCCTGCTCCTCTTCTGCCGTCGCCCCCGGCGCAGACGCCGGTTTTGCCTGGCCGCCGGTTAAAATTGCCGCTGCGATCACGCCCGCCACAGTCAGTATGGAAAGTACATAAAGTACGATTCTGATTGTTTTATTCATAGATCCCCCATTTTTGCATTGTTTTGTTTTTCTTTGGTCTGAGAAACACTACAAAAATGACGCCGATGTACAACGATTGTACGCCGACGTCATTTTTATCATAATGATTTGCACCTTAATTGTCAACTGACACAGGATCTTAGTCTACTCAAAATCCACTTCAATACTTCCCATGCCACAGTCAAGTTCCATATTTTTCTCTGCCCCTTCATTTTTGACTTCTTTATCTCCGCTGATGTTTGAGTAAGTTTCACCATCCACATCAATCGAACCAAGTCCGCAGGAAAGCTTGTAGTTATACTCTTTTTCCTCGCCGTTTAAATCGAGTGTCATGCTTCCCATGCCGCAGTCTGCTTTCAGGTTCCCCTCAACACTTCCCTCCATGGAAAAATTGCCAACCCCACAGTCTAACGCAACATCACCATAAACTACACCGTCTGTAATCTCCACATTTCCAACGCCTACGGATACATCCATCTTTCCGTATACCTGAAACTGCTCTGCTTCAAAATTACCAGCACCGACATCCACGATCAGTCTGTTACAAGTGCTGTCAAAATCTTTCCAGCTCATGTCTGCAGCACCGATATCAAAATTCAGCTCATCAAAAGAACTTCCCTTGGGCAGATACAGAATGATCTGCGGCGATCTTTTATAATAGTGTTTTTTTGCATCGTATTTAATTTTTAATGTATCACCATCTAATCTGCAGGAATAATATTTCTCCTTACCGTGTTTTAATACAGCGCGGATCTTCGTACTGTCATCCGGTTCTTTGACTGTAATTTCCGCTGCATCAATATCCAATTTGATATTTCGAATGGAAGAGACATCAAAGCTGCTGTCTGCTCCACCTGCAGGTACCTCAGTAGAAAACTCCATATCACCGATATCTGTTATCATATCATCGTCATCACTATCATCGTCATCGCTATCATCGTCATCTTCATCAAAATCATCCATATCATCATCTTCTTCGTCATCTCCATCAGCACTGCTATAATAAAGTCCCACCGGACCAATATGCCAGTTTCCATACCGGAGTTCTCCATTCTTTGCCATACGCCATACAGAAGCCCCCATCGCAGTACTGACACCGCAGAAGATCAGTCCTGCACCAAGCAATGACACTGCAATGATTAACATAATTTTTGTAAATTTTTTCATGCTGCCACCCCACTTTCTTTCTTCTTTTCAAACGGTTTTTTACACAAACCGATGATTCCCCTGACTGCCCATGGAAGAAATACGCCAGACACCCACACGACCAGAAGTACTGCAAGGATTCCAAGTCCCAATACCAAAAGTCCTGCTCCGGTCAGTCCAAGTCCGACAGCCACTCCACCGGTAAATAAAGTGCTGCATCCAAAACCAATCAAAAGGAAACCTGCAAACACAAGTGATGCCATCACTGCAACCACTGCAACCGCAATGCCAAACAATATCGCAACAACCGCAAGAAGAAGTGATGCCACGACTAAAAGCAATGTCAGCCAGAACGGTGATGTAAGAACCACCAATACGATTGCTGCTGCACTCCATCCACCTTTCTTTTCTTTTGGCACCTCTTCGCTTTTCACAAACATATCATCGTTCTTATTCCACTCCGGATTTTGATCCGCCGGCATGCCATAAGATCCATTCTCTTTTTCCATGCCAAGATTCTTTTTGATGCTCTGGGCAACCTTCTCCGGTGACTCAAGCTCCGCTATCACAGATTCTTCATTTTCCTCGCCCGCATCTTCAAAATAACTGCGGTAAAACGCAAGCGCATCCGCTTTTTCTTCTTCTGATATTCCATCCAGAAGCTGTTCTAACTGTTTTAAAAATTCTTCTCTTTTCATAACCTCTAAAGCTCCTCTCCTGAAAATAATGCTGATATTTTCATGGAATAATCTTCCCATTCTCTCCGGTATTCAACTAACTTATCCTGCCCCGGTTCCGTGATCTTATAATAACGCCTGTTCCTGCCTCCGCACTCTCTGTCATATACCTCAAGGCATCCGTCTTTCTGCAGTCTCCTGAGCACCGGATACAAAGTAGACTCCGAAACATCCAGAACTCCACTCTGATACATCAATGGCTTTTCGTACATCCTGTGTGATCTTATAGCCATAGGTGCCTTCCTCCTCTTTCGACACAACAGCTAACACGATCGCGTCTAAGAGAGCGGCTCCTGTATTAAATACCATACGCTCATCTCCTTTTCTTTATAATATTCTATCTGTTTTAATATTATTTTCTTATTAATACTATATTTCGTATAATATAATTTGTCAACATTTATTTTATGGAAAATATTATTAAGGAATTCTAAAGATTACAAGATATTGAGATTTCATTGAATTTATATGAAACAAATAAAGCAATAAAAATACCGGCCTCCAATCGTTAGATTTTTAGGTCTAAACTTTTGGGGTCGGTACACTTTTCGATATCATATCTCTTTTTTCATATACAAAAAATTATAACTGCCTTACTATTTCGCACCAAACAGATACACGCCGCGCTCTGTCACACGGATCTCCGGTATTACCGTAAGTGCCATAAAGGAAAGCGTGATAAATGGATCGATGTCCTCGGAAATGCCAAGTTTCTTTGCTTTCTCCAACATGTCCGCCACTTTTTCCGTGATCTCATCACAGGATTTTTCGCTCATCAGACCGCAGATTGGAAGCGGAAGCACATCCACGACTTTTCCACCGGAAGCGATAACATATCCGCCCTGATTTTCTTCCACACCTTTGATTGCTGCAAGGATATCCTCATCATTATCGCCCGCAACGATCAGGTTATGGGAATCATGTGCAACGGAAGTCGCCACTGCGCCGCCTTTGACGCCAAACCCTTTCAGCGGCGCAACACCGATCTCCCCTGTCTTTCCATGACGCTCTACCACGCAGATCTTGTTGTATACACCATCCGATTTGAAATATCCGTTTTCTGCCGGCACTTCCTCCACCAGATGCGTGGTCACGATCTGGTGCGGGTTCATCTGTATCACATCCGTTTTTCCATCACAGGAAAGCCTGATTTTCTCTTTGGTGACCTCTCCCACATGAACGGTATGAAGCAGCTCATCCGGAACCGGAACGGAATAATCTTTCGCATAATCTTCCTCTGTCAGAATACGTCCGTCCTTCATGACATCAAGCGGTCTGACCTGCTCTAAATCATCTAAAAATACGATGTCTGCACGGTAACCCGCACCGATCGCGCCATAATTTTTCAATCCATAAAACTCTGCCGCCTGATAACTTCCCATCTTATAGGCTTTTGCAACCGGCACGCCAAGTGCAATCGCCTTGCGGATGCAGGTACTGATATGTCCCTCTTTGCGGATCTCCTCCACATGCTTGTCATCCGTACAGAAAGCACAGCGGTCTAAGCATACACCTGCATCTAACATTGTTTTGATCAGTGTCTCTAAATTCTTTGCACCACTTCCCTCGCGCACATAGATATGCAGTCCGGCACGGAGTTTATCGAGCACTTCCTCAGCGGTAGAACATTCATGATCGTTTTCCACACCGGCAAGACGGTATGCCTGCACTTCTTTTCCTCGGATTCCAGGCGCATGCCCATCAATATGTTTCTTGGCAAACAGCTCTAACTTGTCTGCCATTCTCTTTTCACCCTCACAGCACTCCATAAAACGCATGGTCTCACCGAGTCCAAGTACTCTTGCATTATCCACATATTTCATCATGTCAGAGGCAAGAAATTCACCACAGCCGTTTGTCTCCACATCCGTTGCAGGAACTGCGGAAGGCACCATAAAAAATACGTTTACCAGAAGTTTTGCAGCACATTTTAAGAAATAGTCCATTCCTTTTGTTCCGCTGACATTCACGATCTCGTGCGGATCGGCAATGATCGTCGTTGTTCCCGCCTTCGCAAGGACTTTGGCAAGTTCTCCCGGTGCTGCCATACAGGATTCAATATGCATATGCGCATCGATAAAGCCCGGCACCAGATATTTCCCGGTACAGTCGATTTCTTCTTTTCCCTCGTATTCACCTACGCCTACGATCGTGTCCCCGCAGATCGCAACATCCGCTTTTAACACTTCCTCCGTAAAGACATTCAGCACATTTCCGTTTTTCAATACGAGATCTGCTTTTTCACGTCCATTTGCACAATCTAACTTTCTTTTTCTCTCTAACATACGCTTCCTCTTTTCGTTATATATTTATTATGAAAATAACTTTTTAAAGAAATCTCCCACAGAAGAAATGATCGATTTAAAAAATCCACCGACAGCCGCTGCTATACCGCTATTTGAACTTCCATCTCCGTTTTTAAACGAATTGTACAAAGACTCCGCATAATCCACAAGTCCGTTTAAATCAATTCCGAGTGAATTGATCTTCTTGATCAGATCTATGATCTGCTGACGCTCATCATCCGATAACGTCACACCATATTTTTCACACGCCTCATCGATTGCACCGTTGATCCCGGCATCATCCGTCAGGTCATCTTTTGCAATCAGAGCCTTGATATATGCGATAAATTCTTCTACTTCTGCATCTGAAACACCTTTTAGGGAATCTTCTAACTGTCCGGTCAGCACAAGTTCATTGAGCGCCGTATCAACTACCGAATCACTGATCTCTTTTCCTGTCATCTCCTGATATGCTTTTAATACGCCTACTAAAGCCGCCGTTCCGGAAATTGGAGTTGGTCCTGCTACAATAATATCTGCATCTGTTACCCCTGCAGTAGTCAGCGCATTTTTATACATACCAACGGTACAATAATTAATATTTGTTGTGGAAATGTTTAATCCGCTTCCCTTATCCCTCTGTACGATCACAACAGAAGAAAGCGATCTTGTTCCAATCTGCGAGGATGAAATATAGGAATCTAAATACTGGTGTTCCTCTGCATTTGTCACATAGACCACATCATAATTTGACAGATTTGTCGCATCAATGCCCATAATAGAAAGAATCGTCGCTCTTTGAGAATCATTAAGATCTGCTCCAAGCGCAAGGTACGGTTTATCACTTGCCTTGATTGTGACATTATCGCTGTCCTCGTTTTGCACAATCGTTCCGCTGATATCCTGTGACGCCTGGTCTGATGTCGCATTTCCATCCTGCTGTGGCGTCTGATCCGACGATATATTTCCATCCTGCTGTGCATCAGAATTGTTTGTCTGAGCCGAATCATCCAAATACTGAATGGAACCTTCCAGATCGTCACTATCTGCATTCTGCGCAGAATCCTCTGCCGAAGTTTCTGCTGCATTCTGCACATCATCTGTCTGATCTGCCGTCGCTGCAACTGCCCCTGCCTGTGCTGCCTGCACACCCACACCGGAGGAAACAGTCATCGCTGCTGCAAGTATCACACATAATATTTTAACTACTTTTTTGTTTCTCATAATAATCCTCACTAACACTGTCCATCCCTGCTTTATATTTTATGCAGGTAAATCTATCTTATATTTTATATCTGCGCAATTCTGACACTCATCCATGCACAGATATCCGCATAAACCTGATCGCGGTCTGTCTCATTTAATATCTCATGACGGTCTGTCTCATACAAACGGTAGGTCAGATCATCCACACCCGCATCTTTGTACATATGATAAACTTTTTTTACCCCTTCACCGAGGTCACCAACCGGGTCATCTGCCCCGGAAACCATGAAAACCGGCAGATCTTTCGGCACTTTTTTTATATTATCCATCTGATTGTCAAAATATACCGCTTCCATCAGCCCATAGTACCCGTTTAATGTAAACAGAAACGTGCAGCGTGGATCACTGTAATATTTTTTGACATGCTCCACATCCTTTGTCAGCCAGCTGTTGGTATAATCTTTTCCATAAAGGTCAAATTTGTGGTATGGCTTGCTGTAGGAAAGTTTCTGCACCAGTTTACTTCTGTAATTCCAGCCACGGAAAAAGGCTAAAAATTTACACAGCGTCATACCAAATTTCATGGTGCCATCCGGCACACACCCAGTTCCCATAATGACCGCTCCACTTAAATTTTCACCATGCAGACACAGATATTTTCGCAGCATATAAGAACCCATGCTGTGTCCCATCATAAAATACGGTATCCCCGGATTCTCTCCCTGAACTGTTGTTCGCAGGCTATGCATATCCGCAACAAGCGTATCACTCGGATTTTCTGCAAAATATCCCCACTCTGTTTCATCTTTTACCGAAGCGCCATGCCCTAAATGATCGTGGCCAACAACCATAAATCCGCGCTCTGTCAGGTACTCTGCGAACTCATGATATCTTTCAATATATTCGATCATGCCGTGCGTGATCTGTAAAATTGCCTTATACTTTCCATCCTCCGGCATCCATTTTACCGCATGGATCTTTGTCGTTCCATTCGCAGATAAATACGTCATCTGTTCTTCTTTTGCCATATAAGTTCTTCCCTCATTTCTATACTGCTCTTTACTATACCGCTGACTGTTTTGCATGCAGATATTTCATTACAGATTTCTTACTCCATATTCAAAAGTGCTTTACATCCATTATAGATCTTTTCCAATTCATCCTCAGCAGATTTTTTTGCATTGATTTCTTCACGCAGTGCTGTAACCTGCACTTTTGCCTCATCCCCGAGTTTTAAGAAATCCTCCCCGGCCTGTTTTATAAAATCCGCAGCCGATACTGCGTTGCCGGACATGTGCTCCCTTAAGGAAGTCTGTCCATTTTCATATATGGAAAGTTTCTGTGCGCTGTCACTGTACAGTTTCATTACCATCGATGCAATACCCGCCTGCATTTCATTGATCTGTGCAGTCTGTTCTTTGATTTCTTTTTGCGCCTCTTCCATCGCGTCGATCTGTTCTGATAATGCCTTTAGTCTTTCTTCATACCGCTGTGCCACATTTTTGATCTCCTCCGCAGCATGAAGGAATTTTTCTCCATTCTCTCCCATTCTTGCTGCTTCGATTGCCGCATTCAATGCAAGCACTCCCATATTTTTTGCATCATCTTCCAGTTCAGCTGTCACATTTCCAAGACCATCCTGCTCTTTCGAAGCACGGTAAAGACTTTCTTCTAACTGTGCACACGGTTCTTTTAACGCCTTGTGCTGTTCAAAAACTTCTTTGATCTTTTCATTCTGCTCTGCCACCTGTCCAATAAAAATGGAATGATTTGCCTCAAAAGATTCCACAGCATTATGTACTTCAACGAATGTACTGTACAGTTCTTTTCCTGTTCTGCAGCTCTCTTCTGCCAGTTCACCCACACATTCTAACTTTTCCTCAAGAATTTCTATATTTTCTTCCATCTGGACACGGGATGCTGTCATCTGCACAGAATCTTCTTTTAATTCATCACTGTATTCTGCAATCTGTTTCTTGATCGTATAGAGTTCGTCCTGCAGTGCCTTCTCTTTCTTTCCACCAAACATATATGTCCTCCATTTACTGATAATTCTTTATCACAATCTGTATGCTTTCATTTCCCTGATACCTGTTTATCTCGGGATAATATATCACAGACATCCGGATTGCATTTGTCCTGCCAAGGAATGCCTGCTGCACTTCATTTTCCCCATATTTTCTTCCATAATATTCCCGGAATTCCTCCACATCTCCAAAATAAACAGCAGATATGGATTTTCCACGTTCAGTCTTAAGTGTCAGTTTTAATACATTCTGATTTTTCCCGACTACAACCGCACGATCGATTCCAAGATTCTTATCCGCAAACTGAGGTTTTACATTTGCTTTTCCGAACGGCTCTAACAATGACAGCTCATTTACCAGCGAAATGTCCGGATAATCGACGGGCATGGGAATATCTATTTTTATCTTAGGAATAAAATCTTCTTCTGTCAAGCCACAGCAGGCATTTATTTTCTCCCTGAAAATCTCTACATTTGCTTCCGGCAGGGAAAGTCCTGCTGCCATCGGATGACCGCCAAATTTTGTAAATAATTCCTGACATTTGCACAGTTCCTCATACATCGAATATGCCTCGATTGAGCGCCCGGAGCCTTTAACCCCATCCTCACTCTTTGTCAGCACAAAAGTCGGTTTATGACACGCCTCCCGGATTCTTCCTGCAATGATTCCTGCAAGACTTTCATGCACATCCGGCAGATAGACAACCAGGACTTTTTCACCCGTATTTCCCTCTTCCACCTGCTGCATGGCAAGTTCTACGCCCTCTGCAGTCATGTCTTTTCGCTGCGCATTCAGATCGACCAGTTCCGCTGCGATCTCCGATGCTTTTTTTACGTCCTCCTGCAGGAAAAGATTTAAGGCAATTTTCGCTGTCTCTAATCGTCCGCTTGCATTGATGCATGGTCCTAACACAAATCCGAAATGATAGGAACTGATCTGTTCCGGCTCTAATTTATTCTGTAAAATCAATGCGCGCATCCCCGGATTCATGGTCGTATGGATCCGCTTTAATCCTTCCCTTACCAGGATTCTGTTCTCATCCGTCAGATCCATCACATCCCCGACCGTCGCAAATGCCACATTTTCCAAAAAATCGTAGGACTCCTCCACCGCAATGTCACATTTTTCATAGAGGATCTGTATCACTTTCCAGGCAACTGCAGCACCGCAGAGATTTTTATACGGATATGTACACTCCATCTGCTTTGGATTTACAATGGCATCCGCCTCACTTCTTTTATAATGGCGTTCTCCCCTCTCCTCCGTATATGGTATTTCATGATGGTCTGTGACAAGAACTGTCATTCCAAGACTTTTAGCGTGCGCGATCTCGCCTATCGCTGCAATTCCATTATCACAGGTAATGATCGTATCAATTCCCGCCTCATCTGCCTGCTCAATCAGATGATCGTTGATTCCGTAACCATCTTTCATCCGGTCCGGTATCTGAAAATCCACACTGCCACCGCAGCGTGTGATTCCTTTGTACAGAATATAAGTCGACATTACCCCATCAATATCGTAGTCGCCTATGACCCTGATCTTTTTCTGTTCACTGATCTTCTGCACCAATATATCCGTCAACCGGTCCGAATCCAAAAGTAAATGAGGATCGTAAAGTTCCCCAATTCCGCCTTTTAAGTATCTTGCGATTGCCTCATCCCCCATAACCTCACGATTCCGGATCAGCCTTGCCGTAACCGGACTTATCCCAAAACGTTTTGCAATTCCTGCAAAATCAGCGCCTTTATTTATTACAAACCATTTTTCCATATATTACCTCAAGCAATGTCAGCCCGCATGCCGGTGCCGTGTATCCTGCTCTTTCCCTGTTTTTTGCCTCTAAGATCTCTGACACATCCTCCGGAGTTCTTCTTCCATCTCCGATCTCGATCAGTGTACCGGTTAAAATGCGCACCATATTCTGTAAAAATCCATTTCCGGTATAATAGATCTGTATCTCTCCCAGCAGTTCTTTGATCTGTATCCGGGAGATCGTCCGAACCGTGGATTTTTTCATTTTTTTATTGCCGCAGAATGATTTAAAATCATGTGTTCCACACAGGTACTCTGCCGCTTTTCTCATGCGGTTTACATCAAGCGGTTCCGTATAATCATAAACATATCTGCGCTCGAATACCTCCGGTATTTTTCCTGTATGGATCCGGTAAAGATAGGTCTTTTCCACTGCCTGATATCTGCTGTGGAAACGCTCATCCACTCTCTTTACTTCACAGACTGCAATATCTTCCGGAAGGTACTGATTCAGATAAAATAAAATTTTATCCTCATCCCATTCCTCTCTCAGATGAAAATTAGCCGTCTGTCCTTTTGCATGCACGCCTGCATCTGTTCTGCCGGAACCGGTAACCTCCACCTGGTATCCTGCCATTTTGCTCAAAACATCCTGTAACTTTCCCTGTATCGTAAGTTCCGCCGGAAGCACCTGCCACCCGCGGTAACGTGTTCCGTCATATTGTAAGATCATTTTATAATTTGCCATATATCTCTGTTACCTTATATCTGATTTTCGGAAAAAATAATGCCACAGATAGTTTTCCTGTGGCAGTACATCAATTATAATTATTATACCTCTGTTTTCGTTAATTGACAAATCATAAACCACATTTTTCCTTCCATTATTTTATAATTCACACAAACAATTTAAACACACCTTTTGACAGACTGCATCATATAATAGAATGAATGAATCTACGAGGTTTTTCATGTCAGATATTGCCTATACACAAAATAATACCGATCAAGGTGAGTTAAAGATCCACGTAACGGCAAGAGGAAGTAACCGTCCGATCACAAACGCCCGTGTAGCGATCTCCTATTCCGGTGATCCGGACAGTATCGTTGAGGAGGTGAATACAGATGCATCCGGTATGTCCGAACAAATTACGCTTCCTGCGCCTCCGCTTGAATTCTCAATGGAGCCAGGCGAAGAGCAGCCGTTCTCGCAATATAGTATTCAGGTCGATGCTGAAGGATTCCGCCCGTTTACTGTGTCGGGAATTGAACTGTTTTCGAAGCAGCTGTCGCTTCAGGAAGTACGAATGGATGAGGTGGATGCACCGGGGAACCCGGTAGACACGATCGTGATCCCGGTCAATACCCTCTGGGGCGATTTTCCACCGAAAATCGCAGAGTCTGAGATCAAGCCGATCTCCGAGACCGGGGAGATCGTCCTAAGCAGAGTCGTGGTGCCGGAATATGTCGTGGTACATGACGGTCCGCCAAACGATACGACTGCGCGCGATTATTATGTGCGATACAAGGATTACATCAAAAATGTAGCGTCCAGCGAAATCTATTCCACCTGGCCGGATGCGACGCTGCGCGCAAATATCCTTGCAATCATGTCATTTACATTAAACCGGGTGTACACGGAGTGGTACCGGAACAAAGGCTACAGTTTCACGATCACCTCCTCCACCGCCTACGACCAGAAATTCATCTACGGCAGAAATATCTACAGCAATATCGACCGCCTCGTGGACTCTATTTTTGCAAATTATCTCTCCCGCCCCGGCGTGCGGCAGCCGATCTTTACCAGCTATTGCGACGGAAATCGCGTCAGCTGTCAGGGTCTCTCCCAGTGGGGTTCCAAATATCTCGGTGATCAGGGCTACAGCGCGATTGAGATCATCCGCTACTATTACGGCAACGACATGTATATCAACGCAGCCCAGGCCATCAGCGGCGTCCCGTCCTCCTGGCCTGGCTATGACCTGACCATCGGTGCATCCGGTCCAAAGGTTCGACAGATACAGGAGCAGTTAAACCGCATCGCACAAAACTACCCTGCTATCCCGAAAACCTCTGCCGACGGTATCTTCGGTCCCCAGACCGCCGCCCAGGTGCGGGCTTTTCAGCGTATCTTCAACCTCCCGGCAACCGGAATTGTGGATTATCCGACCTGGTATCAGATTTCAAACATTTATGTGGCAGTCAGCCGTATCGCAGAGCCGGGGACGTAATGGCGGCATGACGATTCTCGCGGAGCGTTTTTATCGTATGGAAACGAAGTTTCCTATACGATAAAAAGACCGCAGGCAGGAATTATATTTTCATCCTGCATGCGGTCTTCGCATTTACTATTGATCTGCAGCAGCGCCATTTTCACAGCCTGCGCATTTTATTCATGACAATAGAATGCTCGCAGAGCGTGCATTCTATTGTTTTGCAAGCAGCAGCATAATGTCATTGGAACGCGCTACAAACTTGGTCATCGCTTCCGGAGAAAGCGGTGCATTCTGGAGCTTCGCCAGATCATAGAGCTGTTCGCAGATCATCTCGGTGTTTGCATCGTCTTCGTGCTCCGTAATGTAGGTTACGAGCGGATGGTTTGCATTCAATACCAGCGTCTCGCCCTCTGCACCGAACATGCTCATATCCATGCCGCCGCCATACATCTTCATCATATCCTGCATTCTTCTGCTCTCTTCGGAAACCGTCAGAACAGAGGATACCTTTTTATTCTTGAGCTTTTCGATCTTTACCTTGATCTTGTCGTTTTTCAGTGCTTTCTGAACCAGCTTTTCAACCTTTTCCGCCTGCGCGTTTAATTCTTCCTGCGTCTTCTTGCTGGTCTTTGCCTTAAATGCATCGGTTAAATCAGCATCGATTCTTGCAAAATGAATCCCCTCATTCTTTGCTTCCAGCTGAGAGATAAAGGGCTGGTCGATCCGGTCGGTCAGCATAACGGCGTCCATTTTGGCAGCCTTGAACATGTTGATATACTGGCTCTGCTGTTTTTCATCTGTTACATAGTAGATGGTCTTGTCTTTCTTCTCTTCCTCAGCGGAATCTTCGCTCTTGTCCTCTACGACTTCTGCTTCTACCTTTTCGCCGTTCTCATCCACAGCACCCTCCTGGGTCTCATCCGGGTCAGTCTTATTGACTTCCAGGCACTCGGGCAGGGTCATATATTTGCCGTCCAGGTTCTTGAAGAGGATGTAATCCGTCATCTTCTCGCAGAATTTTTCGTCCTTTAAGCAGCCGAATTTGATGAACGGAGCGATATCATCCCAGTATTTCTCGTATTCATCCTTCTGGGTCTTGCACATGCCGGACAGCTTATCCGCAACCTTTTTGGTAATATAATCGGAAATTTTCTTTACAAAGCCATCGTTCTGCAGCGCGCTTCTGGACACGTTCAGCGGCAGATCAGGACAATCAATGACGCCCTTTAACAGCAGTAAAAATTCCGGGATTACTTCTTTAATATTATCGGCAATAAATACCTGATTGTTGTACAGCTTGATGACACCTTCGATGGATTCGTATTCCATGTTGATCTTCGGGAAGTACAGGATACCCTTTAAGTTGAACGGATAATCCATGTTCAGATGAATCCAGAACAGAGGCTCCTTGTAATCCATAAATACCTTGCGGTAGAAATCAATGTACTCTTCCTTTGTGCATTCACTGGGGTTCTTCGTCCAGAGCGGGTGAGTATCGTTGATCAGTTCCGGACGCTTTGTAATTTTGAGCTTATCCGGATCTTCTTCCTTTTCTTTCTTCACTTCTTCGATCACATGATCGCTGTCGAGCTTCTCACTCGCAAGAATCGTCTGTGTCTCAGGTGTATTGGCTCTGGAAACGTAAATTTCCACAGGCATGAAGGAACAATATTTCTTGATTACTTCGGTTGCTTTGTACTCGTTGCAGAACTGCAGGCAGTCCTCGTTTAAGAACAGGGTAATGCAGGTACCGACTTCTGTGCGGGTACCGTCCTGCATATCGTATTCTGTGCCGCCATCGCATTCCCAGTGAACCGGTTTTGCATCCTTCTGCCAGGAAAAGGTATCGATATGCACCTCATCTGCTACCATAAATGCGGAATAGAAGCCCAGGCCGAAATGACCGATAATCTGGTCGTCGTTTGTCTTATCTTTATATTTTGCAATAAAATCTGTCGCGCCGGAAAATGCGATCTGGTTGATGTATTCCTCCACCTCATCCGCAGTCATGCCGACACCGTTATCGATAAACTGGATGGTCTTTGCATCCGGATCAACGATAACATCCACTCTGGGCTTGTAGCCCTCCGGAAGCTCGTATTCTCCCATCATATCCAGCTTCTTTAACTTCGTAATGGCATCGCAGCCGTTGGAAATCAGCTCTCTGTAAAAAATGTCATGATCCGAATATAACCACTTTTTAATAATCGGGAAAATATTGTCGCTGTTAATTGATAATGCTCCGTGCTTTTCAGCCATGAAATATCACGATCCTTTCTTTCTCAGTTCGTTTTCAGATGCCCGGAGAAGCTTTCCTCCAGGCTTTACCCATAGTGTAGTCCTGTCGTTTCAAAAAGTCAACAAAAAATTAGCACTCATTTTAGTTGAGTGCTAATAATTCTTTGAAAACCCGTATGGTTGCCGCGTTTTTGGCAATTCTAAATTTTTCATAAACAGGGGAGCAACGCACTGTCGGGCAGTTTTCATAAGCTGAAACGCAGCGTCCGACAGGGCAGTTTTCATAAGCCGGAAGCGCGACGTCCTGCCGGAATGCCTGGCTATTCCTGCTCACTCCTGATGCTGGAAATACATCTGGTATACTTCAAAAAAGCTGGAAGTTTTGACATCGTCCTGATGAATCATCGTGACGGAATCCCAGAGTTCCTCGTTGAGCTGACGTACCAATGTCTGCTCAAACGCCGTATATTCCGTATCGAATGCCTCGCTCTGGCGCTGTTTTACTATTTTTTCCTTATTCGCTTTGGTCTGTGCCTCATCGAACGTGCTGATACATTTTAAAATATAGTAACTTCCGTCTGATTCCACCACGTCGCTGATCTCGTCCTTGCCGAGGTTAAACGCCGCCTTTTCCAGTTCTTCCGAAACCTCGCCTTTTCCAAACGACTGCATCACCGTTTGGTCCTCGCTCTCCGCCTGCGCAAGCGTCTCAAAATCCACGCCCTCTTCCTTTGCCTTGCCAAGCACCTGGGAAGCTTTGGCAGAATCGCTGACCCTGATCATATCTACCGTGATGGTGCGCGCTTCATCGTCACTGACCTCCGGATTGACATTTTCTACAATCGTCTGATAAACCTTTTCTGCAAGCGCATACTCTTCATACATCTTCGTAATCAGATCCTGCGTCACGTTGAGTGCCGTCACCTCCGCGCTGTTCAAGGAAGTAAAATATTCCCTGCCCGCCGCTGCCGCACGCTCCTTTTCCTTATCATCCAGCGTCACTTCTTTTTTCTGGGCGAGCAGATTCATCACCTTGATTCTCGCCAGCTGTGTCAACACCTGTTCCCGTTCCTCCTGCTCCAGCGAAAGCTGTCCGTCGGAAGCGTTCCAGATCTGGCTTCCATAGACGGATTCATACTGATTCTGCATGTTCGTCAGATATACCATCACCTCCGGCAGCACACAAGACGCACTCGAAATCCGGAATACCTCGTTCTTTTTCAGAACATTCGTTTACTTTTTGTTCTTTTTATGT
>ERZ773157.1268-NODE-1268-length-24702-cov-9.887207_pt1 | contig 24702 bp, 20 predicted proteins | sample MGYA00511480_ERZ773157 | MGnify/ENA primary metagenome ERZ773157 (study PRJEB29015, sample SAMEA2737863) | human gut metagenome | biome: human gut; feature: human-associated habitat; material: faeces | place: China | collected 2012 ... | reverse complement strand
GCGGTGGACGGTCAAGCCCTCCGGCACAAGCTCCGCAAGGCGGCTGCAAGCGTCGTTTCCCGCTTGGTCGCTGTCAAGGCAGAGGTAAACGGTCTTGATGTTTGGGCGGTCAGAGAGGAAACGCAACAGGGCTTTTTCTCCCACGCCGCCCAATGACAAATAGCTCTGTTTCTGCCATGCCTTTTTGAACAGGCAGAGGAAAGAGAGCAGGTCAACGGGGGCTTCAAAGACAAAAAGCCTGTCGCTCTCGCCCCGGTAGCAGAAATTAAAGGCTTTGTCGCTGCCTTTCACATCAAGCCGGAAGTTTCCCGCCGTCCCCTTGCTGTGGGCGTAACGCGGTATTCCGTCCTCGTCCCGCCCCACAAATACGGCGTTGTGGTGGGCTGCGTCCTCGTAAATATCGCCGCGGGCAAAGAAAAAGCCCGTCACATCTTCATCAATGCGGCGGGCTGCTGTGAGGTAGTTCCTCGCTGTTCGATTGTCGCTGTTTGGGGGCGGTAGCCGGAAGTCGGATAGGGACGCGGGGCAAGGTCTGTCCGGCGGCGGTACGGCTCCCTTTTCTCCTGTGAGAAGTTCCACGGCTTCGGTGAAGCTCTTGCCGAAAAACTCCATGACAAAATCGACGGGGCCGCCGCCCTTGCTCTGGCTGTGCCTGTACCATTTGTTTCCCCGGACGGTCAAGCTGTCGTGCCGTTTCCAGCGGTATTCATTTCCGGCGCGGGTAAGCTGCTCGCCCTGTGATTGTAGGAAAGAAACAAGGTCGGCTTGGTTCGCCCGGTCTATCTGTTCTTGGGTGTAATACATGGTTGATACCTCTCTTTCTGTGGTTGAATTGTTCACAGATTTCAAATATAATGGGGTTAGCAAGTTGGATTTAAGAGGTGATCTTATGATTGATTTAATAGTTGATTTCCTTGCAACCATAGGTGATATAATTGTAGATATATGGGTAAATAAGATTGTAACAAAATTCAAAAAGAAATGAGTCGCCTTTTATCCATCCAATAGTACAGAGGGCGGACAAGCCGAACAGCTTGCCCGTCCTTTCCTTTATCGCTCCTGTTCCTGCCGCTTGGTGCGGCTCTGCGTCTGTGCCGGTTGGTCGGCGCGGAGTGCAATATCCACGCATTTGCGGATTTTTTGAAGCTCGGCAACTTCGGCGCGGGTATCTTTCAGCGTTTCATATTCCGCTTCCCGCTGTGCTTTGAGGGCGGTATATTCTTTCTCCCACGCGGAGATCGGCAGGGTTTTCACGCCCTCCGGCAAATGGGCATGGAGATAGCGGTTTGCCGCGTCCCATAGGGTAAGCTCGGCGCGGCGGGCTTCCGCAAACTTCTCCTGTTTTCCTTTCCAGCGGATTTGCCGATACTCGTCCTGTATGGGCTTGTAGGTTTGATAATTTCTGCCGTACTCCATGAGTTTTTGCAGTTCTTTCATGCGCTGCTCGGCGGTTTTCATTCCCTCCCGGATTGAATAGGCTTTATCGCTGACAGAGGAAAGAGCAGCGTCCAGCTCGTCAAGGGTGGAAATGCCATGCTCGGAAAGATAGTTGACCGCCTTTGCAACGGTTTTCAGTTCATCGGCGGCGTGCTGCCTTTGCCAACTCTGCGAATACTTCCGGCTCTTTTCTCTCTGAACGCTTAAATATTTCATCAGCAGATTTGCAAGGCCGGGGGATTGCGGGGGCTGCTCCGGGGCAGTTTCCCGCGCCTTGAACAGTTCGCCAATCCATTCTTTGAGCTTTCCAATCTGCGCCCGGATTTCCCGGATAAGGCGGTTTGCCTTTTGGATATTCCGGTTCAGCTCGCCTTTCTCGGTGGCTATGCCTTTCTTCTCCATTTGACAAGCCGCTACGCCCATGTGGACGGTAGGCAGCTCGTCAATGCCGCGCTCGGCGTTGCTGCGGTGGTCGATACGCTCCGGGTGTCCGGCGCGTTCAAGGTAGGCGTTTGAAATATCCGCCCATGCCTTGCGCCACAAAAGCGCGTTGCCCTTGTCGTTCCAGCCTGTGAGGTCAACTTTGTGTGTCTTATATCTGCCGCTTGGCAAGCGTATGCGCTCGCCGTTTTCGTCAAGGTCATATTCCTTTTTGGACTTCGCCGCCCATGCGCCGCGCTCGTCAAGGGGGCGCATGGTAAGCATGATATGACAATGGGGGTTGCCGCTGTCAGTGTCGTGAATGGCAAAGTCAACGCACATTCCTCTGGAAACAAATTGAGAGGAACAGTATTCCCGGACAAGCCGGATCTGTTCCTCTCTGGATAATTCTATGGGGAGCGCTGCGTCAATCTCACGCGCAAGCTGGGCGTTCCCGGCTTTCTCGTAAAGCTCCACGCTGTTCCACAAGGTTGAACGGTCAGAGAATGAGAGTGGCGCGTGGGGCGGCTGCATGATCTCTGTATGGACAACGCCGCCTTTGCGGGTGTAGTCATGGGTCATTCCGTCCCATTCGTTTGTCAGCTTTTCGCCGCTTCGGTAGGCGGCTGCGGCAACGGCTGATTTGCCTTTTCCTCGGCTCACAATGCCGATGTTCCAATGGTAAATGGCTATGGGTATCACCTCCCGGATAGGATAATAAAACCCGCAAAAATGGTACAGACGCCAACGGCGGGTGTACTGTTTTTGTGGGTGTGCAGGGATAGCCGCGTAAGCGGCGCAAGGGGTGCAGCCCCTTGTTGCGGCAAAGCCGCCATATCGGAGCGCGGGGAAATCTCCCTGTGCGGAGATAAGCCCTCGGCAGAGCGCACACGCCCGCAAGGGTGTATAAGTGCGCCCTTAGTTCCTAAGGGATTTTCAGCTTGTCGCTCCCTCTGCTCGTTTTTTCAGATATTCCCGCGCTGGTTCACTCGTCAAGGCAAGCCGGAGAAGTGCTGTGGCTTCCTCGTCGGTCATGTTCTTTGCTTCCGGCACAATGCTTTCAAAGACTGCGCCCCGGACGATAAGGCGGTGGTTTCGCTCCCGGCGTTCCTCGCGGGATAGTTTTTGCCGCAAGAGCTTTTCCCTGTTCTCAAACTGGCGGATTTTCTTCTTCCCGTCCTCAATCTCGGCGGTCAGTTCTTCAAAGGTTTTTGTTCTCGGTTTCGTCATGGGTGGTCGCTCCTTTCTGCCTGTCGGCATAGAAAAAGGACAGTCGATTTTCTCGGCTGTCCCTTGTAGGTGGTTTATTTAGTTTTACTCTATCATTTTCAAGTAAATAAAATAGCTTGCAGTTCCTCCATAACCGTTTTGGGTATTCCAGTCGGCTATTATTTCATAGATATACCCGCCCGGTTTAAGAGTGAGGACATTTCCAGTCATAGTTACATCTTCGCTGTTTGTAGTAGGTTTCCCCCAATATTCATCACTCCAACATTTTACACTTAAAATAGTATCGGGTTCTTCTGTAAAACTTAGTGTAGCTGTTGCTTCTGGTGTTTCATACGGCGGGGATAATAATTCTTCACAATCTAAAGGGTGTGCGCTATCGGTAGTTGTACTTATAGAATTTCCATCAACATCTTTTTTCTGCCACGAATAAGCACCTAATAATGCACTGACATAGGTGTTATCACTTACTAAACCTAAAGCAGGCGGCTCTTCCAAAATCACATTGGCAGTTCCAGAATTTAATAATTCATTGGCATAGCTATTAAGTGCTTGGCATGGCTCATACTTTGTTTTATAGCCTACACCATCAATTATAAGAAATGGGTTATATGCCGTAATCTCTGTCTGTGTGCCGTCGGTCATAATCAGGGTAAAAGTAACGCCTTGCCCTACATATTCTGTGTAAGAATTATCTTGATTATAGATAACTACATCATTCAAATAGCCTACTAACTCTGAAATATCCTCAATTTCAACTGTTTTGTCTGGCGGCGTTAATTGCACTTTGGCTGACGCTATTTGTGCTGCGTCCAGATTTTTATATGGTTTTTTCCCCACTGTAAACAGAAAGACCATTACCACAATGCACAATAAGACCATGCACACCATTGTGATTATTAACCATTTCTTTTTCATAACAGAAGCCTCCTTTATCTTTCATTTTTCTGTTATTTATATAGACGCAAAAAAGAGGAAAAGGTTTCATTATTCATAAATATCATAGCACAAGAGTATGAACAAATCCATATCAATTCAGCCTGTCGGCGGCATTGTTCTCTCTGGCATACTGACGCGCCTTTTCCCGGCGTTCCTCACTGTATGGGGCGGTCAGACGGAAAGAGAAACGCCCCTTTGCAATATCAAACTCCATGCAGCCCGTTTCGGGGTCTGCGTCGGTCTGGCGGCACTGGTCGGGGTGCTGTCCGGCGTAGGCGGCAAGCCGCTTCTTTAAGTCGGTGTTGTGGGTGCGGATATGGATAAGGGGGTCTTTCTCGTCAAACCAAATATCGGTGGTCTTTTCCCGCTTCGTAAGCCCTGTTCTCATATATTATCGAAAAACACAAAGAGTTATAAAGCGATAGCTTTGTCTTTTATGCTTTTTGCCGGCTTAACTATGACATGACATAAACAAGAACAAGCTCCAACACTCAATAGCCTTTGCAAAAAATCACAAGCCCGCCCTTTTTTGCAGGGGCAGCCAGCCCTTGCATTTATTGTCAATATCTTGACTGTAATGAAAGAATTGTGATACAGTTAGAGAGAAAAGGGAGTGCTTTATGGATGTTTTTCCATGCTGCGAACAACTGCACACACTCTGCCCGGTGCCGTTGGACTTCTGCAACCGCGTGGTGGATACCAAAAAGGCGGCGCACAGAGCGCCGTCATCAAAAACTGCCTGCAGTATATTTCCACCCATCTGCACGAGGAACTGCGTTTAGAGGAGCTGGCGCACGAATGCGGGCTGCGCAGCCGCAGCAGTACCTCAATAACCCGCACGGCGCATACGAATCGCAGGAAGGAGGGGGACACGATGGTCAGTGACGGGGATTTTTATCGCCAATATCTGAACGGTGATGACGCAGGGCTGGAGGCTCTGATGGAAAAATACGGCGATCCCCTGACCCTGTACCTCGACGGCTACCTGCACGATATACACGAGGCAGAGGAACTGATGCTGGATGTGTTCGCCTATCTGTTCACGAAAAAGCCCCGCATCCGCGACGGCGGTTTCAAGGCGTATCTGTATAAGGCGGCGCGGCACATGGCGCTGCGCCATAAAAGCAAACGAAGGCTGATGTTCAGCCTGGATGCGCTGACCGACGAACCGGACGCTCAGCTGCTGGCGGAGGAGGTCATCGGCACAGCAGAGCGCAACCGCATCCTGCACGGCTGTATGGGCGAAATGAACCCGGACTATCGGGAGGTTTTGTATCTGACCTACTTTGAGGGGATGAGCTACGAGCAGGCGGCAGAGGTTATGGGAAAAACCGTGAAGCAGATCACCAATCTGGTGTATCGCGGAAAAGAGAGCCTGCGTAAATTACTGGAACGGGAGGGAATCACAAATGCGGAGCCATGAAGAACGCTTTGCGGAAACAAAGCGGCGCATCGCCGCAAGACAGCGCAAGGAACAGCGACGACGCGGTACAATCGCAATGTTTTCTGCTACTGCGGCGTGCCTTGTGCTGATTGTGGGTGTGTCCTTTGCCATGCCCGGTGTGGTTGCGGGAATCCGACCCGGCGACTACGCGGGCTATGAAACCGCCGCCAGTATGTATGGCGGGGGTGCGGCACTCGGGTACATTGTCATAGGGCTATTGTCCTTTCTTTTGGGCGTGTGCGTGACGGTTCTGTGCTTCCGACTTAGGCAGATGAACCGGGAGGATAGTTCGGACAGGAAAGGCGAGGGGCGGCATGGAGCTGATTGAAAACCTGCTGCAATTGTTGACTACCTTCCTTGGCGCGGTGCTCTCGGGCATTGCATGGCAAAAAAGTCGCAGACAGGCGTACTTTTTGTTGCTTTGCTTCTACGGATGCTTTGCCTTGGGGTCGCTTTACTGGACGCTGTACCTGCTGCTGTTCCATACCACGCCGCGGGTCTTTTATGTGTCGGAGTTCGGCTGGGTCGCCAGCGCGATTTTTCTGCGGATTTTGCAGGTCACGCTGACTGATTCGGAGGAACGCAGCTTTTGCTGCCGAAAAGCGTGGCTCGCCCCCTTGGTCGGCGTGCCGCTGCTGGTGTTCTACTGCACCTATGGGGATATCCTATCCAACCTGATTTGGTGCGGCTTGATGATTTGGCTGTCCTTCTGCGCGGCACGGGGGCTTTTTTATGCGAATACCCGGACAGGCGAAGCGCGGAATAGGCGGTATTTCCACGTCGGCGTGCTCTGCTATGTCGGTTCGGAATATCTGCTCTGGACGGTGGGGTGTTTCTGGTCGGCTACCTCTCCCGCAAGCCCTGCCTTCTGGTGCGATCTGTTCCTGACTCTCGCCCTGTTGGGACTGCTGCCCGCGGTAAAAAAGGCGGTGGAAGTATGACCTACATTGAAAATATCTTCCTCTGTATGGTGTCCCCGCTGCTGGTGGCCGCCTTGTGCATGGGCAGGCGGCAGCTCCGCTTTTTTCTGTTCTGTATTGCCGGAATGGGAGTATGTCTGCTTTCCGCTTACATCAACACCTTTCTTGCTGCGGTCTATCACGCAGACGCCCTTGCCGCCACGGCGGAGATTGCGCCGGTGGTGGAGGAAATCATGAAGCTGCTGCCGCTGGCATTCTACCTGCTGGTGTTTGAGCCGGAGGGTGAAAAAATCAAGCCCACCGCCATCACAGTCGCGCTCGCCTTTGCCACCTTTGAAAATGTGTGTTATCTCATCCAGAACGGCGCCGACCGATTCTCGTTCATCTTTTTCCGGGGCTTCGGCACGGGTGCTATGCACGTTTTGTGCGGCATCATTGTGGGCGCCGGGCTTGCCTACACATGGCAGCGCACATGGCTGAAGATTGCCGGAACCTGCGGGCTGCTGGGCGCGGCAATCACCCTGCACGCCATCTACAACCTGCTGATTACCTACGGCGGCGCAGCGCAGTACATCGCCTATTCCCTGCCGGTGCTACTGGTGGCGGCGGGAAAGCTGTCTGCACTTCGTATGGTACGAAAAGAATAACCGAATATCCGATTCTTGGGAGCTGCTTTTGGGCGGCTCCCTCATTTTTTTGTAAATTTTTGCATTTTGGGTGAGAGTTTTCCCGAATTTTTGTACCTATATAGGTGAAAGGACTTTTCACCCAAGACTTCAGCAAACCGGAGAGGAGGCTTCCACCGATATGTATGATACCACAAGGCGGGTCGAGCTTGTCAAAAGGCAGATACGAAAAAATACCCGACGAAGGCAGAAACGCGGCATCGGCAGACTGAGCGCTGTGTGTATGCTGTTGTTTGCGGCACTGATGCAGACAGCGGACAGGGTTGTCGGGCAGGGGCAGACCGCTGCCTGGGGCGGCTTTGGTGCGATGCTGCTGCGGGAGGACGCGGGCGGCTATGTGCTGGTGGGCGTTGCGGCGTTCACAGCGGCCGTTGTGCTGACGGTCGTTTGTATGCGGCTGCATGAACGGGAAAAGCAAAAAAGAAAACACGAGGAGGACGCGACATGAAAAAATTTCTATCCCTGCTTTTGAGCCTTTGCCTGCTGCTGGGCGCGCTGCCCATGCAGGTGCTGGCTTTGCCGGGAAGCATTTTTCCGTCTGAAGGGGCGGTAAAAACCGTCACACTGGATGACGGCTCGCTTTCCCTGCAAAACGAGTACATATATATGACGTTTCGCAAATTATGGGGTACTTATGCCTATCTCACAGTTGCGCCCGCAGCAAAGCCCGATGAGGAAGGCGTATTAATCGGGCAGACGCCGCGCTGCACCTTTATCACCTATGACCAAGGCAGAGAAAAGAAAGAGGGCGTGGTGACTGAGCCGATAAAAGCGGAATTTGTGACCAAAACGCCCAACGGCAGCGCGAATGCCATCAAGGTGGAGTATTCGCTGCTGACCGCCCTCAGCCTAATCAAGGCAAAGGCAACGGTCTACTATGAGCTTGTCCAGCTCAAGGAGAATGGGGCATCATCTGACACATGGGGTGTGCTGGCGTCGGTCAGCGAGATTTGCATCGACAAGGACAGTATGCCACAAGATTGGCATCGTGACTTCAATTTCAAATGGGGCTATTCGTTCAACTGCTTTACCGCCACGGGGCATACCTCCACGCTGGAAAAGCCGGGCGGTCCTGCCATTAAAATGAGCCGTACCACCGTGCCGGAGGGGGAGAACCCGCAAATCACCACCGAAAGCTCGGCATTCACCGCGTCCGTGGAGGATCTGGACACAAAAACCGTTCCGAAGGGGTATTCCCAGTGGGGCGATAAGGACGGTGTTTACATCACCGAAGTCTACACGGACGGCTACCCTTGGGCAAATCCCTTTGTGGGATTGTCGGATTACTATGAAAAAGCTATCGCCTCCGTCAGCGGCAAGCCGATTCGTGTCGCCTTAGCGCAGACCGTCAGCGTAGTACCGGGTGACAAGCCGCTGAATACCTGGGTGCAATGTGATAGCTATGCCGGCCGCACGTTTGAGGAAACCGCCGACCCGGAGGGCTACTCCCACTTCCTTTGGGGCTTCCATGATCTGATCAAGGCGGGCGCGGAGAATGTCCCCTCCCAGCCGGATGCGGTGGATGCTGCCATTTCTGCCAAGCGGCTTGCCGCGTTCGCCGTAAACGGCGGCGTGACGGTGGAGTATGTGGCGGACGATGCCGCGCTGCAAGCGCTGAAAAAGCAGTACGGAGAACCTGTTGCGCTGATCAGCGGCGATTATGAGAGCAAGAACGGAACGGAATTCACCTTTACCGGCGGCGCGGCGATGCTCTCGCCCTCCGTCACCGCGACATGGAATAAGAGCAGCGGAAAGCTGGTCATCAAAAAGGACGGCACGATCGAACACAGCGGCGTAAGCCTGAACGCGCCGAGCTTCAAGTTCTATCAGCCGAAAAACGGCGCGGAAAATGACCTGCAAATTTCGCTTACAAAGGACGGCTTTGCGTTCCAAATTGAACCCGACAAGAACGACGCCATCGTCTTTGTGGACATTCCCTATGCCGCGGTCAAGTTGGAAAACGCAAAAGCTGACGCGGCAGGGAACCTTGTGTTCAGCGGCAACATCGGTTTCCGGACCATCTTCAATGGTGCCGAGTTCTCGATGGAAAAGCTGGGCTACGGCTTGAATGCCAAAAACAACGAGTTCAAGGTCAACGGCGTAAAGGCCACAGGCAGCTTTGACACCGCAAAGCTGATGGCGCTGGAGCTTGCCAGCATCAGCGGCGAGGTCAACACCTTCAAGGGTGAGGAAAGCTATGCCTTTGAGTTGGAGCTGAACGCCTTCGACCTGTTTGAAACGGAAGCATCTTTGGCGCTGGTACGCAGCAAAAAGGACGGCTCGCTCATTCCCGATGAGCTGTGGTTCTTTGTCAAGTCCAGCCCCGGCATCCCCCTTGTGCCGCCTGTTCCCGTCGGGCAGCTTAACGGCGGCGGCGCGGGCTTTAAGGATCTGGCAAAAACCGTGAACGGCGACTACTTCGCCATCCCGCCCATCAAGCTGCGGGGTGCGCTGACAGGTACCTATATGCATCTGATTGAGGGTACAGGCAATGTCGTTCTGGGACCCAGTGAAATTTCCCTCAAGGCAACGGATGTCGGCATCGTCGGGCTGGGAAAGAACGCGCAGATCATCGACAGTTTCGGCTATTCTCTCCAACTCAACGGGCAGGAACGTACATATCAAGGAAATACCTACAAGGGTATCTACTTCGGCGGTTCGGAGGAACTTGCCCTCAATCTGCCGAGCAATACACTGGACATCTTTACCATAAATACCGCAATCAGGCTGGGCGCGTTCGGCGGTGCAAACCAAAACAAGACCACCGTGTATCTCGGCATCGGCGCCAACAGCATTGTTAAGGGTCAGCTGCAGATTCCGAGCAGCCTTGGCATCCCGTTTCTCAGCGGTATTAAACTTCCCAGCACGGACATCGATCTGATTGTGGGCGGGCAGACGACCTTCCCCGTCACAAACGCAAACGTCAGCGAGAGCATGGAGCAGGCGTTTAAGAATGTGGATGTCTACCTCGGCGCGATGGCGGGCGTAGACATAAAAATTATTGACGCCCGCGTGTGGGTGCTTGTGCCGCAAATTGTGCAGACCAATTTCCGCATGGGCGGCGGCTGGGATATCGAAACCAAGTGGCTCGGCAAGCTGCCCGAATGGGACTGGTCGTCCAAGGGCGTTGAGCCGCTGGTGCAGGGCGTATCGCTGGAAAACAGCGGGGAAGAGCCTGCAATGCTGATGGAGCTGGAAACAGCGCCGCCTGCAAACGGCGGCAGTACGGCAAATATCACGGTTTCTGCCGCTCCGGGCGAAACGCCGTATATTGTGCTGGCGTTTGACAACAATGTCACCGATGCGGACATCCAAAACAATTTGACAGTTGCAAAGGACGACGGTTCGTCCATTCCCATCAACTGGATCGCCAACGACGGCGATATTGACCCCAACGCGGACATCAACGCAACCATTCTGGCGGACATGAAAAAGTCGGCAGATGACGGCAAGCAATACCGTATGGCAGTTTTACGCCTGAAAGAGGGCGGCAACTATACCGTCAGTACGAGTGCGCTGAGCTTTACCGATGAAAAGGGCTTTGCAGTTGCACCGTTTGAAAAGCTGGATCTGACGCAGAACGGCAATACGCTCACCGGCGGGGTGAAGTACCCCGCAGAGAACACGACCTACACCCTGCGTACCTATCTGGGCAGCAAACCCGGCGAGGCAACCTACCTTGTGGACGAACAGGTCGTGGATACCACCCAAGTCAATACGGTCAACATTCCCACAGAAGGTACGCTGATGCCGACGGGCGAATACTATGTATCCTCCTTCCTGATGACGGAAAAGACCACTGAGGTCAGCGAGGAAGACGGAAGTACCAAAAATGTGACCGTCCTGGCCGCCATCGACAGCCAGCAGTTTGCCACCCCGGTTAGCTACACCAACAACAATCCCTATCAGCCGAGCGCCCCCGCTAGTGCCACGCTGATATTCACCGGCAACGAGGTCATGCGCGCCGAATGGCAGCCTGTGGAAAATGCCGACGGCTACCGCGTGACGATTTATCAGGAGCAAAACGGCGGTTGGGTCGATACCGGCTTTGGCTATGACCTTGACAAGGGCACCACCGCCATTGATATGGCACTGACCGTGGGCGGCGAGGAAACAGAGGAATCCAAAAATCTGACGGCAAACGCAACCTACAAGGTCGGTGTAAGTGCCTACCGGGAGCCGGAGGACGGCGCAAAGTATTACAGCGCAGAAACCACATCTACCGAGGAATATCTGCCGAAGTACACGCCGCTGAACCTTGCCCTTTCGGTGAACGGCACAGCCTGTGCGCCGGACGAAAACGGCGTGTACCATGCCTATGTGGGCGGCGGCAGCAATTCCCTTGCCGTGACCTGCGAGGGTGCCGACAGCATCACGGTGACACGCATGGATACCGAAACAAACCTCACATCGGACGGGTCGAACACCTTTGCCATCCCTGATTTTACCGGCACGCTGATGCTACGTGTAAACGGTGTGAAGGACAAGGACGTGACCAGCGTGTTCCTGCTGGTGAGCAAGGACACCACCGCCCCGATGCTGACCCTTTCTGCACCGATCTTCTATGCGGACAGGGCTGCGGGTACCTATCAAATCACCGGCACAGCGGATGCCGGCAGCGAAATCCTTTACGGGAAAAACGGCGAAAGTGTTTATGCCGCAGGGGACGGCAGCTTTGCAATCCAAGGAACGCTGAAGGAACAGCAAACCAGCGATGCCCTGTATATCCGCGCGCAGGACAGCGCCGGAAACCTCTCTGCATGGCAGTCCGCCTTGGTGGCGCGGCAGGTGCAAACGTATGCTGTCACCGTAACAACGGACGGCAACGGCACCGCCTCTGCAGACCCCTCCACCACGGTGGCAGGTGCGGGAATCAATCTGAGCGCCGCACCGAATACGGGCTACCACTTTAAGGAGTGGCAGGTCGTCAGCGGCGGCGTGACCATCGAGAACGACAGATTCACCATGCCGGACGGCGACGTGGAGGTCAAGGCAATTTTTGAAAAGGACGCAGCGTCTGCGACCCCCGCGCCCACTGCCACCGCAAAGCCGGAAAGCAGCCCGACCCCCGCGCCCACTGCCACCGCAAAGCCGAGCAGCAGCCAGACCCCCGCACCCACTGCTACTGCAAAACCGAACAGCAGCCCGACCCCCGCGCCTGCTGCCACTGCAAAGCCGAACAGCGGCGCGACCCCCGCACCTGCTGCCACTGCAAAACCGAACAGCAGCCCGACCCCCGCACCTGCTGCCACTGCAAAACCGGAAAGCAGCCCGGCCCCCGCACCTGCTGCCACTGCAAAACCGGAAAGCAGCCCGGCCCCCGCAGCAAAGCCTCCTGTATGGTGGGTCATGCTGCCGATTGCCGGCGGCATAGCGCTGGCTGGCGGTTTCATGATTTTCAAAAAGAAGCGCCGCAGATAAACAGCGCTTGACCGCAAAAACGGAATAGGTCACAGCAAATCCCTGAACAGCCGTCACGATTTTACCCGCCGTGACGGCTGTTGCTGTTATACGGGCCTTGTCGGCTTTCACGAATCCGAGGACGGCTATATGGTCAGCTTCCCCGATACAGAAAACACGCAGGCGCTTATTAACGACTACAAAGCGCGTCTGCGTGATTTAGAAAACAATATCTGGCAGCACTAACTGCTTTTCTTTTTTCTGTGCGGATAAATTCAAAATCGCGCTTGATTTAACCAATTATGCTTGGTAAAATTGGGTTATCAATCCGACATCAATAATTTTATACGGAAGAACAAGTATTACATACATCATAAAACCCGCAGAAAGAAGGCTTGCTTATGTCTGCAAAAACCATTGCCTTTGCGCCGCGGCGCAAGGGCGGCGATGCCCCGCTGGTCATCAACGCCGACACGATTCGGTATATCCAAATGAAGCGCAACTACGCCGAGGTACATCTGACGAACGGCGCGGTCTTTACCTCGCGCATCACCATGGAGGAACTGGAGCAGCACTTGGGCGAGGACTTTATAAAGGTACACCGCAGTTGTCTGGTCGCGGTGCGCGCCATACACAGCGTGGAAAACACCGTCGTTTTAAACAACGGAGAGCAGCTGGAATATGTGGTGCGGCAGAAAAAGCGGATATTGGAGCAGCTGCAAACACAGCAAAGGCGGCTGATCCTGACCATGCAGGACGACACCGCGCCCACCAACGCCGAGGAATATCACGAGCATTACAAGAGCTTCGACACCATGCCCTTCGCCTTTACCGACATTGAAATGGTCTTTGATGAGGAGCGCCGCGCCGTGGACTGGATTTTCCGCTATGCCAACCCTGCGCTGGCAAAGCTGGAAAAATTGCCGCTGGAATCTCTGATCGACCATTCGTTCGGCAGCCTGTTCGCCAATATGGACGCCAAGTGGCTGCGCAGCTATGAGCGCGCCGTTCTGTACGGCGAAATGCTGGAAATTTTCGATTACAGCCCGGAGGTGGACACCTACTTAAAGGTCACTTGCTTCCCCACCTTTGCCGGACATTGCGGGTGCATTCTGTTCAATGTGCAGGATTTTGCTGCGGCACACACGCTGACCGACAGCCAAAAATCCATGATGATGTATCTCGGCATTTCTTTGGGACGAAACCACTAAAATATCTGCAAAACCGTCTGTTTTTATTTAATGACAGGCGGCTATTTTTTTTATGCAAACATCATACTACAAAGTGTAACAATGTCTATTCGTCCCAAACGATTGCGTTACAGCGTCGAAAATGCTATTATTAAATGAAAGAACTTCATCACCGGAGGAGCGGACGCGGAGGTCGCGCATCACAACGGCCTCGCTGCAGGACGGCAGCGCCATGAGCGGGGCCAATGTTGTGACCGTGCCGGATGTACAGTAACACACAGCGGAACAAGCTGTTCAACAAACTGTTATATAGAATAGGAGAAATCACCCATGAAAAAACTCGCTTCCCTTGCCTTTGCTTTCGCCCTTTGTGCTGCAGCTTGAGGACAACGGTCTGTTGACCCCGCTGCAGGCCAGCACAATTCCCGCGCCGGTAAGCGCGCAAACGTCTGCCGGTGAAACGCCGCCCACCACGCCCCCCGCGCAGACCATCGCGCCCACATTCCGTATTCCGCAAACCGGCGATGCCGCCCGGCCCGCGCTTTTGCTGGTGCTGGCGCTGTGCTCTGCCGTCCTGTTTGTGCTGCTGTGGCGCAAAAAAGTCAAAAAGTAACTGCATTGCCTTAAAGCCGGGCGGCTTTGACCGTCCCGGCTGTTTCCTACCAAAAAGACGGTACTGCGTTGGAAAGCGGTGACCCGGTCTTGACCGCCCAAAACGGTGAATCCCAAAAAATTCCCCTGACCTTTGTCAAGCCGGACGCTGCCCCCTACGCGGGCAGCTACATCGGCACGGTAACCTTTGAAGTCAGCGTTGGTACACCGACCACCTAAAGTCATAACCCCCCACCAGCCGTCACGTCCCGTGACGGCTGGTGCTCTGCCGCTTCAAAAACGTAGAGGCGGATTCCATATCCGCCCGTGCCCGCTTGCGGTAAGATAAACCTCCGCGGGCGCATATAGAATGCGCCCCTACGGATTACGTTTCCGACCAAAGGGAGAAAGCTCCGCGCGGGGCACCGCCCTCTCTTGGCCCCTCTGCGCGGGGGCTCTGCCCGCAGGCGGTGGGGGAGAGAACCGTGCGGCGGGCAGGAATATTTCGGGCCCAGACTGGCGAAAACTCTTGTAGGGGCGAGCATTGCTCGCCCGTGCCCGCTTGCCTTACAAGAAAACTGTCCCGGAAAAAGCGTTGCGGCGGTAAGTTGACGGGCGACCAATGGTCGCCCCTACACACGCAACAGGGAAAACGTGCCCCTCTCCGTCCCCACAAAAAACGTAGGGGCGGATTCCATATCCGCCCGTGCCCGCTTGCGGCAGGATAAACCTCCGCGGGCGCATATAGAATGCGCCCCTACGGATTTCGCTTTCAACGAAGGGAGACAACTCCACGCGTGGCACCGCCCTCTGCGAGGGGACTCCGCCCGCCACAAAAAACGTAGGGGCGGATTCCATATCCGCCCGTGCCCGCTTGCGGTAGGATAAACCTCCGCGGGCACATATAGAATGCGCCCCTACGGATCTCGCTTTCAACAAAGGGAGACAACTCCACGCGGGGCACCGCCTCTGCGAGGGGAATCCGCCCCTACAAAAAAACGTAGGGGCGGATTCCATATCCGCCCGTGCCCGCTTGCGGCAAGATAAACCTCCGCGGGCGCATATAGAATGCGCCCCTACGGATCTCGTTTTCAACATCGGCCTTGCCGGTTCTGGGCGATACAACAAAAAAAGAGTCTGTGACATCTTAGATGTCACAGACTCTTGGTGCGCGGTACAGGACTCGAACCTGTGACCTCCTGCACGTCAAGCAGATGCTCTACCAGCTGAGCTAACCGCGCTTATTGCGCCGCCTCTTGGCGACGCATATTATTATAGCAGAACGACTTCCAAATTGCAAGCCCTTTTTGCAAAAAAATTCATATTTTTTCTGCGTCGCGTAAATCGCCCCGGCAGCGCCAGACCGCCAACAGGATAAACACAAAGCATACGACCCAGGTCGTCGGCTCACAAAAGCAGACCGCGCGGTAGCCTTGGACCGGCACGAGCCATATGGCAAAGATCACCTTGCCCACAAGCTCCAGCCCGCTGGCCAGCAGCGGCTCTACCGTGTGCCGGATGCCCTGCAGCATATTGCGCAGAATGACCAGCACGGCCATCGGCGGGATGACCGGTGCGCTGATTTTCAGGTACAGCAGCGCGTTGGAGATAATGACCTCGTCCGTGGTGCCCGTGATGCCGCGGATGGCGGCCCCGCCCAGCAGGAAGGTGAACGCCATCACAAACACCCACCACACAAAATAGATCGCAAGCGCGGCCTTGACGCTCTGCCAAATGCGGCTGCGGCGGCCCGCACCCAGATTCTGGCTGCTGAACGTCGCCACGCCGATGCCCAGCGCACCGCCCGGGATAAAGTACAGCTCCGCTAAGCGGCGTGCGGCGGTCTGCGCCGTGATGTAGACACTGCCCAGCGCGTTGATGCTGCTTTGCAGCGCCACGCTGCCCAGATTGTAGATGGCGCTCATCAGCCCCATGCTCAGGCCCGCCCAGAACATATTAGTCACGGCGCGGCGCGTGGCAGCCCCGAGCTGCCGGGGCGTAAAGCGCAGCTCCGGGTAGCCGCGCAGGATGTACACAACGCCCAGCACGGCGCTGATGCCCTGCGCCAGCACCGTGGCAATGGCCGCGCCGCGCACGCCCAGCCCCAGCGGCCCCATGAACGCGGCGTCCAGCCCGACGTTCAGCACGCTGCTGAACAGCAGGAACAGCAGCGGCGTCACGCTGTTGCCGACGGCGCGCAGCAGTGCAGCCTCCATATTATAAAGCATCGTCAGCGGGATGCCCAGCAGAATGACGGTCAGGTAGGCGGACGCGCCGCCCCATGCCTGTGCCGGGACCTGCAAAACGGTCAGCAGCGCGTCGCGGCCCAGCAGGGAGCACCCCGTCAGCACCAGCGACACCGCCGCCGACAGCGTGACCATCCAGCCCACGGCGCGGCGTATCCCGCTTTCATCGCCCGCACCAAAATAGCGGCTGACCGTCAGCGCCAGGCCGTTGTTCATGCCGAAGGCAAAGTTCATGATAAGACCGTACAGTGCGGCGGTCGCGCCGATCTGCGCCAGTGCCGCCGCGCCCAGCAGGTGCCCGGCAAGCGCGGTGTCAGTCAAATTGTAGAACTGCTGCAGAAGGTTCGAGCAGAACAGCGGCATCGAAAATTGCAGCACCAGGCGGAACGGGTCGCCCTGGGTCATATCCAGCACGCGGCTTTTGTGTGCGGTGGTCATGGGGGTACATCTCCTTCATGGGACTTGCAGGGGTCGATGTCTGGCGTCGCCCCTACGGAAGAACAACTATTCTTTCACAATATTCTTTACCCAGACGCCCTTCTTCACCAGCACAAAGCCGATGGTGCATTTGATGATGTCCATGCCGTTCACAAACAGGTAAATTGTGACGATGTTCAGCCCGCTGAAGCGGGACAGGCAGTAGGCCATCGGCACGGACACAGCCCAGGTAAAGCAGCTGTCAAACAAAAATGTGATGAACGTTTTGCCGCCGGAGCGCAGCGTGAAATACTCACAGTTGGCAAAGCCGTACAGCGGCATACACAGCGCCGCCATGCGGATCAGTTCGGTCGCCAGCAGGCGGATGGGTTCCTCGGTGTTGTAGATGCGGGGGATAAAGGGCGCACAAACGGCCAGCGCCGCGCCCATAATAACGCAGCTGGCAAGGCTCAGGGTAATCATCCGCCAGGCGGTGCGGCGGGCACCGGTCAGGCGGTCCGCGCCAAGCTCTTGGCCAACGACGATGGCTGTGGCGTTGCCCAGCGAGAGGAACACCTCATTAAAAATCTGTGCAATCGTGTTGCAGATGTTCAGCGCGGCCACGGCCTGGATGCCCCGCACGGAATAGCATTGCAGCAGCACGGCCTGACCTGCGCCCCACATCAGCTCATTGGCAAGCAGCGGCATCGAGCGGATAAAGATGCTTTTGACCAGCACGCCGGGAATGGCAAGGCTGTGGTACACCCCGCGCATAAAGGGGTAGCGGTCGGCGCTGCGGTGGGCGCCGGTCGCGACGATGGCCAGCTCCACAAAGCGGGAAAGCACGGTGGCGATGGCCGCACCGGCCACGCCCAGCCGGGGGAACGGGCCAAGGCCGAAAATCAGCAGGGCGTTAAAGATAAAGTTCACGACCATCGCCAGCATACTGGCTTTCATGGGCAGCACGGTCTGGCCGCTCTCGCGCAGGGTGCCGGCGTAGCACTGGGTCAGGCCGAAGGGCACCAGTCCCACAAGCATGATGCGCAGATACCCCCACGCATAGTCCAGCGTGGCGTTGGCATCGGCGGGGGAAGTATCGGCTGAAATATACGCCCCAATCAGCGCTGGCCCGGCAGCCAGAAACAGCATAATGGCTGCCGCTGTGATGGCGGTGGACACCAGCAGTTTAAAGCGGAAAGTGTGGCGCACGCCGTCCATATCGCCGCGGCCGTAAAACTGAGCGCCGAAGATGCCAGCGCCCGAGGTGCTGCCCCAGATGGCGAGGTTATACACAAACAGCAGCTGGCCTACCACGGCAACGCCGCTCATGGGCAGGGTGCCCACCTGGCCCACCATGACGTTGTCCAGCAGGGAGACAACGTTCGTCAGGGTGTTCTGCACGATGATGGGCAGCACCACCAGAAGCACATGGCGGTAAAAGGCCCGGTCGCCCAGCAGACATTCCCGCAGGGTCAGTTTTTCGGTTTTATCCATAAAAGCTCCTTTTTACATTGCACAAAAAAGGCTTCCCTATGGGGGGAAAAAAAGGTTTTAAGGGAGTTACTTCCCCACAACATCCCAATGTTTATCGTTGTGGTTCAGCACCTCGCAGCCGTCCTCGGTCACAAGGACGAGATCCTCGACACGGACGCCGAACTCACCGGGCAGGTAGATACCCGGCTCGATCGAGAAAATCATGCCGGGCTTGGCAACGGCGGTGTTGGCACTGCTCACGTCGCCCTTCTCGTGGTCGGTCTGGCCGATGAAATGGCCCAGACGGTGGTTGAAGTATTCGCCATAACCCGCTTCGGCGATCAAATCGCGGGCGGCTGTATCCAGGTCGCACAGGCGCACGCCGGGCTTGATAAGTGCCTCGGCAGCTTCGTTGGCGCGGCGCACCAGGTCGTGTACGGCGGCCTGCTTCTCTGTGGGCTGGCCGCAGAACCAGGTGCGGGTCATGTCGCTGCAATAGCGGTCCTTCACGCAGCCCATGTCAAACAGCACGCAGTCGCCCTCCTTCAGCACCGTGCCGTCCGGCTCGTGGTGGGGGTCAGCGGCGTTCGCACCGAAGGAAACGATGGTGGTAAAGCTCGGACCTTCGCAGCCGTGGGCGCGGAACTGGGCGTCAATGAACTCGGCCACCTCACGCTCAGTCATGCCGACCTTGACGTAATGCTTCGCAGCCTCGTTGACTTCATCGTTGATGCGGGAGGCCTCACGCATGAGGCGCTGTTCCTCGGCGTCCTTGCAGGCGCGGCAGTCGTCGACGCAATCGCTGGACAGCACGACCTGCATGCCGGGGTGGGCCTCCATCAGCGGGATCAGGAACTTGGCGGTCCACTCTTTGTCGATACCCAGCGGTTTCGCGGCGTCGACCACGGCGGCAATCTGGTTGACCGGGGCGTCGGTGTCAGTGTGCCAAACAGCCTTGCAGGGTGGGTTCGGGACATTGAACAGCTTGTTCAAAAACAGCACCGGCTCGCCGTTGGTGGGCAGGTAGAGCGCCAGCAGACGCTCATAGGGTTCCACGGCAACACCGGTCAGATACCACACGCTTTTGGGGTCGCAGACGATCATTTGGGTCAGGCCCTGTGCGCACAGTGCGGCACGAACCCGGTCAATACGTTCCATTTTCATAAGTTCGACAGTCCTTTCGTATGCTTTCCCACTTATAATAGGTAGATGAGCGGGATTTGTCAATATAAAAAATAAGCCCCAAAGTGGGATCTGGTGACGCTTACGCCCCCCCGGCGCGTCGGCGGCCATGGGGCATCGTGGTTTACCTAAAACACCCATTGTAGGGGCCGGGCATACCCCCGCCGCTACAACTCTGCAATGGGAAGGGCGTGCCGCAGCCGCCGGAGCGGTGCTTAAGCCGTCAGGCGGGAATTGTGCGGTATTGCCATAGGTGAATTGCTCCTTTTCGCAGCTTGACATGGGGCTGCAACTGCCCTATACTGATATCATACAAGTTAAACCCCGGTTTAAGTCGAGGGGTTCTGCAAAAAGATCAGGAGGCAACTATGGCTTATACGGTGGGCGAAATGGCAAAACGGCTGGGTGTGCCTGCATCGACACTGCGCTATTATGATAAAGAAGGGCTGCTGCCTTTTGTGGGGCGTTCCTCCGGCGGCATCCGTGTGTTTGAGGAAAAGGACTTCGAGTGGCTGCGCATCATTGAGTGCCTGAAAAAGACCGGGATGTCGCTGAAGGATATCCGCGAATACATCGAGCTTGCTATGCAGGGCGACGCGACGATCGCCCAACGGTTGGAAATGTTCCGCAAGCAGAAGGCCGTGCTGGAAGCCCGCATGGCCGAATTGCAGCAGACGATGGACACGCTGGACTATAAGTGCTGGTTCTATGAGACCGCCAAGGCCCGCGGCACGACAGAGGGCATCAGCGACCTGCCGGACGCCGAACTGCCCGAGGAACTGCGCCCGGTGCGCGAGCACCTGCGGGAAGTGGCGGAATGAAGGCCGAATCAAAACGACCCGGCAGGGGAAAGCACACCTTTGGCCGCGCTGAAGGACAAGGGCTGCACCGACAACTGCGACAGCCCCATCATGGCCTTCTTTAAGGGCATTGTGCCGTTTATTACAACTCACTTGAAAAAATCCCGCCGCGGACGCCATATTTAGTGGCCCGGCGGCAGTCAAAACGCCAGAGCACAGCAAAAATTCCGTAAAAATCACGTTTTCGGTGTTAAGCACAGCACATTTCCAAACGCCTCCCCATGTGGGAGACGTTTTTTGTGCGGAAAAACGCTCCGCCCCCAATAGCACACAATTTGCCCCGCCTAGCCACGTTAAATTTTACAAAATCCCCCTGTAAACCCGCAAAACCGCCCAAAATCGCACCCTGCACCACCGCAAGATATGCACGGTTGAATGCTCACCAGAAAACGACTGCAAAATTTGTCGTAAATGCACATATTTTTTATAAAATAGCGCAGAAACGCGTAAAATAAAATGCCGATGCGGCGGCATTATCGAACGGCACATGTTGCAAAGCAACAAAAAACTTTGCGAAAAGAGTACGAAACAGGCAACGAAATGTTTTTTGCTGTTTTACTGTAGCTTTATTGAAATTTGGTAAATTGTATGATATTATAACTTCACAGTAAAAGGACGGTTGAAGTCCTTCTGGAGAAATCGGAGGAATTATAATGTTCGAGAAAATTCGCAAAATGAAGAACAAGAAGGGCTTCACCCTCGTCGAGCTCATCGTTGTTCTCGTCATCCTGGCCATCCTGGCCGCCCTGCTGGTCCCCGCTCTGACTGGCTATATTGATAAGGCGAACCAGGAAAAGGTTATTGCTGAGTGCCGTTCTGTTGTTGTTGCTTCTCAGACTACTGCATCTGAGTATTACGGCCTTAACAAAACCTTTGACGAAAGTGCATTGACGCAGATTCGTACTTTGGCAGAAGCCCCGACTGGTTGGAAATACACGATTACGGTTTCTGATATTACTGGTGAAAAGTGTGTAGTTACTAGTGTTGTCTTTACCGATGGTAAGAATACTGCTACCTATACGAAGACCGATGCAAATGCGGGCACTTATAGCGTCTCTGGTACTGCTCCTGCGAAGACCACCATTACTTATGGTTCTAAAACTGTTGAAGAGAAATAATTCTTTAATAAGTAAATTTCCCACCGTCTCCCACCGACGGTGGGATTTTTTATGCCCATTTTCCCTTGCCGCACCGTAGGGGCCGGGCATGCCCGGCCCTGCCGTGTAGGGCAAGCGTCCGTCCCCCGGCAACAGTAGGGGGCGGCGTCCTCGACGCCCCGCAGGCCAGCACCCACCTTCCCGGAAAAACGTAGGCGGCCGGTTCTCTGGCCGCCGCGGAGGGGGCAAGCCCCCCTCCCTACAAATCCATGGATAAAGGGACACCCACCGCATACTTGCGGGCCGGGCATGCCCGGCCCCTACACCGCAGCGATGTTTTCAATCGCGCAATTATGGCGCACGGGTCGGACGCCGCGTTCCCTTATCTCGCACCTTTAAAAGCGCACGCCCTTAAACTTCACTTCAAATTACACCCTTGCAAAATTCGTGCCGATGTGCTACAATCTCATAGCATACCGTTTTAGTGGGAAATCTTCCCGCCACCCCTGCATCACAAAAGGAGAGAGCCACCCCATGTCCGAACGCCTTGTAGGCATCCTTGTGGATTCCTTTGGTAAAATATTGCTGCCCGGCCTGACCGTCACCATCCCGCTGACCGTCATTTCCTTCACGCTGGCGCTGATCATTGCCGTTGTGGTGGCGCTGGTGCAGTTTGCTCATGTGCCCGTCTTGCAGCAGATCGCCCGGTTTTACATCTGGGTCATGCGCGGCACGCCGGTGCTGGTGCAGCTGTTTGTCGTGTTCTACGGCCTGCCCGGCGTTGGCATCCTTATCGAGCCGTTCCCCGCCGCGGTGCTGGTCTTTTCCATCAATGAGGGCGCGTACTGCGCCGAGACCGTGCGTGCCGCGCTGGAAGCCGTGCCCCAGGGTCAGATGGAGGCCGGCCAGTGCGTCGGCATGAGCTATTTGCAGATCATTCGTCGTATCATCCTGCCGCAGGCCATGCGCACGGCGTTCCCCACGCTGGCCAGCTTTTTGATCGCCATGGTCAAGGATACCTCGCTGGCGGCCAACATCACCGTGACCGAAATGCTCATGACCACCCAGCGCATTGTGGCCCGCACCTATGAGCCGCTGGCGCTGTACATCGAGGTCGGCATCATCTACCTTCTGTTCTGCACTGTGCTGACCCGCCTGCAGGCCGTGGGCGAGAAATACCTGAACAGCAAGGGCGCGCAAAGGAGTTAAGCTATGCTGGAAATCAGAAATTTGCGCAAGGCTTTCGGTGATTTACAGGTGCTGAAAGGCATTGACCTGGACGTGAACAAGGGCGATGTAGTCGCCATTCTGGGCGCAAGCGGCAGCGGAAAAACCACGATGCTGCGCTGCCTGAACTTTTTGGAGAAGGCAGACGACGGCACGATGACCTTTGACGGCCAGCGCGTGGAGCTGGCCCATGTGACCCGCGCCCAGGTCAACGCCCTGCGCCGACGCACCGGGTTCGTGTTCCAGAACTACAACCTGTTCGCCAACAAAACGGCCTTGCAGAACGTGACCGAGGGGCTGATCGTGGCGCGGAAAATGCCGCGCAGGCAGGCCGATGAGATCGCCCGCGCCGCGCTGGTCAGGGTGGGCATGGCCGACCGTGCCGACTACTACCCCAACCAGCTTTCCGGCGGGCAGCAGCAGCGCGTGGCGATTGCCCGCGCCATGGCCGCAGACCCGGAGATTATTTATTTTGACGAACCCACGTCGGCTCTTGACCCGGAGCTGACCGGCGAAGTGTTGGCTGTCATGCGCAGCCTGGCCGAGGAAGGTCGCACGATGCTGGTGGTGACCCACGAGATGGGCTTTGCCCGCAACGTTTCTAACCAGGTCGTGTTCATGGAGCACGGCGTTGTGGTGGAACAGGGTCCCGCCAAAGAGATCTTTACCGCCCCACGCGAGGAGCGCACCCGCGCTTTTTTGCGTCTGGTGGAAGATAAATAAAAGTTTTTACATAACCAAGGAGAAGCACATATGAAACTGAAAGCACTGACCGCTGCCGTACTGGCAGCCGCCCTGCTGTCCGCCTGCGGTTCCTCCGCAGCGTCCTCTGCTGCACCGGCAGCGGATACTTCCAGCGAAACCGCTGCCAGCGCCGATAACTCCGGCGATCTGCTGGCCCAGATTCAGCAGCGCGGCGAGATCGTGTTTGGCACCGAGGGCACCTGGTCCCCTTGGACCTACCATGACGAAAACGACCAGCTGGTTGGCTTCGACATTGAAGTTGCCCAGAAGGTTGCCGAAAAGCTTGGCGTAAAGGCCACCTTTGTGGAGGGCGAATGGGACGGCCTGCTGGCCGGCGTGGACGGCGGCCGCTATGACAGCATGGCCAACGGCGTGGAAATTACCGAAGAGCGCGCCCAGAAATACGATTTTTCTGACCCGTACTGCTACATCCGCACTGCCATTATTGTAAAAAGCGATGATGACAGCATCAACAGCTTTGAGGATCTGAACGGCAAGACCACCGCCAACACCATTTCCAGCACCTATGCAACACTGGCCGAAAGCTATGGCGCCAAAACCACCGGCGTGGACGACCTGAACCAGACCATTGAGCTGCTGCTGAACGGCCGTGTGGATGCCACCCTGAACGCCGAAGTAACCTATTTTGACTATCTGAAAGAGCATCCCGATGCGAACATCAAGATTGCGGCTTTGACCAATGATGCTTCCCAGGTTGCTTTCCCTGTGCGCAAGGGCGATGAAACCGCCACCCTGCGCGAAGCTCTGAACCAGGCTATCAATGAGTTGCGCGAGGACGGCACCATTGCCGAGATCAGCGAGAAGTACTTTGGCACCGACCTGAGCCAGGCCCCCAGCGCGAACTGATTTAACAAAATCACAATATAGCATAAAAAATCTCCGTAACCTGCTGTGTTTGGCAAGGGGTGCGGAGATTTTTTGTCTGATGAGCGGTAGATTGCCTGGGAAATGTACTCTTTACGGGTGAGCAAATTCCCATAGAGGCGCGCATTGTGTGCCTGCGAATGTTTGGTTTGTGCAATACCTTGTGGAAACGCTATCACCCTTAGATTGTTGGCGGGCGCACAATGTGCGCCCCCCTACGAAGTGTTCACGCATTTATAAGTGCTGCAAATAATTTGCAGGGGATGATACTTGCATCATCCAGCGGGACAGGAATAGCCTCAATCTTGGGCAATCTG
>ERZ773157.1256-NODE-1256-length-24871-cov-19.294931_pt1 | contig 24871 bp, 15 predicted proteins | sample MGYA00511480_ERZ773157 | MGnify/ENA primary metagenome ERZ773157 (study PRJEB29015, sample SAMEA2737863) | human gut metagenome | biome: human gut; feature: human-associated habitat; material: faeces | place: China | collected 2012 ... | reverse complement strand
ATGCGGAGAGAAGGACTGTGCGAAGTGGAGAATCCTTCGGAATATATGCTGAGCGGAAAGCCGGAAAATGCGTCCGGTTCGGTGGTAGTATGTCTGATGGAAGGTACGCGTCCGATGCTGGTGGAGGTACAGGCACTGGTCTGTGATTCTAATTTCGGACTGCCACGAAGAACGGCGGCGGGAACGGATTATAACCGTGTCAACCTTTTAATGGCGGTGCTGGAAAAGCGCGCCGGCGTGCATTTATCGGGAAGCGATGCCTATGTCAATGTTGCGGGAGGTATTAAGGTCAATGAACCGGCACTGGATTTAGGCATTGTAATGGCACTGGTGAGCAGCTTTAAGAACAGAAGCGTAGATGATAAAACCATTATTTTCGGGGAAGTCGGACTGGCAGGAGAGGTGCGTGCGGTCAGCCAGCCGCAGCTGCGTGTAAACGAGGCAGTCAAACTGGGCTTTGAAACGTGTATACTTCCACAAGTATGCTTGAAAAGTATCAGAAAAACTGATAAAATAAATATTATTGGTGTTCGTAATGTAAGTGAAGCGATGAAACTGATATAAAATAGTAACACGGAGCAGGAAAAAACAAACCGGCAGCAGCAGTGGCAGAAACCGTACTGCCGTGCCGGATAAAAAGGAGAAGTGGGAAATATGGAAAATACAGCATTGGTAAATAATTTGACAAATATTTTAAACGGTCTGGATGATTCACAGGAGAAGCTGGAAAAAGATGCGTTTGATGTGATTAATTCATCGGATACCTCTTTGAATCTGGTGCGTGAAAGTATCGGCAGTGTGGAAGAAATCTTAAAGATGATTGATACGCTGAATGCAGTTGTGGAAGAATCATCCGAAAAGATTCAGAAGCTTGAGAAGCTGTCTGCGGATATTGAGCAGTTTGCATCGGTCATTGCTTCCATTGCCAACAGAACGAATATCTTATCCCTCAATGCTTCTATTGAAGCTGCAAGAGCGGGGGAACACGGCAGAGGATTTGCGGTAGTTGCAAGCGAAGTGCGTAATCTTGCATCCCAGTCTGCAAAGTCTTCTAAAGAAATTACAGATACGATTAATCAGGTACAGCACTCTGTAAAAGAAACCGTTTCTTCCATGCATGAAGTATATGACAATGCTTCCGCACAGAAGGGCAAGGCAGACAGTGTCGGCAATCTGTTAAAGCAGGTTGTAGATGCCGCATATGCTGCCAACGAAGTCGCAAGAAACATTGAAAACGAAATTGCTTATCAGAGAGAAATCACGGATGAAGCAAAGAATGCGCTGAAGGCGTAAAAAGAGTCAAATAAATAATAAAAAAGTGCTGATTGGGGTGTGAAAATATGCATGAAAACGTATTAATTAAAGCACAATCGCAAAAAATGAAAATTTAGACTTCCAATTTTCTAAAAAATGTATATAATAGTGATAAGAGGAAAGAGGCTGTCCACAAAAATCAGCCCACATAAGAAAGGAGCTTGTATTATTATGAGTACAATGGCAGACAAATTTGAAGAACTTGGAGTAATTCCTGTAGTCGTATTAAATGATGTAAAGGATGCACTTCCACTTGCAAAGGCATTATATGAAGGAGGACTTCCATGTGCAGAAGTAACATTCCGTACAGCAGCAGCAGAGGAATCTATCCGTGTTATGCATGAAGCTTATCCTGATATGGTACTTGCAGCCGGTACAGTTCTTACAACAGAACAGGTTGACCGTGCAGTTGCAGCAGGTGCTTCTTTAATCGTAAGCCCAGGATTCGACCCTGAAATCGTTGATTACTGTATTTCTAAGAACATCGAAGTTGTTCCGGGTATCGTTACACCTTCAGAACTGGCTCAGGCAGTTAAGCGTGGTCTTACAAGAGTGAAGTTCTTCCCTGCAGAAGCAGCTGGCGGCTTAAAGATGATCAAGGCTATGTGTGCAGCTTACACTAATGTAAGAATCATGCCTACAGGTGGTATCAACACAGCTAACCTTGAGGAATTCTTATCATGCGATAAGATCTTCTGCTGTGGTGGATCATGGATGGTTAAGGGTGATATGATTAAGGCAGGAGAATTTGACAAGATTAAGGATATGACAGCAGAGGCTGTTGCTCTTGTTAAGAAGATCCGTGGCTAATCATCAGTGATTGTTAATAGCAAAGATACATATAAACCCCGTATTCTGTTTTGCAGGATACGGGGTTTTGTGCGTAGATTATGTTTTTTAGTGAATTATAGATTAGAAAATATATTCTTGATTTCTTCATGTGGAAGTACAAGGGCAAATCTTACATGACCTTCTCCAAGGCTTCCGAAGCTGCTTCCTGGTGTACATAAAACACCAGTCTTATTAAGAAGTTCCATAACATAATCAGCTGAACTGGTATAGCCGTCAGGAATGGCAGCCCATACAAACATTGTGCCTTTAACATCGGCAGGCTTAAGTCCGAGCTTCTTAATTCCGGCAACGAGAGCATTTCTTCTTAATTCATATTCAGCACGGTTGTCAGCGACATATTCCTGAGGGCCGTTAAGTGCAGCAACAGCAGCTTTCTGGTATATAAGACTTGTTCCGTAGTCAAATTGTGAGCGGACTGTTTTGAATTTGCTTACGATTTCACGGTTTCCAATAAGAAATGAAAGGCGCAGCCCGGTAAGATTATAAGTCTTAGAAAGAGAGTTGAATTCAACTCCGACTTCCATAGCACCTTCGTGACTTAAGAAAGAGCCACCAATCTGTCCGTCATATATAATCTCAGAATATGCGTTATCGTGAATAATAATGATGTTATATTTCTTAGCAAATGCGATAAGCTTATCATAGAATTCGTCAGGTGCAGTAGCACATACAGGGTTCAGAGGATAGGATACAACCATCATTTTGGCTTTTTTTGCAGTATCTTCATCGATAGAATCAAAATCTATAAGATAATCATTCTCTGGAAGAAGATTGTAATAAGCAATCTGTGCATCACACAGGAATGGCCCAATCTCGAATATAGGATATCCCGGATTAGGAACTAAGCATAAATCTCCCGGATTGCACAAAGCAAGGGCAATATGAGCCATACCTTCCTGAGTTCCGAATACAGAAGTGACTTCATCAGGCGTGATAACAGTGTTGTAACGGCATTTGTACCAATTACATACAGCGTCAAGCAGTTCATCAGTATCACCAAGTGAGTACTTGTAATTCTCAGGGTCAAGTGCTGCCTCTGAAACAACCTTCATAACAGATTCATCAGGTTTGAAATCAGGAGTTCCTACAGTAAAGTTATATACCGGTTTTCCCTGTGCAAGTCTGTCGTTCTTCTTTTCATTAAGTATATTAAAAATGTTGCTGCCAAAGCGGTCAGCTCTCTTAGAAAATTCAATATTCATATGTATACTCCATTTCTTTAAATGCATATCTGCATGCATTATATTCAGACCCGAAATATAGAAAAATTTCAAGCCTATCGAATAAGATACTAGCATAATTAACAAAAGTCAATTTTAAGGTGTATTTTTTGGTGAAAATGTGATAGTTTTATATATGTAAGTAGAAATAAATTAGATATGGCAGTCTGCAAATGTTACACACAGGAACATTAAAGGGGAGAATGCAGACAGAAAGGAAAGGTAGAAGATATGTCAGTACAGGATTATCTTAGTGCAGTAAAGATTGGTAAAAAAGAATATCATGCGTGTGTAAATAAGGGTACGTACCCATATCTTCCGGTTTTGGAGGATATTATTGATGAAAACAGTATTGACAGAGAAGTTAGTCTTGGAAGTGACCAGATTCCGTTAAGACTTGTGGTTGGAACATGTACAGCAGGCAGAACTAATGCATTTGCAGACAACTTCATGCCTATACTTGACTGGGGAACAGAATTTTCAGCAAAGTGGGCTTCGCTTAGCGACAGTCAGGTAAATGAAGGAATAAGAGACGATATTAAAGTATATGAGTACATGAATAAGTTCTATGTGCTTGAAGGTAATAAAAGAGTCAGTGTACTTAAATATTTTAAGGCAGTGACAGTAAGTGCACAGGTTATAAGAAAGATACCTAAATATAGTGATGATCCTGATGTTAAGATATATTATGAATTCATGGATTTTTATAAATCTACCAAGCTAAACGATATATATTTCAGCAAAGAGGGCAGCTTTACAACTCTTATGGAGCTGGTTGGAATTACACCAGGAGAACCAATGGATGAGGATGATAAGAAAGACCTTGTTTCGTGCTATCTTAATTTCAGGCTTGCTTATGAATCAAGAGGAGGGGATAAGTTCGATTTCCCGACAGGAGATTCATTCTTACGCTTCATTCATATTCACGGGTATGATGCTGTTAAGAAGATGACTAAGTCTGAGATGGCAAAGAATGTTGCCAAGACATGGGCTGAATTTGAGCTTCTTGATGACAACAGCGAGGTGGAACTTAAGATGACGCCAGCAGCAGCACCTAAGAAGAATATATTAAGCTATCTGCTTCCAATGGGTGGCGGAGTTAAGAAGCTTAAGGTTGGATTTGTGTATGAAAAAACACCGCAGGATTCAGAGTGGTGTTATGCACATGAGCTTGGAAGACAGTATATTGAAGATACATTTGGCGACCAGATAGAAACATATGTTGAGGAGAATGTGATACCGGAGCAGAGTGATGAGGCAGCAATTAACAGACTTATAGAGAAAGGATGCGACCTTATATTCTTGACATCTTCGGCGATGAATATGGCCGGACTTAAAGCCGCAATAGCACATCCGTCAGTAAAGATTCTTGATTGTTCCCTTAACATTTCACATAAATATATCAGGTCATATTATGCAAGAATGTTTGAAGCAAAGTTTATAACAGGGATTATTGCAGGCTCACTGGCAGATGACGATAATGTAGGTTATATAGCTGATAATCCGGTTTATGGGGCATGTGCGAATATTAATGCATTTGCACTGGGAGTAAAGTTTGTTAATCCAAGAGCTAAGGTTTACCTTGAATGGAACAGTATTAAGGATAATGATTCAGAGGAAAATCTTGCTAAGAAGAATATAAGCATTATTTCTAATCAGGATATGATTACTCCGGGCAAGAGTAAGAGAAAGTTCGGGTTGTATAAAGCGAGTGATTCAGATAAGCACCTGGCTATGCCGGTATGGCACTGGGGAGTTTTTTATGAAAAGCTTATTCAGAGCATTATGAGTGGCTCATGGAGCAAGGATGAGGATGGCGATAATGTAAAAGCACTTAATTACTGGTGGGGAATGTCAGCAGGAGTTGTTGACCTTATATATTCAGCAAGTCTTCCATCGGCAACTAAGAGACTTGTAAAGCTCTTTGAGAAAGAGCTTAAAGAAGCAAGGTTCAGAGTGTTTGAAGGTGAATTAAAAGATCAGCAGGGTAATATAAAAGTTGAAGAAGGAAAACTTATTGATCCGGAACATATAATTACTATGGACTGGCTGCTTGATAATGTGGTTGGCAGACTGCCTCGGTATGATGAGCTTACAGATAATGCTAAATTAAAAATGGCACTTCAGGGTGTTGTTAAAGAAGAAGAATAGAAAGCATGCTGCCTGTAGTGGCGGCTGGGGAATTATTAATGAAAATACTTGTGTTAGCGGATGTTGAATCAAAGTACTTATGGGATTATTTCGAAAAGGAAAAATTAGAAGGCATAGATCTTATACTTTCAGCAGGGGATTTAAAGCCCCAGTATCTGTCGTTTCTTGCTTCATTTTCGAAAGTACCTGTTCTCTATGTGCATGGCAATCATGATGACTGTTATGAGATACAGCCACCAGATGGATGTATCAGTATTGAGGATAAGATATATGTGTATAAGGGAGTACGTATAATGGGACTTGGTGGTTCTATACGCTATAAGAAAGGAAAGAACCAGTATACACAGAAAGAAATGAACCGCAGGATTAATAAAATGTGGTTTTCGATAAAGAAAAATAAAGGCTTTGATATACTGCTTACACATTCTCCGGCTGCGGGAATAGGTGACGGACCTGACGAACCGCATAAGGGTTTTGAGGGCTTTAATTATCTGTTGGAAAAATATAAGCCTAAGTATTTCATCCATGGTCATATCCATAAGACCTACCAGATGAAGTTTAAGCAGGAATATGAGTATAATGAGAATACTAAGATAATTAATGGTTATGAGAGATATATATTGGAATATCCGGATGCTTAATCTGCACCGTGGCATATTAGCTTAACAGCAAATGTGCCACGGTGTTTTACATGTTTTTGTCATATTTTTATATAAAATACTTAAAAATTATGAAAATGGTACCTATTTCCTACTTAACGTACATGTACTTTTTGAGTAAAAGTTGCTAATATAACGACATAAACCCTTGCTTGTTAGAGCAAAATGCACAAAATAATGTATTGAGGAGGAAAAGCAAAACATGAAAGCTATTATTAGCAAAACAGCTCGTAGAAAATGGGCATGGATACTTGCACTGGTTATGGTTGTGAGTATCGTAATTCCTACATCACTTCTTACAGCGAAGGCAGATGTTGGAACGGTAAAATTTATTGATGGAGCGGCAGGATGGTTAGAGTCAGCATATGCACAGTGGTCCATTGATAATCAGGCAGAAGGATATACAGCATATATCAAGAAAGCCAGCCAGTCAGATTCTGCTTATGCAAGAATCGACAATGAACTTATCAGAAAGTATAAGAACTACTACAGGGTTGATGCAGTAGGACTTGCAGCAGGTGACTATGTTATTAAGGTAGTTCCTGTAAAGAACGGAAAGGAAGTTACTGACAAAGCACAGGTTACCAAGACACTTAATGTAAGTTCATATGACAGATCCGGATTTGCATTTTCATCTGAATCAAAATATAAGACAGGTTCAGGTGCTTACAATGAGGATGGAACACTTAAGAAAGATGCAATTGTTCTTTATGTTACTAATGATAATGCAAAGACAATTAAAGCATCAGTAAAAGAGGCAAAGGGAGAGCAGGAATATACAGGTCTTCAGACAATAATTGATGCATATACAAAGAGTGCAAGCAAGGGGATAGAAACAAGAGCACTTGATGTCCGTGTAATCGGATGTGTTACAGACGCTGCAATGGATAAGTTTTCAAGTTCATCTGAGGGAGTACAGATTAAAGGAGCTAGTGCTTATTCAAATCTTAATATGACAATAGAGGGTATCGGAGATGATGCAACAATCAATGGTTTCGGTTTCCTCTTAAGAAATGCAGGAAATGTTGAGATGAGAAATTTTTCAATTATCAATTTCATGGATGATGGTATTTCTCTCGATACAGCAAACTGCAATGTATGGATTCACAATGTTGATCTGTATTATGGTAAAGCAGGTGGAGATGCTGACCAGGCAAAGGGTGATGGTTCGATTGATATTAAAGGTAATTCACAGTATATAACAGTTTCATATGTACATTTTTATGACTCAGGTAAGTGCTCATTATGTGGAATGAAGAGTGAGTCTGGTCCTAACTATATTACATATCATCATAACTGGTTTGATCACTCTGACTCAAGACACGCAAGAGTAAGAACAATGTCAGTGCATATGTATAACAACTACTATGATGGCAATGCAAAGTATGGTGCTGGTTCAACAATGGGTTCTTCATTATTCATACAGAATAACTATTTTAGAAACTGCAAGAATCCAATGCTTTCATCTAATCAGGGAACAGATGCACTTGGTGAGGGTACATTCTCAGGTGAGAATGGTGGTATCATTAAAGCATCTGGAAATGTTATCGTAGGTGCACAGAAGATTATCTATGCAAATGCTGTTTCAGAAACCGGTGATTCTGCAAATGCGACATCATTTGATGCATACCTTGCAAAGTCAGCAAATGAGAAGGTTCCATCTTCATATAAAACTGTAGCAGGTGGAACATCTTATGATAACTTTGATACAACTAAGGATCTCGGGGTTAAATCAGGAAGTCTTAATAGTGCAGAAGATGTACCTTCAGTAGTAACATCTGCAAAGGGAGCAGGAAGCCTTGATGGTGGAGTGATTTCATGGACATTTTCTGATAAAGATGATTCTGTATATGCCATAGATAAGGAATTAAAGGCAACAGTTACTAATTACAAGAATACAGACCTTGTTTCTGTAGGTGGTACTAATGCGAAGATTGTTTCACCAGATCCAACAACAGAAGAAACTAAGGCAACAGAGAGTACAACAAAAGCAACACAGGCAACAACAAAGGCAACACAGGCAACAACAAAGGCAACACAGGCAACAACTAAATCAACAGAGAGCGCAACAAAGGCAACTGAAAAGGAAACAGCGGGTTCAGATGCAACAACATCATATGATAAGACAAGTCTTTCTTATTCAGGCGCTTATACAGATATCAGTAAGAAGAAGGATTCAGATTTTAAGAATGCAAAATATGTATCATCTTCAAATGAGATTCTTAATGCAATCAGTTCAGCTAAGGCTGGTGATGTAATTATTGTAAAAGAGGGAACATATAAGTTCTCAGATACAATTGTAATTAATAATGCCATGAATGGAAAATCAGGCTCTTATATTATTGTAAAGGCTGAAAGTGGCAAGGAAGTTAAGTTTGATTTCTCTGCACAGAAGCTTGATGGAGCAAACAGAGGCGTTGTTGTAGATGGAGATTACTGGTATTTCCAGGGAATTAATTTCTATGGTGCTGGAGATAACGGAGTATTACTTGCTGGTAATAACAACATTTTTGAAAAATGTGTATTTGAAGCAAACAGGGATTCAGGTCTTCAGATTTCAAGATATGACACAACAGCAGCTACTAAAGATTTATGGCCATCAAATAACCTGATTATTAACTGTACATCACATGATAACTGTGATTTCCCTGACCAGGGCGGTACAGGTGAGAATGCAGATGGTTTTGCTGCAAAGCTTACATGTGGTGAAGGCAATGTGTTTGATGGATGTATATCATACAGCAACTCAGATGATGGATGGGATTTATTTGCAAAGAGTGCAACAGGTCCTATCGGTGTAATTACAATTAGAAACTGTGTTGCATTTAATAATGGAACATTATCTAATGGTGTTCATTATGCTAATGGAGATATGAATGGCTTCAAGCTCGGAGGTTCAGGTGTTGGAACACCACATAAGGTAATGAACTGCTTGTCATTTGACAATGGTGCAACAGGATTTACAGATAATAATAACCCAACAGGCCTTACAATTATGAATGTAACAGCATGGGGCAATGGTAAATTTGCAAAGAAGGGCAACTTCTTATGCTACAGAACATCAAGTGATGCAATATTCATGGGACTGGTTTCAGCAGGTGCAATAGATTCAGATAAGTTCACAGGCAAGATGGCTAACTCAATCTATTACAATTCTGGAAAGTATTTCAGCCTTACAGGTTCACTACTTACATCTTTAGTAAGCGGTGACAAGAAGGGAACAGTTGTTGCTGATCCTGCTAAGACAGCTGGAATGTTTAAGAACACTGTTAATGCAATCGATATGAGCAAAAATATAGACAAACAGCTTAGAAATGCTGACGGAACTATTAACATGAACGGTCTCTATGAGACAATAGGAAGCTATGCTTCAATGGGAGCAAGATTTAATGTTGCTAATCAGATGATTAGTGTATCGTCAAAGAATTCATCATCTGAGGTAACTAAGCCGGAAGAGACAACAAAGGCTCAGGAAACAACTAAGGCGACAGAGGCAGCAACAAAGGAGACACAGGCTCCAACTAAGGCGACAGAGGCAACAACAAAGGAGACACAGGCTCCAACAAAAGCAACAGAAGCAACAACAAAGGAGACACAGGCTCCAACTAAGGCAACAGAGGCAACCTCAGTATCAACAAAGGGTGAGAAGTTAATTCTTAATGCTAACGATGTATCAACAGGCAAGATTAAGAGCTCAACAGTTGTTGATGGATTTAAGATTGTTGCAACAAGCAAGAAGACAGTAACGGTTGATAAGAGTGCAAAAGACTACAAGAATATCAGCTTTACTAAGAGAATCAAGCTTGGTGGTGCAGGAAGCGAATCTTCAAGAGCTATTGCATTTAAGACAGCAGGCGAATCTAAGGTAAAGATATATGCAACAAGCTCGGATACAGATACAAGCAGACTTATTAAGATTATTGATAAGGATGGTAATGATGTAACAAGTACATCAAAGATTCCAGGTTCATCACTTAAATCAGTGTCATTCAGACTGGATGAAGCAGGTGAGTATTATATTGTGTCAGAAAATGGCGGAATTAATATTTATTATGTAGAAGTATCTAATGGTATTGCTTACTAATTAAATATAGTATGACAGCAGGGCTGCCACAGTGGACTAAACCGTTGTGACAGTCCTTTTTGTATGATTTTTTTGTAAGAGATTGCATCATTTGAAAAAGTGGAATGTATGTGCAGTTACAATTGATCATGTGAAATATATACAATATATTGAGGGGTGACTGTAAATATCTATACAAAATAACGAAAAATCCCCCTGAAAGTAGGTATTTATTGCAACATGGTACCGTTTAGCTTTAATTAGTACTAAAAGCCTATAGCGGTACTATATCTTTATTTGTAAAAAGTTGCTAAGATAGCGCCATAGTGCTTGTGCATTATAACAAATGTGCACAAAAAGATGCATTGGGAGGAGAACTATGAAGGCTATAATAGGCAAAGCAGCCCGCAGAAAATGGGCATGGATACTTGCATTAGTTATGACAGTAAGTATCATTATTCCAACTTCTTTACTTACAGTTAAGGCTGAGAAGTTAGGAACTCTTGAAATTACGGAAGTTTCAGGAAAAAGCGAAGCAGCATATGTCGAGTGGACAACAGTTAAGAATGCTGCAAAATTCGAAGTTACAGTAACTGGTAACGGAAAGACAACAAAGCTTGATGATCAGCTTATAAGAGAGTATAAGGATGGTCACTGGAGAGCAGATGCAGTAGGTTTGGCAGCAGGCGAGTATACATTTACTGTATCAGTTGCTAATGATGATGCATCAGACAAGACTTCGGTAACAACTGATAAGGTTGCAGTTGTTAATTATGACAGAACTGGTTTTGGCTGGGTTAATGGAACATCATCAGGTGCATACAATGAAGATGGTACATTAAAGGACAATGCAATAGTTCTTTATTTAACAGAAGAGACTAAGGATACAATGACACTTGATGTTGTTACTTCTAAAAATGGCGCAACAACATTGGGAACAGGTATTGTTGAAATCTTATCTTTATATAAGAAGGGTTACGATAAGAGACCTCTTGATATAAGAATTGTTGGAACAGTTTCTAATTTAGGACAGATTAACAGTGACAAGGATTGCAAGGGCGATATTGTAATTACAGGAAGCAGCGACAGCAAGAGATTATCAACTGGTGTTACAGTTGAAGGTATCGGAGAAGATGCTGTGGCATTAGGATGGGGATTAAGACTTAAGAATGTTTCTAATGCAGAAGTAAGAAATATCGGTTATATGCTTTGTGATTCTGATGAGGGTGATGATGTTGGTCTTCAGCAGGGCAACGACCATATCTGGGTTCACAACTGTGATATGTTCTATGGTAATGCAGGTGGTGATGCAGATCAGGCTAAAGGTGATGGAGCACTTGACTGCAAGAAATCTACATATGTTACATTCTCATATAACCATTTCTGGGATAACGGAAAATGTAACTTACTTGGACTTTCAGAAGGAACTACAGAAGGACTTTACATTACATACCATCATAACTGGTATGATCATTCAGACAGCAGACATCCTCGAGTAAGATATTATTCAGCACATGTTTATAACAACTACTACGATGGAAATGCAAAGTATGGTGCAGGCTCAACACTTGGTTCATCAGTATTTGTTGAGAGCAACTACTTTAGAAATTGCCCATATCCAATGCTTACATCAATGCAGGGCTCAGATGTATTTGCAGGTGGAACAGACAGAGATGTTGCTAACAAGGCTACATTCTCTAAGGAAGCAGGTGGAACAATCAAGGCATTTGGAAATATTTTGACAGGTTCATATACTTTCATTCCTTATGGTTCATCAACATATACTCTTAAGGGAGTTGAGACAGCTTATAATCTTAATGGAACAACATCTACTCAGGATTTTGATGCTGTAGTAGTTTCATCAGCAGATGAAAAGATTGGTTCAGATGTTAAGTCTTATACAGGAAGCAACACATATAACAACTTTGACACATCAGATATTATGTATTCTTACAAGGCTGACAAGGCAGAAGATGTTCCTGCTATTGTAACAGCAAATGCAGGAAGAATGAATGGTGGAGATTTCAAATGGACATTCAATAATGATGTTGATGATGCTTCATATGCAGTTAATGCAGAACTTAAGAAAGCACTTCAGAATTATGAGAGCCAGATTAAGTTAATCGGTGGTTCAGTAGGTAAGAATAACACTACTGGTGAAGGCGAATCTTCAACAAAGGCTTCAGAAGCTGAGACAAAGGCAACAGAGGCTACAACAAAGGAAACAGAAGCAACAACAAAGAATAATGAGACAACAAAGGCTGAGGAAACAACTAAGGAGACAACAGCTCCTTCAACAGGTTCTTCACATGTACATAACTTTACAACAGATGGAACAACAAGCAGATTCTTTACTATTTCAGGCAGTATGAATAATAGTAGTAATAAGAAATCAGTTTCTTACAATGGTCTTACACTTACAGAAAGTCTTAAGTTCGACAGTAATGCAAAGATAACATTTACTTGTGATTCAGATGCTGAGCTTGTATTAGTATTTGCAAGTGATTTTGCAAAGTGTATTAAGATTGATGGAAAGAAAAATAGCACAAAAGCTGCTAATGGTATCTTAAAATTAACAGTAGCAAAGGGTACTCATACAATAACAAAGAATGATGGTACATTACTTTATTATATGTCTGTTACAACTGCAGGTTCTACAGAGACAACAAAGGCTACAGAAGCTACAACAAAAGCAACAGAGGCAACAACAAAGGCTACAGAGGCAACAACAAAGGCTACAGAGGCAACAACAAAAGAAACAGAAGCTACAACAAAGGCAATTGAAGCAACAACAAAGGAAACAGAGACACCTTCAGTTCCTTCAGAGGCAGGCGAATATGATTCAAAGAGTCTTTCATATTCAGGTGCATATACAGATATAAGCACAAAGAAGGATTCTGAATTTAAGAATGCTAAATATGTTTCAACTTCAGAGGAAATCCGTGCAGCAATTGATAATGCAAAGGCAGGAGATGTAATCATTATTAAAGAAGGAACATATAAGTTTGATTCAATCGAAAGCCTGATGGCAAAGGATGACAAGGGAAAGACAGGCGCTCCTGCATTATACATCACTAATAATGGAGTAGCAGATAACTATATCATTCTTAAGGCAGAATACGGCAAGAGTGTTAAGTTTGATTTCTCATCACAGAAGTTAGCTTCATTTAACAGAGGACTTATTCATTATGCTGATTACTGGTATTTTGAAGGAATAAACTTCTATCATGCAGGAGATAATGGTGTTCTTCTTTCTGGAAACAATAACATTTTTGAAAAATGTGTATTTGAGGCTAACAGAGATACAGGTCTTCAGATTGCAAGAAAAGATGCAAATGCACAGCCGACTAAAGATACATGGCCAAGCAACAACCTGATTATCAACTGTACATCATTTAATAATGTTGACCCAGTTGATGAGGGTGGAAATGGTGAAAATGCAGATGGATTTGCAGCTAAGCTTACATGTGGTGAAGGCAATGTATTTGATGGATGTATCTCATACTGTAATTCAGATGATGGATGGGATCTTTACGCTAAGCCAGCAACAGGTTCAATTGGAGTAGTTACAATCAGAAACTGTATAGCATATGGTAATGGAAAGCTTTCAGATGGTTCTGGAGAGGCTGCCGGAGATATGAATGGATTCAAGCTTGGAGGAAGCAATGGAAAAGTTCCAACACCTCATGTTGTATTAAACTGTATTGCATTAAATAATGGTGCATGTGGTTTTACAGACAATGGTAACGGCGGTGCATTAACAATAATGAACTGCACAAGTGTTGCTAACGGCAAATATGCAAAGAAGAGCAACTTCACATTCTACAGATCATCAAGCGATTCAATGTATATGGGACTTGTATCTGTAGACGATACAGACTCAGATAAGTTTGTTGGAAAGATGTTAAATTCAATCTATTTTAACTCTAAGAAGTATTATAGAATATCAGGCATGATACCAACAGTAATGGCAAATGGAAACAAGAAGGGTGATGTTGTAAGTAACCCATCTGGTATATCAGGTATGTTTATAAGTACAAATAATACTATTGATACTAATAAGAGCCTTGATTCTCAGATAAGAAATGCAGATGGAACTATTAATGTTAAGGGACTTTATGAGACAACAGGTGAATATGCAACTATGGGAGCACATTTTGGTGCTGCTAACCAGATCATAAAGGTTTCAGTAAACACTAATGTAAAGGAAGATGAAACAAAGACAGAGGAGACATCTTCTTCACAGGAAACAACAAAAGCAACAGAGACAACAACAAAGGAGACACAGGCTCCAACAAAGGCAACAGAAGCAACAACAAAGGAGACACAGGCTCCAACAGAAGCAACAACAGAAGCTGCAGGACAGAAGCTTATTCTTAATGCTAACAATATGAAAGCTGAAACAATTAAGTCATCAATCTACGCAGATGGATTCAAGATTAATGCTTCATCAGATGATGGAACTGTTACTGTAGACGGTAATACTAAGTCATATAATGGAAAGAGCTTTAAGCAGAGAATTAAACTTGGCGGAGCAGGAACAACAGCAAAGAGATCTATTGAGTTTAAGACAGCAGGGGCTTCAACAGTTACTGTATATGCAATTAGTTCAACAAAAGATAAAGAAAGAAAATTACAGCTTATTGACAAAAATGGTAAGACAGTAGCAACATCAGCAACAATTGGTGGAACAAGTCTTGTGACAGTAACATTTAATATTAAAGAGGCAGGGGAGTATTATATAGCTAGTACATCAGGTGGTATTAATGTATATTATGTTGAAGTATCTAATGGTATAGCATTAACAGGTTCTACAGAGGCACCAACAACAGAGCCAACACAGGCACCAACAACAAAGCCAACACAGGCACCTACAGAGGCACCAACAGAAGAGCCAACAACACAGGCACCTACAGAGGCACCAACAACAAAGCCAACACAGGCACCTACAGTTGCGCCAACAACAGAATCAACACAGGCTGCAACAGAGCAGGAGACAACAAAGACTGCCGGAAGCACAACAGCACCTACACAGGCACCAACTGTAAAGCCATCACAGGCTGACAGCACAGTTTCAGCAGATGTTAAGAAGCCAGAAGTAGGAGCAGATGAAGAAAAGATTACTAACTCACAGGTTGAGACAGTATCTTCAGATACAGCAGCATCAGCTAAGACACCAGAAGTTGCAGCAGATGAGACAAAGACAGGTGATGCAAGCCATATGATGATGTATGTAATTATATTCATCAGTGCATTAGCAGTATTTGCAGGATCAGCAGTTGTATCAAAAAGACGCAGAGTAAAGTAATATTCGATTAATAATATACTTATAAGAATTTACTTCTCCTAATATTTCTAAAAGAGGCTTTCGGTATAATGCCGGAGGCTTCTTTTAATTTTAATAAAAATATAAAGAAAAATGCTAAAAAACTTAAAAATCACTTGCATTATGCCATAGGCTGTGATATATTTTCTTAGACACAAAAACAAATGTCCGTCAGAGAAAGACAGAACAGAGGGAAGTGTCTTTTAGATTTTACATATTGAAGGAGTTAAAAATGAGCGATAAGTTAAGAGTTGGTATCCTTGGTGGTACTGGTATGGTAGGACAGAGATTTATAACATTACTTGAGAATCATCCATGGTTCGAGGTTGTATTAGTTGCAGCTTCAGGACGTTCAGCAGGAAAGCTTTATGAAGAAGCTGTTGATGGACGCTGGAAAATGCAGACACCAATGCCAGAATTTGTTAAGAAGATGACAGTATATGATATGGATAAGGATTTTGATGAAATCGTATCTAAGGTTGATTTCGTATTCTGTGCAGTTAACATGCCAAAGGATCAGATTAAGGCTATAGAGGAAAGATATGCTAAGGCAGAAGTTCCAGTTGTTTCTAATAACAGTGCTAACCGTTGGACACCAGATGTTCCTATGGTTGTTCCAGAAATCAATCCGGAGCATCTTGAGGTTATCAAGTATCAGAAAGAAAGACTTGGCACTAAGAGAGGATTTATCTGTGTTAAGCCTAACTGCTCAATCCAGAGCTACACCCCAGCTCTTAATGCTTTAAAGGAATTCGGACCAAAGCTTGTTGTTGCAACAACATATCAGGCAATCTCAGGTGCAGGTAAGACATTTGAGCAGTGGCCAGAGATGGTTGAGAATATTATCCCTTACATTGGTGGTGAGGAAGAAAAGTCTGAAAAAGAGCCATTAAGATTATGGGGTAAGATTGAGGATGGAAAGATTGTTCCAGCTACAGATCCTGTTATCACATGCCAGTGTATCAGAGTTCCAGTACTTGATGGACATACAGCAGCAGTATTCGTAAACTTCGAGAAGAAGCCTACTAAGGAACAGATTATTGAGAAGTGGAGAAGCTTTAAGGGAGTTCCACAGGAACTTAATCTTCCAAGTGCTCCAAAGCAGTTCATCCAGTATCTTGAAGAGGATGACCGTCCACAGGTTAAGCTTGATGTTAACTACGAGAACGGAATGGGAGTTTCACTTGGTCGTTTAAGAGAAGACAGCGTATTTGATTATAAGTTCGTTGGTCTTTCACATAATACATTAAGAGGAGCTGCAGGTGGAGCTGTTCTTATTGCAGAGCTTCTTAAGGCTCAGGGTTATATAACTCCTAAGGATGCAGAATAATTAAATTCTAATACACATACCAGAAAAGAGATGTCAGAGATGGCATCTCTTTTTGCATAGTAAGGGCAATCAGAATAGAAGCAAAATTTATTATCATACTTGCCTAAATATTTGATATGCGATAAAATTAAAAGACGATTTAATGAGTTAGTAAAGAGGGGAATCAGGCAGCAATGAAGGAAAATCATTTTTATGCAATGTTATCCAGATTGAAGTATATTAACAGATGGGGACTTATGAGAAATACAAGAAATGAGAACCTGTGTGAACATAGTCTGGAGGTTGCATTTGTAGCGCATGCGTTAGGCATAATTAATAATGAAGTTTATGGTGGAAATATTAATGCTGAGAGGTTGGCAATTCTTGGAATGTATCATGATGTAACCGAGATTATAACAGGGGATATGCCAACACCTGTAAAGTATTATAATCCGGTTATAAGGAATGCTTACAAAGAGGTGGAGAAAGTAGCCGGAAAGCAGATGTTATCGGGACTTTCGCCTGAAATAAGGGACAGATATGAAAGTGTGCTTACAGAGACAGAAGAAGAAAAAGAACTATGGAAATATGTAAAAGCCGCTGATAAGATATCCGCATATATCAAATGCCTTGAAGAACGAAAGACAGGGAATATGGATTTTGCAGATGCTGAACAGACTATTTATAAAGCTATTACAGATATGCATATGGATGAGGTGGATTATTTTATGAAAGAATATATCCCAGCTTATATGCTTACTCTTGATGAATCAGGGGATGAATACAGCGATAATTAGTTATTTGTAACGGGAGAATATTATGTTATATGGAAGAACAGATGAGCTTAATAAGCTGAATGATTATTATAATGGCGTAGGCAATTCACTTATTATGCTTTATGGAAGAAGCAATATCGGAAAAACGGCATTGCTTAGAGAGTTCATTAAAGATAAGAAAGCATTTTATTATAATGCAGCACTGGCATCTGAAAAGGAGCAGGCAGAACTTCTTGCCATGCATATGAACAGGGCGGGGCTGATTACTGATTATGAAATGCAGGGGCTTATGGAATTATCAGATGATGTATCAATTATTTATACACATTTGTTTAAAAGTACAGCAAAGCTTGAAGGGGATACCAAGGTTGTTATTATTGAGGAGTTCCAGAATATAGTAAAGAACAGTGATGCATTTATGCCGGTTATAGATGAACTGGTAAAAGGCAGCCTTTACGGTGAGAAGGTTGTTATGATTGTGACGAGTTCATCTGTAAGCTGGATTGAAAACAGTATGGTATCTGCAATAGGCAGATATGCATTGTCTATAAGTACATTTATTAAACTTAAGGAACTGAGTTTTGTTGATATTGTCAGGATGTTTCCAAAGCATTCAGTGCTTGATGCAATGGCAATATATGCAGTAACCGGCGGCGTTCCAGGATATCTTGCACAGTTTAGTGCAGGGAAGAGCCTTAAGGATAATATTGTACAGAATGTTCTTAATAATGGAAGAATGTTAAGAACCGCAGGAAGTGATTATATTAAGGAAGAACTCAGGGAGACTTCGCTTTATAATACGATTCTGTACTGCATTGCACAGGGAGAGAATAAGCTTAATGAGCTTCATGTACATACAGGATTCGGACGTGATAAAATAAGTGTATATCTTAAGAATCTTATTGACAGGGAAGTGGTTGAGAAGATATATTCATATGACAAAGGTGGAAAAGAATATACAAGAAAGGGCTTGTACAGGATTAAGTCGGGATATACTGAATTCTGGTTTAAATTTATTTATCCTAATGAATCACAGCTTGAAATAATGGATTCAGCTGATTTTTATGATGAATATGTACGGCCATATATATATGATTACGCCAAAGAGGCTTTTGTCAGGGTTGCAACAGAATTTATAGAACTGCTTGATTCCATGAACAGGCTTGAAATTAAGATAAGCCGTCGTGGAAGATGGTGGGGCAAGAATGGGGATATTGATATTATTGCCTGTGATAATGAGGAAAGGTATCTTGTCGGCAAATGTAACTGGGAAAACGATGTGTTTTCATTCAGTATGTTTGAAGAATTTATGCTGAATGTTAATCAGGCGGGAATTGGCAAGGATTATATATATCTTTTTTCTAAGGATACATTTGACGGGGAACTTAAGAACTTTGCAGCAGATAATGATAATGTGAAGCTGATAAGTCTTAAGGATTTATAACAGGTGCAGTTATGCACAGAAATGAGGAATACGATGGGAAAATCCGTATATATCGCGGAAAAACCAAGCGTGGCGCAGGAATTTGCCAAGGCACTGCATGTGAACTTTACAAGAAAAGACGGATATCTTGAAGGTGGAGACCATATTGTGACATGGTGTGTCGGACATCTGGTAACTATGAGTTATCCTGATGCATATGATCCTAATCTTAAGAGATGGAGTTTTGACACGCTGCCATTCATACCTAAGGAATTCAAGTATGAGGTTATACCTGCTGTTGCGAAGCAGTTTAATATAGTTAAAGACATTCTTACAAGGGATGATGTTGAATATATATATGTATGTACCGATTCAGGACGTGAAGGAGAGTATATATACAGGCTTGTAAGACAGGAAGCTGGAGTTAAGGGAAAGAAAGAACGCCGTGTGTGGATTGATTCACAGACGGAGGAAGAGATTCTTAAAGGAATTAATACAGCCAAGGATATATCTGAATATGATAATCTGAGTGATTCAGCGTATCTTCGTGCCAAGGAAGATTATCTTATGGGAATTAACTTCTCAAGGGTACTTACGCTGAAATATGGACGCAATATTGCCAATTATCTGCATCTTGACAGGGCAGTTGTATCTGTCGGCAGGGTTATGACATGTGTTCTTGGAATGGTAGTAAGAAGGGAACGAGAGATAAGAAGCTTTGTTAAAACTCCATTCTACAGGGTTATAGGTCAGGCACAGGTTGAGAATTCAACATTTGACGCAGAATGGCGTGTGAGTGATAAGAGTATGTATGAGGGCACACCGTATTTGTATAAGGATAATGGCTTTAAGGACAGGGAGAAGGCTGAGGAACTGGTTAAGTTCTTATCTGATCCGTTGCCGGCACAGGGAGTAGTTGATTCTATTGAGAGAAAGAAAGAAACCAAGAATCCACCTCTTCTGTACAATCTTGCCGAGATTCAGAACGAATGCAGTAAGCTTTTTAAGATAAGCCCGGATGAAACTCTTAATATTATTCAGGAACTGTATGAAAAGAAGCTGGTTACTTATCCAAGAACTGATGCGAGAGTGTTATCAACTGCGGTAAGCAAGGAGATACATAAGAATATAGGTGGCCTTAGGAATTTCGCACCTGTGAAGGAGATAGCAGAGCATATTTTGCAGAATAATATGCAGAAGGGAATTGAAAAGACAAGATACTGCAATGATAAAGCAATAACAGACCATTATGCGATTATTCCGACAGGACAGGGGTTTAATAATTTAAAGAACTTGTCAGTTACAGCTGCGAGAACATATGAGATAATTGTAAGAAGATTTTTAAGTATATTTTATCCACCGGCTATTTATCAGAAGGTAAGTATTACCAGTGATGTAAAGAATGAAAAGCTGTATGCTTCATTTAAAGTGCTTGTAGATGAAGGGTATCTTAGCGTAGCTAAGAACTCATTTGCAAAGGCGAGAAATGATGCAAAAGTAAAGGATGATGATAGCGTCGATAATAAGGAAGATAATAAATGTGATGCAGCTTTATTTGAGGTATTGAAAAAATACAGAAAAGGTTCTACAATCATATTTAATGGGTTTAATATCAAAGAAGGTGAAACATCACCTCCTAAGAGATATAATTCAGGTTCTATTATTCTTGCAATGGAGAATGCAGGACAGCTTATTGAAGATGAGGAGCTGCGTGCCCAGATTAAGGGTAGTGGAATAGGAACAAGTGCTACAAGAGCAGAGATTCTTAAAAAACTTAATACTATTAAGTATATTTCTATTAATTCTAAGACGCAGATTATTACGCCTACATTTTTAGGTGAGATAATATATGATGTTGTAGACAATTCTATCAGGCATCTGCTTAATCCGGAGCTTACGGCAAGCTGGGAAAAAGGACTTACAGGTGTAGCAGAGGGGAATATTACAGCAGATGAGTATATGGAAAAGCTTGATGGTTTTGTTTCAAGAAGAACAAGGGCTGTTATGGCATTAAGGAATCAGGTGGGGCTTGTAGGACTTTTTAACGAGACTGCTAAGAATTATAAGTAAATGGGTGAAAGGAATTAAATATATGTGCGGAATTGCAGGATATGTAGGAGACAGAGAAAGCGCAGATGTACTTGTAGATGCATTGTCTAAGCTTGAATACAGGGGATATGACTCAGCAGGTATTGCGGTATTTGATCATGGCAATATTAAGGTTAAGAAGTGCAAGGGAAGACTTGCCAACCTTGTTGAGAAGATGGATGAAGAGGGAAAACCACAAGGACATGTTGGAATTGGTCATACAAGATGGGCTACACATGGAGAACCATCAGATATCAATTCACATCCACATGGTAATAAGAGAGTTACTATTGTACATAACGGTATTATTGAGAACTACAAGAAGCTTAAGGATTTTCTTATCGGAGAGGGATATAGCTTTGCAAGTGAAACAGATACTGAAGTTGCAGCAAAGTTGCTTGACTACTACTATGATGGCGATCCTATGAAGACTATTGCAAAGGTGTTATCAGAGATTAAGGGTTCATACGCACTTGGAATTATGTTCAGAGATTTCCCTGATGAAATATTTGCAGTAAGAAAGGACAGTCCTCTTATTGTTGGTGTTGGAGAACATGAGAATTTTATAGCATCTGATGTACCGGCTATTATTCATTATACAAGAGATTATTATCTTCTTGACCAGAATGAGATTGCTGTTATTAAGAAGGATTCAGTTAAGATATATGATGTTCATGGCAATGAGATACATAAGGAATTAAATACTGCTGACTGGGATGTTGATGCTGCAGAAAAGGGCGGTTATGCTCACTTTATGCTTAAGGAAATCCATGAGCAGCCAGATTCTGTAAAGAGAACAATCATGCCAAGAATCATGGACGATATGCCTGATTTCAGTGCAGAAGGATTCAATCCTGACAAGTTAAGGAATTATAAGAATATATATATTGTTGCCTGCGGTACTGCAATGCATGCCGGAATGGTTGGTAAATATATAATAGAGAAGATGGCAAGAGTATCTGTAACTGTTGATATAGCATCAGAGTTCAGATACAGAGATCCTCTTATTAATGAAGATGACCTTATGATTGTTATTTCACAGTCAGGTGAAACTGCTGATACTAAGGCGGCACTTGAACTTGCAAAGCAGGCAGGTGCTGATACTATGGCAATTGTTAATGTTAAGGGGTCTTCTATTGCAAGAGAAGCAGATATGGTTGTATATACACATGCAGGTCCAGAAATTTCAGTTGCTTCAACTAAGGCATATATGGTTCAGGTATCCATTATGTACTTAATTGCGTTTGAATTGGCTTATGCTAATGGCAAGATGGATGAGGCAGCATGCAGCAAATATACGAAGATGCTTGAAGAAATACCTGAAATTATTGAAGAGGCAATTGCACTTGAAAGCAAGTGCCAGTTTGCAGCTTCAAAGCTTATTAATGCAGACAGTCTCCTTTATATAGGACGAGGACTTGATTATGCTCTTAGCATGGAAGGTTCTCTTAAATTAAAGGAGATATCTTATATTCATTCTGAGTCATATGCAGCAGGAGAACTTAAGCATGGAACTATCTCTCTTATTACAGATGAGATGCCAGTAATTGCAATTGCAACACAGAAGGATCTTGAGGAAAAGACTATCAGTAACATCAAGGAAGTTAAGTCAAGAGGCGCATTTGTAGTGCTTATTGCAGAACCAGGACTTGATATTGAGGATGGAGTGGCAGATATTGTTATTAAGCTTCCTCAGGCAGACCAGCTTCTTATGCCTATGGTTGCAGCAGTTCCATTACAGCTTATTGCTTACTACACAGCAGTTCTTAAGGGTAACGATGTTGATAAGCCAAGAAATCTTGCAAAATCTGTTACTGTTGAATAATTGATATAAAGAGGATATTTGATATGAATAATGATGCATTAAAGATAAGTAATCTGTATGACCTTAATGAGACTATTGCAGCAAAGGTATTTGAAGGCTGTACATATCCATGGGAAGTACTTGCAAAGATTGGTGATTTTATTGTAGAACTTGGCAATGCACTGCCAGAAGATGAATATGAGAAGCGTGGGGAAAATATATGGGTTCACAGAACTGCAAATGTATTTCCATCAGCTTATATTGCAGGACCTGCAATTATCGGTAAAGATGCCGAGGTAAGACACTGTGCATTTATCCGTGGAAAAGCTATTGTTGGAGAAGGAGCTGTTGTCGGTAATTCAACTGAGCTTAAGAATGTAATCCTTTTTAATAAGGTTCAGGTTCCACATTATAATTATGTTGGAGATTCAATTCTTGGATTCAAGGCTCATATGGGAGCAGGCTCTATAACATCTAATGTTAAGTCTGACAAGAAGCTTATTACTATTAAAGGACCTGACTGCAATATTGATACAGGTATCAAAAAGATTGGTGCTTTTCTTGGAGATAATGTTGAGGTTGGCTGTGGCAGCGTACTTAATCCTGGAACAATTGTTGGAAGAGAGAGTAATATTTATCCGCTTTCAAGCGTAAGAGGCTTTATTCCGGCAGGTTCTATATATAAGAAGCAGGGCGAAGTAGTAACTAAGAGATAATTATGTGAATTTTTTGTTTTATTAATGTAAAAATGTTGTGTCTCACATTGACTAATGCAAAAGTTTGTGAGAAAATAGTCAAGGCTTGGACGACGGCTTCTGGCCGTCGTTTCATTTATAGTAAACACTATGAATTACGAAAGGAGTAATAAGATGATTTACACACAGGAAGTAGAGAATATGTGTCCAGTAGCACAGGGCGTTCATCATGGAGCAGCTCCAGTGCCAACAGAAGGTAAATGGGTACAGAATAAGAAGGTTGAAGATATTTCAGGTTTTACACATGGTGTAGGCTGGTGTGCTCCTCAGCAGGGTGCATGTAAGCTTACTCTTAATGTTAAGGAAGGTATCATTCAGGAAGCTTTAGTTGAGACTATCGGATGTTCAGGTATGACACATTCAGCAGCTATGGCAGCAGAGATTTTACCAGGACTTACAGTTATGGAAGCTCTTAACACTGACCTTGTCTGTGATGCAATTAACACAGCTATGAGAGAGTTATTCTTACAGATCGTTTACGGAAGAACTCAGAGCGCATTCTCTGAGGGTGGACTTGCAGTTGGTGCCGGTCTTGAAGATCTTGGTAAGGGACTTCGTTCTCAGGTTGGTACTATGTATGGTACATTAAAGAAAGGTCCTCGTTACCTTGAGATGGCTGAAGGTTATGTAACAGGTATCGCCCTTGATAAGGACAACCAGATTATCGGTTACAAGTTTGTCAGCCTTGGTAAGATGACAGACTTCATTAAGAAGGGTGATGACCCTACAACAGCATATGAGAAGGCTTGCGGACAGTACGGAAGAGTTGCAGATGCTGTTAAGATTATTGACCCAAGAACAGATGAAGAAGTTAAGTAAGGAGGACAATTAGAATGGCTTTATTTGAATCATATGAGAGAAGAATAGATAAGATTACTTCAGTTCTTAACAGCTATGGTATAGCTAGTATTGAAGAAGCTGAAAAGATTACTAAGGATGCCGGATTAGATGTATATGCTATGGTTAAGGGTATCCAGCCAATTTGTTTTGAAAATGCATGCTGGGCTTACACAGTAGGTGCAGCAATCGCTATCAAGAAGGGTGCAAGAAAGGCTTCAGAAGCTGCTGCAGCTATCGGTGAAGGTCTTCAGGCATTCTGTATTCCAGGTTCAGTTGCTGACCAGAGAAAGG
>ERZ773157.1245-NODE-1245-length-25033-cov-10.814717_pt1 | contig 25033 bp, 17 predicted proteins | sample MGYA00511480_ERZ773157 | MGnify/ENA primary metagenome ERZ773157 (study PRJEB29015, sample SAMEA2737863) | human gut metagenome | biome: human gut; feature: human-associated habitat; material: faeces | place: China | collected 2012 ... | reverse complement strand
GCTAATCTGCTGGTAGCTTATTTCCAGAAGAAAGATTATGATGTGAAGAAACTGAAAGGTTCTATCAACTATGATTTCTTCAACAAGATGCTGACTCGTGGCAAGGAGAAAGGTGATATGGTACAAACAGCCAAATCTTTGATTGAAGCCATTCAGCCGCTTCCTTTCTATCGTGTGCTGAATGTAAACGCTTTATCATTGAATAATGCAGGCGCTTATATTTCTCAGGAACTGGGTTATGCTCTGGCTTGGGGAAATGAATATATGGGTCAATTGACTGATGCCGGTATTCCTGCTGCCATAGTAGCTAAGAAAATCAAATTTAATTTTGGTATCAGTTCCAATTATTTCCTTGAAATAGCGAAATTCCGTGCGGCACGTTTGCTTTGGGCAAATATTGTAGCTTCTTACAATCCTGAATGTGTGCGTGATTGCGAGAATAAAGGTCCTAACGGAGAATGTCGTTGCGCAGCAAAAATGGCGGTTCATGCCGAAACTTCTACTTTCAATCTTACTTTGTTTGATGCACATGTGAATCTGCTTCGTACACAGACTGAAGCCATGAGTGCTGCATTAGGAGGCGTAGACTCTATGACGGTAACTCCGTTTGATAAGACTTATGAGACTCCGGACGAGTTCTCAGAACGCCTGGCTCGTAACCAACAACTGCTGCTGAAAGAAGAATCTCATTTTGATAAAGTGATCGACCCTGCTGCCGGTTCTTATTATATCGAGAATCTGACTGTGGCTATTGCAAAACAGGCTTGGGAACTCTTCCTTGCTGTAGAAGAAGCAGGTGGCTTCTATGCGGCATTGAAAGCAGGAACTGTTCAGGCTGCTGTGAATGAGAGCAACAAAGCTCGTCATAAAGCAGTTGCACAGCGTCGTGAAGTGCTGTTGGGTACCAACCAATTCCCGAACTTCAATGAAAAGGCTGGCAATAAGCAACCTGTTGAAGGTAAGTGTTGTTGCGGAGGTGACTCTCACACTTGCGAAAAAGAGGTGGATACTCTGGTGTTCGATCGTGCTGCCAGTCAGTTTGAAGCATTGCGTCTCGAAACAGAAGCATCAGGCAAACGTCCGAAAGCGTTCATGTTAACCATTGGTAATCTGGCCATGCGTCAGGCACGTGCTCAATATTCTTGTAACTTCCTGGCTTGTGCCGGTTATGAAGTAATTGATAATCTGGGATTTGAGACAGTAGAAGCAGGAGTAGAGGCAGCTATAGCTGCAAAAGCTGATATTGTTGTTATCTGTTCCAGCGATGATGAATATGCTGAATATGCAATTCCTGCTTTCAAAGCACTGAATGGTCGTGCTATGTTTATCGTTGCCGGTGCTCCGGCTTGTATGGACGACCTGAAAGCTGCAGGTATCGAAAACTTCATCCATGTTCGTGTCAATGTATTGGATACCTTGAAAGAGTTTAACGCTAAACTATTGAAGTAAGATGAGAAAAGATTTTAAAAACATTGATATATATGCCGCATTTCAGCCTGCTAACGGTGCTGAATGGCAAAAGGCTAACGGTATCTCCGCCGACTGGAAAACACCGGAACACATTGAAGTGAAGCCTGTTTATACAAAAGAAGACCTCGAAGGAATGGAACACCTTGGCTATGCTGCCGGACTTCCTCCTTATCTGCGCGGTCCGTATTCAGTAATGTACACTCTTCGTCCCTGGACCATCCGCCAGTATGCCGGATTTTCTACCGCCGAAGAATCAAATGCATTTTATCGCCGTAATTTGGCTGCCGGTCAGAAAGGTTTGTCAGTGGCATTCGACTTAGCTACTCACCGCGGTTATGACCCCGATCACGAACGTGTAGTAGGTGACGTAGGTAAAGCCGGTGTATCTATCTGTTCATTGGAAAATATGAAAGTGCTGTTCGATGGTATCCCATTGAACAAGATGTCTGTGTCTATGACAATGAATGGAGCTGTACTTCCGATTATGGCATTCTATATCAATGCCGGTCTGGAACAAGGTGCTAAACTCGAAGAAATGGCCGGTACTATCCAGAATGATATTCTGAAAGAATTCATGGTGCGTAATACTTATATTTATCCGCCTGCATTCTCTATGAAGATTATTTCTGATATTTTCGAATACACTTCGCAGAAGATGCCTAAGTTCAACTCTATCTCTATCTCCGGTTATCACATGCAGGAAGCAGGCGCAACCGCGGATATCGAGTTAGCTTATACATTGGCCGATGGTTTGGAATATCTTCGTGCAGGAACGGCAGCAGGCATTGATATTGATGCATTTGCACCGCGTCTGTCTTTCTTCTGGGCGATTGGAACCAATCACTTTATGGAAATAGCCAAGATGCGTGCTGCACGTATGTTGTGGGCAAAGATTGTGAAACAATTCAATCCGAAGAACCCGAAATCACTGGCGTTGCGTACTCACTCGCAGACTTCCGGCTGGTCACTGACCGAACAGGATCCGTTCAATAACGTAGGACGTACCTGTATTGAGGCTATGGCTGCAGCTTTGGGGCATACTCAATCTTTGCATACCAATGCATTGGATGAGGCTATTGCTCTTCCAACAGATTTTTCTGCACGTATTGCACGTAATACACAGATTTACATTCAGGAAGAAACTTACATCTGCAAGAACGTTGACCCATGGGGTGGTTCTTACTATGTAGAATCTCTGACGAACGAACTGGCACACAAGGCTTGGGAGCATATTCAGGAAATTGAAAAACTGGGTGGTATGGCGAAAGCTATCGAAACAGGTATTCCTAAAATGCGTATCGAAGAAGCGGCTGCACGTACACAGGCTCGTATCGACAGCGGTCAGCAGACCATTGTGGGTGTGAACAAGTATCGTTTGGAAAAAGAAGCTCCGATTGATATCCTTGAAATTGATAATACGGCAGTTCGTCTTGAACAGATTGAAAACCTGAAACGTTTGAAAGAAGGACGTAATCAGGCTGAAGTGGACAAGGCATTAGCAGCTATCACTGAATGTGTGAAGACCGGCAAGGGTAACTTGCTTGAACTGGCAGTTGAAGCAGCTCGTGTTCGTGCTACTTTAGGCGAAATTTCTTATGCGTGCGAACAGGTTGTAGGACGTTATAAAGCAATAATTAGAACTATATCAGGCGTGTATTCATCAGAAAGTAAAAACGATAGCGACTTCAAGCGTGCTTGTGAACTGGCAGAGAAGTTTGCGAAAAAAGAGGGACGTCAACCTCGTATCATGGTTGCAAAGATGGGACAGGACGGTCATGACCGTGGTGCCAAGGTAGTAGCAACGGGTTATGCGGACTGTGGTTTCGACGTGGATATGGGACCGTTGTTCCAGACTCCGGCAGAAGCTGCTCGTGAAGCGGTAGAAAACGATGTTCATGTAGTAGGTGTTTCTTCACTGGCTGCCGGTCATAAGACATTGGTTCCGCAGATTATTGAAGAACTGAAGAAACTGGGACGTGAAGACATTGTGGTGATTGCCGGTGGTGTTATTCCTGCACAGGATTATGACTTCCTGTATAAGGCAGGTGTAGCTGCTATCTTTGGTCCGGGTACTCCGGTGGCGAAGGCTGCTTGTCAGATTTTGGAAATTCTGATGGATGAAGAATAACTTCTGAAATTCTTTAGAATCTTATAATATTCCCACCTTTTAGACTTGTTTTGGTTTAAAAGGTGGGATGTTTTTTTGTTTATATTCTTTGTCTTCTCTTTATTTTGTCTATATTTGTCCGGCTTTCATTGTAAAAAGACTTAATGAATGAATGGAAACAGAGACAATATAGATGTCTGTTTTGAGCAGTTTTATGCCGCTAACTTCCCGAGGGTCAAGAACTTTGCAAGGTTGTTGACTAAATCGGAGGAAGATGCGGAAGATATTGCTCAGAATATATTTCTTAAGTTATGGACACGTCCTGAACTTTGGCAAGAACAGGAAACCATGACTGGTTATCTCTATACTGTGACCCGGAATGAAATTTTCAACTTGTTCAAGCATCAGAAGGTAGAGCAGGAATATGAAGACAAAGTTTTGAAAGCCCAGTTGTTGGGTGAACTTTGTGACGAAGATTCCTCCCTGTTAGAAAATCTATACTATAAAGAAGTATTGATGCTTATCAAAATGACACTCAGTCAGTTGCCTGATCGTCGCAGACAAGTTTTTGAGATGAGCCGTTTTGAAGGACTTTCTCATAAAGAAATAGCAGATAAATTGCAAATCCCATTACGTACGGTAGAAGATCATATCTATAAAACATTGACCGAACTTCGCAAAGTGTTAATGTTTGTTATTCTCTTCCGGATCTTCCCGTAGTTTCTTTTCCTGAATAGTGATATTTATGTAAGTGTTTCTAAATACAATAATAAATACCACTTTATGAAGAATTATATTCGCGACGTAATCGACCGTTATATTAAGCATGACTATCCGGAAGAAGTCGATCAGGATTTTCGCACATGGTTGATTAGTGAGGAGCGTGCTGACGAGAAAGACTGTGAACTCAATAAACTTTGGGAGGCAACCGAAGCTGCTACAACTCCCGGTTATCGTGATTCTTTGGAACGGATGCACGAACTTACGGGGATCGGGGTGAGACGGCGGATTCATTTTCTACATGCGCGTTTGATAGTCTGGCGGATAGCAGCAGCTTTATTGATAGCCATATCTTCTGTTTCGATTTATTTGGCGTTGCAGAACCGTCAGGCACCGGATCTGTTGCAAGCATATATTCCTACTGCCGAAATGCGGAATCTTACTTTGCCGGACGGCACACAGGTATTAATTAATTCTCAAAGCACTTTACTTTACCCCAAAGAATTTACGGGTGATACACGTTCCGTATATTTAGTGGGAGAAGCCGCTTTTAAAGTGAAGCGTGATGAAGAACATCCTTTTATAGTAAAGTCTTCTGATTTTCAGGTGACTGCGTTAGGAACAGAGTTCAACGTGACAGCTTATCCGGATGAAGAAGAAGTGACAGCAACATTGATTTCAGGAAAGGTGCTGGTAGAGTATAACGGACAGAAAAAACAGGAAATATTGAAGCCGAACGAGCAGTTGGCTTACAATAAGCGTAGTCGCTCCGGAAACGTACTTCGTCCTGATATGCAGGATGTCACAGCTTGGCAGCATGGTGAACTTGTCCTTCGTAGTATGACGCTGGAGGAAATATTCACCCGCCTTGAACGTAAATACCCTTACACATTTGTTTATAGTTTCCGTAGTATGAAAGAAGACCGTTTCAATCTTACTTTCGGGCAAAATGCTTCCATAGAAGAAATAATGGATATTGTTGCTCGTGTAGCAGGGAATCTGGACTATCAGATTGTGGGAGACAAGTGCTATATTTCCATTAACGGAAAAAGCAAACTCCGACATCAGGGGACGAAATAGAACCTGTATATTATACTAATATTAACCTTAAAATACATTGAGCCTATGCGGAAAAAATATCCGGGAGAAGCTGCAACCTTCCCCCGGATGTGAAATCGAAATTCTTACTATTAGCGTTACACAAACGCTACTAAATTCGAGAATCTAACTTTATCTGTATAAACTAATACTAAGAAGATGCAGCAAATTTATGAATTTATAGCCAATAAGCAGACAATCAGCCGAGTATTTATGCTTTTTTTGTGCTGTCTGCTCCTTTCTATCCCCACTTTTGCTCAAAATAGCAGTGCCCGGATTACGATCCATAAGAAAAACATATCGGTCATTGAGGCGCTGAAAGAAGTGGAAAAGCAGACGAAACTTTCTGTCGGCTACAACGAATCGCAGTTGAAAAACAAACCTTCCATCAGTCTGGCTCTGGAAAAAGCGACATTGGAGAACTCTCTCACCGAAATCCTGAAAGGAACAGGATATACTTATCAGTTGAAAGGCAAATATGTCATCATTGTTCCGCAAGAAAAGAAAGAAGCGGAGCAAGCGTCTGTCAAACGTATCGCAGGGCAAGTGCTGGATGAACAGGGAGAACCGCTCATCGGTGTGAATGTGCTGGTGGAAGGAACGAGCATAGGAGCTATCACCGATATGGACGGAAACTTCTCGCTGGAAGCTCCGGTAGGCAGTACGTTGAGTATTTCTTACGTGGGCTATACTCCGAAGACATTGAAAGTGGGTGGAGCGAACAAGTACAGCGTGCAACTCGCTTCGGATACGAAACTATTGAATGAAGTCGTAGTGACAGCATTGGGTATCAAGCGTGAGCAAAAGGCATTGAGTTACAATGTGCAGCAGGTGAAATCCGATGAACTGACTCAAATTAAAGACGCCAACTTTGTAAACAGCCTGAATGGTAAAGTAGCGGGTGTTACTATCAATACTAGTTCTTCCGGTGTGGGAGGAGCAAGCAGGGTAGTGATGCGTGGTACGAAGTCCATCGAGCAGAGCAGCAATGCTTTGTATGTCATCGACGGTATTCCGATGTACAATTTCGGAGGCGGAGGCGATACGGAATTTGGTTCAAAAGGAGCTACCGAAGCCATTGCCGACATCAACCCCGAAGACATCGAAAGTATCTCCGTACTGACGGGAGCTGCCGCAGCTGCCATGTATGGTAGTAATGCCGCCAATGGAGCGATTGTGATTACCACTAAAAAGGGACACGTAGGGAAATTGCAGGTCGGTGTCTCCAGTGGCATTGAATGGTTGAAGCCTTTCAAAATGCCGGATTTTCAAGGACGCTACGGAACCGGGAGCAACGGCAAAGCCGGTAATTCAAGTATTTATAGCTGGGGACCGAAGTTGAATGCGGCCGCACAGACCGGATATGAACCGAGTGATTTCTTCGATACCGGCGCGGTGTATTCCAATTCTGTGACTTTATCTACGGGAACGGACAAGAATCAGACTTTCTTTTCGGTAGCTACTGTCAATTCAGCAGGTATGGTACCCAACAATAGGTATAATCGGTATAACTTCACTTTCCGCAATACGACAAGTTTCCTGAATGATAAAATGAAACTGGATGTCAGTGCCAGCTACATCCTTCAGAACGACCGGAATATGACCAATCAGGGACAGTATTCCAATCCGTTGGTTTCTGCCTATCTTTTTCCTCGTGGAGATGATTTCTCTGTAATCAAGAACTTCGAGCGTTGGGATGAGGCGCGCAAGATCAGTGTGCAGTTTTGGCCGCAGGGTGAGGGGGATTTACGTATGCAGAACCCTTATTGGATAGCTTACCGCAATCTTCGTCTCAATAATAAGAAGCGTTATATGGCTTCGGCAGGTTTGAGTTATCAGATTCTGGACTGGTTGAATGTGGCAGGCCGTGTCCGCATCGACAATACCCACAGCGAGTATGAAGGCAAGCTGTATGCAAGCACTAGTACGACACTGACCGATGGTAGCACGCAAGGGCATTATACGGTGAACAACGGACAGAATTCGCAGACATACGCCGATGTGTTGATAAATATCAACAAACGTATTCAGGACTTTACGATTGTTGCCAATATCGGAGCCAGTTATAGTGGTATCACTAGCAAAGAGCTGGGATATGCGGGGCCGATACGTGAAACGGGAATTCCCAATCTTTTCAATGTATACGATTTGGATAATGCCAAGAAGCGTGCCACACAGACCGGTTGGCGTGAAGCGACGGAATCTATCTTTGCCAGTGCGGAGATTGGTTGGAAGAGTATGCTTTACCTCACTTTGACGGGACGTAACGACTGGGCTTCGCAGTTGACACATTCTCCGCAGGCTTCCTTCTTCTATCCGTCAGTCGGCTTGTCGGCCGTCATTTCGGAGATGGTAAAAATGCCGGAATGGGTGGATTATCTGAAAGTGCGCGGTTCGTTCAGTTCCGTAGGTAATCCCTATCCCCGTTTCCTTACTTATCCTACCTACTCGTATGATGCGACTAACATGGACTGGAAATCTCAAAAGAACTTCCCTATCGGCAAACTGTACCCCGAACGTACCGATTCTTGGGAAATCGGTCTGGACGCTGCGCTTTTCAAAGATTTCAAGTTGAGCGGTTCGTTCTATTATGCCAATACGTACAACCAGACGTTCGATCCCGAACTTCCCGTATCCGCGCGTTACGACAAACTCTATGTGCAGACCGGATATGTACGTAACTACGGTTTTGAAGCCATGTTGGCTTATAATCATCGCTGGGGAGATTTTGGTTGGGATACCAGCTTTACTTATTCTACCAATAAGAATGAGATTGTAGAGTTGGTGCGCAATTATGTGCATCCGGAAACCGGAGTCATCTACAACGTCGACAAGCTGGAACTGAAAACCAATGAAGGACGTGGTTTCGGTAAAGCGAAGTTTATTCTGAAAGAAGGTGGCACATTGGGTGATCTTTATACACATGCCGACTTAAAACGTGACATTAACGGCAATGTGCTGATTGATGATGACGGCAATGTGACGGCTGTTGATAACGCAGGTGACATAAAGTTGGGAAGTGTGCTTCCGAAGGCCAATCTTGCCTGGAACAATAGCTTCACTTATAAGGGAATCAATGCCGGATTCTTGGTTACTGCCCGTTTGGGAGGTATTGTTTACTCCGCTACCCAAGCTTATCTCGATCTGTACGGAGTGTCCGAGACATCGGCTGCCGCACGTGATGCGGGCGGCGTATGGGTAAATGACCGTAGTCAGGTGAACCCGCAGAGTTTCTATTCCGTAGTGGCTTCGCAGAGCGGACTTCCTACCTATTATACATACAGCGCGACGAATGTACGCCTGCAGGAAGCGCATATCGGTTATACCATTCCCCGTCGCTGGCTGGGCAATGTGTGCGACATTAACGTTTCACTTGTGGGACGCAACCTGTGGATGATCTATTGCAAGGCTCCTTTCGACCCGGAAGCGGTGGCTACTACCAACAACTATTATCAGGGAATCGACTACTTCATGATGCCGAGTACCCGGAACATAGGATTCAACGTTAAGATTAACTTCTAAATATATATGATGAACATGAAACGAATATATTACCTTCAGAGAATCATTCTTTCGGTGCTCTTGCTGTTACCCTTGTCCGGTTGTTTCGACAGTGACATCAACCGCAAGATGTACGAAGCGGATGATGACGAAATGCAACGCGAAAATCATATCGTCGGTGCGACGTTGAGAGTGATGCAAGGGCTTGTCAGCCCGACGCGCGAGCATTTGTACCAGTTTATGGATGCCATGGCGGGCGGTGCCTACGGAGGCTATATGGAAGGTATCGTAGATACATGGGTAATGAAGTTCTCTACATTCAACCCCGAACAGGGATGGCTGAAATCCCCGTTTGCCGACCCTATCACCGACCTTTATCCCCAATACCTCAAGATGTTGAGCGTGACGGATGATCCGGTAGCTTTGGCTTTGGGGAAAATCTTGCGTGTCTGCGTCATGCACCGTGTGACGGATATTTACGGGCCTATCCCTTACTCGCAGATGTTGAGTAATGACAATCTGGGAGAGAACCTGTCCGTTCCGTACGATTCGCAGGAACAGGTCTATACACAGATGCTGAAAGAGCTGGAAGAGGCCGACAAGGTGTTGGAAGAGAATAAAGACCTTTCTTCCGAAGCGTTCCGCAAGTTGGAGGACTTGTATTACGGCAACATCTCCAAATGGCGCAAATTCCTCCATTCCATGCAGCTTCGCATAGCCATGCGCATGAGTTATGTGAATCCGACGGAAGCGCAGCGTATCGCCCAGAATGCCGTAGCGGCAGGAGTGATCGAGGCGAATGAAGATAATGCTATGCTCCATGTAGCCGAGAACCGTTCCGAACTGTTGTTCAACAACTGGAACGATTACCGCATCAGTGCCGATTTGGTTTCCGTTATGAAAGGATACGAAGACCCCCGTCTGGACGCAATGTTCGTGAAAGGGACCAATGTAGTGGAAGTGGATGGCGAACCAAAGGAAGTGAATGATTTTTATGGGGTGCGTATCGGTATCTTCACCGAGAAGAAGGACGACATGATTAATTTGTATTCCAAACAAATCATCAGCAGCACCGATCCTTACCTTTGGATGAATGCCGCAGAAGTGACCTTCCTCCGTGCCGAAGGCGCATTGCGTGGCTGGGACATGGGCGGCGAGCCGCAGGCGTTGTATGAGAAAGCCATCGCTCTCTCGTTCGAGGAGCGCGGGGCTACGGGAGCCGATAAATATGTGAAGGATGCAGAAAAGAAGCCGGTGAAGTACGTAGACCCGATGGGCGCTTATAGTGCGGATGCAGTGAGCGAGATTACGATTGCTTGGGAACAGGGGGCTGGAAAGGAAATCTTCGAGAGGAATCTGGAACGCATCATCACGCAGAAATGGATTGCCATCTTCCCGTTAGGTCTGGAAGCATGGGCGGAACATCGTCGTACCGGTTATCCGAGATTGCTTCCTGCCGTAGAGAACAAAGATCCTAATAACAGTGTGGATATCGCTATCGGTCCCCGCCGCCTGCCTTATCCGGCAGACGAATATAACTCCAACGCTGCCAATATAGCCAAAGCCGTACAGATGTTGGGTGGTGCCGACGCTGCGGGCACTCCTCTTTGGTGGGACGCGAAAGACCATTCGGTTGAAAATAACTAATAGCTCTTTACAAGAACCTTTTTTAATCCATAAGATTATGAAATATAAATCAATATTCAATGTATGTCTGCTGACCGCTTTCCTGTTGACTGCGACCACTTCCTGTGACGATTGGACGGAAATGGAGATTCATGAGACGGATGTCAACGGAGCAAAGGAGCAGAACCCGGAACAATATTCTGTTTATACGCAGAACATTCGGGCTTATAAAGCAACGAAGCATGCTGTGGTTTATGCCCGGCTTGACAATGCTCCGGACAAGGCTACCAGTGAAAAGTTTTTTCTCCGTTCCTTGCCGGACAGTATTGATATCGTATCCATGCGCAATGCCGACCGCCTGACTGATTTTGACCGGGAAGACATGGCGATGGTACGTGCCGATTACGGAACGAGAGTGCTTTATTATGTGGATTGTACGCCGGGAGACAAACAGAATGCCGCTATCGCCTCTGCCGCCGAAGCCGTACGGGCGGGAACGTTTGACGGCATTACGCTTGCCTCTTCCGTTCCGGTAGATGCGGCAACGTTGCAATCGCTGGCTGATGCATTGGGACAGACACCGTGCTTACTTATTTTTGAGGGAACTCCTTCCCTGTTGCCGGAAGCGCAACGCGGTCTTTTCAGTTATTTCGTACTGGATATTTCGGCTGCTTCCGACGAATATGACATAGAGACGGAAGTCCGTCTGGCTACCGGTTACGGTAATACTGCCGCCGGACATCTGTTGCTGGCTGTAACTCCCGAAGGTACATTGACCGATTATAACGGAGTGACACGTTCTGCCATTGCCGGGGCCGCTTACAGTGCTCTCAACATGGAGACACCGTTGGGAGGCATTGCCATTTACAATATCTCGGACGATTATTACGATGCTGATATTATTTATAAACAGACTCGCGGAGGCATTCAATTTTTGAATCCCGCTTCGGTTCATTAAACTAAGTAAGCTATGAGAATACATAAACTTTATCAGTGCCTCGCAGCCGCAACCCTCTTGTTTTTGCCGGTTGCCTGCGACAATACGGATTACAGCGAAAAATCACCGTTTGACAATTCGGCATACCTGAATGTGGCTGCTACTAAAAATGCGGAAACTTTCACGTTTAACCGGAAAGTGACAAGCCAGACGAAAACGTTTACAGTGAAATTGTCTTATCCTTCAGGGGATGATGTGAAGGTGAACTTAAAGGTAGACCCTTCATTGGTCGGTGCATATAACGCAAAGAACGACACGCATTATGAAATGCTGCCTGCCGAACATTATCAGTTGTCACAGGAGTCCGTAACAATTCCTGCCGGAAAGATAACATCCGACGAAGTCGGTATCAAATTCTTGAAACTCGACGAGCTGGAGATTGACGCTACTTATCTCTGTCCGCTTTCCATTAGTGGGGCCGAAGGAGTGGGAATAATGGACGGCTCACGTACCATGTATTATCTGGTGCGTCGCTCCAGTGCCATAACCACAGCAATAAACTTGAAGAATGTCTACGTCACCGTTCCGGGATTTGATAAGGGCAGTCCGACAGCTGATGTTGTGAATAACTTGAGTGCCGTGACGATGGAAGCGATTATACGGGTGAATAGCTTCCAACCGGAAATATCCTCTATTATGGGGATTGAGATGTATCTCCAGATGCGTATCGGTGATGCTAACTTTCCGAACCAGCAGTTGCAGGTGCAGACCACGTACGGGAAATTTCCCGATGCCAGTAAACAAAAGCTGTTGTTGGCGGGTGAGTGGTATCACGTTGCGTTGACATGGGATTTGGCTACTGCTACTATCGCTTATTATGTGAACGGGCAGTTGCAGAGTATCAGTAGCAGTCATGGTAAAAGTGATCTGACCAGCATCAGTTTGGGCGACAAAGAACCTGATGATGAATTTGGCAATGGTGGTGACCATAATTTCTATTTCGGACGATCTTATACCTTGTCTCATGATTTGAGCCGCCAATTTGACGGTGAAATCTGTGAAGCCCGTATTTGGAGTGTAGCCCGTACGCAAGAACAGATTTATCAGAATATGTATGATATTCCTAATCCGGCTGACGAGCCTGCTTTGTGTGCTTATTGGAAGTTCGATGAGGGAACAGGGCTGGAAGTGGAAGACCGGACTGGACATGGGAACAATGCGAAAGTAGTTCCTTATTGGAAAACGGTCGATCATGTGGAAGCTTATAGTAAGACGGATGCGGAACTTTGGCCGAGTGGCATAGAAGTACCTATAATGAATAAATAATTCAAAGTAGTTCAACTAAAACGAATGACGATATGAAACGAATATTAAAATATGTTTGGCTTGTGGGCTTATTGGCTTTCAGTGTTTCTTCTTGTGAGGAAGAAGCGGCAATAATAGATCCTGATGTTGCGCATGATAAGCCGACAGAGACGGTGTTAGGTGCTTCACCAAGGCTGTGTAGCGACCGGCAGAAAGATAATCAGCAGATATTTCTGGTGGTGACGGATAAGGAGAATGAGGTTGTGACAGACCGAATGTCAGTGGTATTGGATAAGGTTGCTACTGAAGCTAAGAATCTGACAGTAGAGGTGGATGAGGACTTCGATGTGGAAGCTTTCCAGTTGGCATACACAAATTCTAATTATCAATTGCTTCCGGAAGAAGCTTATGAACTGAGCGATGGTGGAAATCTGGCAATAGCTGCCGGAACTTCGCAATCGGGAAAGGTGACTTTGATACTCAAAGGATGGATGTTACCGACTCCGGAGAATCACAGTATAGCCTATACTCAGTATATACTTCCTCTTAAAATAAAAGACGAGACTGGCTATCAGACATTACTTTACCGTATCAACTGGACGAATGGAAAACATCGTTTGACTTCATCTGTAAAGGAATATACCTGTATAGGATATGTCGATACGGAAAAAATGAGTCCTTTGGTAGCTTCTGTGTATTGGCTGCAAGAAGACTGGAGTGTTGAGATAACTCATTTTGCTCAACTTTTTGATGTTGTAAATTTATTAAGAGCCACTGTCGGTGCAGGGGGGAAGTTGAACCTTAATTCTGATATAACTTATGTGTTGAAGAATGCTGATAAATACATCCGTCCATTACAATTAATGGGAATGAAGGTTTGCCTTACAGTGAAAAATAGTCCGACTACGGGTTTTTGTCACTTGACAGAGGGAGAAATTGAAAATTTCGTGGCACAATTGAAAATAGCAGTAGAGTTGTATGGACTTGATGGTATTGATCTTTGGGATGATAGTAATGAATATGGTACAGATGGAGTAAAAAACACCAGTACTTATCCTAAACTGATAAAGGCTTTGCGTGAAACATTGCCAAAAGAAATCATGTTAACAGTAGCAGATAAGGGAGAGGCTACTGCTACTTTTTATGATAAAGAAAAGAGCGGTGGCATCGAAGTGGGAAGATACATTGATTATGCGTATAATGGATATCTCAATCAATATTCCATTCCTTTCTGGACTGAATATGAAGTGCCTGAAGCTGAATGGATGATTTGTGGACGAAAACCATTTGCAGGGCTGGAAAAAGAGCGTTTTGTGTGTTTTACACGGGACTTTACAAAATTTTTTTTAATGGATTATGCGAGTGATATGGATTTTATGTCTTTTGCTATGGATATGGGAACAGGTGAAGTGCCGGGAACGTTTATCTTTAATGAGAGTAAAGGGTATATTGCTTATGACATTCCTGACAATGTAAGAGGAATGGAGATGCTCACAGTAGGAGTCACGACTGATATGCAAATGATGATTGATCCGTCAGCACAGGTAATGCTACAGCCGCAGCAGTCAGGTGCAGTTGGAAATGACCGAGATAATACTTATTTCCGTAAAGACTGGTAACCCTCTTATGATACAAATTCTCCATATCGAGAACCCATAAAGCTTTTTCCGGTGACTATTGTTGTTTTTTGATAATAAGTAGTACACAGGAATGAATTACCAAACAATTATCTGTCATTTTGGGCTGGCTTTTGACGAATATGTCCATAGTCTATTGTTTACCATAGTTGAACACAATTAAATAATTTCTTTACTAATAAATTGAATCATGAAGAATGTATTGAAAATCTGGTTAGTCGACAACACTGTAACCGTCGACAACAAAGACGATAAGATCGGTCAGCTCGAATCGTCCGGTAACCTCTCGTTGCAGGACATCCTCGATGAGATGCACAAGGAAGACACCGGGCTCCGTCCCGAAACCATCGAGCACGTCGTGAAGCTCTACAACCGTGTGGTAGGCGATCTTATCCTTAGCGGATATAGTGTCAACACCGGTCTTTACCACGCCGTAGCGCAACTCCGCGGTGTTATCGATGGCGGAAAATGGAATCCCGAAAAGAACTCCGTATACGTCTCTTTCACCCAAGATAAAGAGTTGCGTGAAGCTATCGCCCAAACCTCTGTCAGCATTCTGGGCGAACGCCAAAGCGTGATGTACGTTGCCGGATTCTCGCCTGCCACCGCCATCGCCGGTCGTCCGTTCACGGTCAATGGCCGTATGCTGAAAATCGCAGGTACGGATTCTTCTGTCGGCATCACCATCACCGACAGCAAAGAACAAACCACGCCTGTCGATCTCAATATGCTGGCTGTCAACAATCCGTCACAACTCACATTCATCGTTCCTGCCGGGCTGGCGGATGGCGAATACACCCTCACCATCACGACGCAATATGCAGGCAGCACGCTCCTGAAAACGCCACGCACTGCTATCGCTACTTTCTACGTCGGTACGAAACCCGAAACAGGAGGCGGCTCCGGTGGTGAAGGCGGTGGAGGAGGAGAGGCTCCCGATCCTTCGGAATAAAATGTTCTTAGCCGGGGGTGAAACTTTGCCCCGGCTTATGCAGAGAGGCTGCACAGCTCTACGCACGCATCATGTATAGAGTTGTGCAGCCTTCGTGTATAGGGCTATACATGATAAGTGCATAACTTTGATCTTTTTCGCATAATCTTTTTTATAGTACTAATTTATTAGTACTTTTGTCTCTACCGAAAGAAAAGATTAACGATTATGGCAAGAATAACGATTCCATACGCAGTGGCCGACTTCGCAGAAATGCGTGAACGTGGCTTTTATTATGTCGATAAGACAAATTACATTCCGGGGCTTGAAGACTATAATGCTCCTGTTTTTCTCCGTCCCTGCCGTTTCGGGAAAAGTCTGCTTATCTCCACGCTGGCTCACTACTACGACCGTACAAAGGCGAATCGTTTTGAAGAACTCTTCGGTGGCACATGGATTGGCGAACATCCTACGAAAGAGCATAATCAATATATGGTGATTCGTTATGACTTCTCGGCTATGGTGATGGCGAATGATATGGAAGGACTGGCACAGAACTTTAATAAACTCAACTGTATACCAGTAGAGGTAACGTTAGAACACAACCGTGACCTGTTTGGGGATTTTCAGTTTACAACTAGGGGAAATGCTGCGCAGATGTTGGAGGAACTTTTGGGTTATGCCAGTTCACGTGGATTGCCTAAAGTATATATATTGATTGACGAATACGATAACTTCACCAACCAACTGCTTACTTCCTATAACGATCCGCTTTATGAAAAGGTAACCACCAGCGACAGTTTCCTTCGTACCTTTTTTAAAGTGATTAAAAAAGGCATAGGCGAAGGTACTATCCGTACCTGTTTCTGCACAGGTGTATTGCCTGTCACCATGGACGATTTGACTAGCGGTTATAACATTGCGGAAATTCTTACCTTGGAACCGTCTTTCCTCAATATGCTCGGTTTCACCTATGAAGAAACGAAGACATACCTGCATTATGTACTTGATAAATATACTCCCGGTGCAAGCGAAGAACGTTTCGAGGAAATCTGGCAGCTGATTGTGAACAACTATGACGGTTATCGTTTCAGCCCCGTCGGCGAACGTCTTTTTAACTCCACTATCCTAACTTATTTCCTTAAGAAATTTGCCGCTAATGCCGGAAGCATTCCGCCCGAACTGATCGATGAGAACCTGCGTACGGACATCAACTGGATTCGCCGCTTAACTCTTTCGCTTACTAATGCCAAAGAGATGCTCGATGCCCTGGTGATAGACGACGAACTGTCCTACAACGTCAGCGATTTATCCAGTAAGTTCAACAAGAAGAAGTTCTTCGAGAAAGAATTCTATCCCGTCAGCCTGTTCTACTTAGGTATGACTACCCTGAAGAGTGCATACCGCATGGTGCTCCCCAACATGACCATGCGCAGCATCTACATGGATTATTACAACCAACTGAACAAGATCGAAGGTAACGCCAGTCGCTACGTCCCGGTTTATGAACTTTATGATTCCAACCGTAGTTTTGAACCCCTTGTGCAGAACTATTTCGAGCAATATCTGGGACAATTCCCCGCACAGGTTTTCGATAAGATCAACGAGAACTTTATCCGTTGTTCTTTCTACGAGCTTGTCTCCCGCTATTTGAGCCATTGTTACACTTTTGCCATCGAACAGAATAACTCCGTCGGTCGTTCGGATTTTGAAATGACCGGCATCCCCGGCACGGATTATTACACGGACGACCGCGTGGTGGAATTCAAATACTATCGTTCCAAAGATGCCGACCGCATGCTTGCGCTCACCGAACCGTTGGCAGAACACGTAGAACAAGTGAAGGGCTATGCCGAAGATACGAAAAAGAAGTTTCCCAATTACAATGTCCGTTCGTACGTGGTATATATCTGTGCCAATAAAGGATGGAAGTGTTGGGAGGTATAATCACTTTTTCCCGGCTTCATGCCGTCTGTGAGAAATATTCGTGTAACTTTGTAGGCTGATAGTATAAAAACAAGAAGGAAAAGAATGATAGTTTGCATAGCTGAAAAGCCGTCTGTTGCACGTGATATAGCCGAAGTACTCGGCGCTCATACCAGAAAAGAAGGATATATAGAAGGAAACGGATACCAGGTGACCTGGACGTTCGGACATCTTTGCACCCTGAAGGAGCCGCATGAATATACTCCTAATTGGAAGTCGTGGAGCTTAGGTAGCTTACCGATGATCCCTCCGCGTTTCGGTATCAAACTGATTGGGCATGATCCGGGCATTGAGAAACAATTTCATATCATAGAGCAATTGATGCAAAATGCAGATGAGATTATCAACTGCGGTGATGCCGGACAGGAAGGAGAATTGATTCAGCGTTGGGTGATGCAGAAAGCAGGCGCCCGTTGTCCGGTGAAGCGTTTGTGGATTTCGTCTTTGACGGAAGAAGCTATTCGTGACGGATTTGCAAAGCTAAAGGATCAGGCAGATTTTCAGTCACTGTATGAGGCGGGACTTTCGCGGGCTATCGGAGACTGGTTGCTTGGTATGAATGCCACTCGTCTTTATACAATAAAATACGGTCAGAATAAACAGGTACTTTCTATCGGTCGGGTGCAAACACCTACCTTAGCGTTGATTGTTAACCGACAGTTGGAGATAGCCAACTTCCAGCCTAAGCAATATTGGGAATTGAAAACGAACTACCGGGATACAACCTTTTCGGCTTTAATCCGCAAAAGTGATGAAGAAATCGCTGCGGAAGAAGAGAAAAACGGTGGGAAAAAGAAAATAATAGAGAATCCCGGTATTGATCCTATCGCTAACAGGGAAGAGGGCGAGGCGTTGGTAGAACGTATCAAAGACCTTCCGTTCGTAGTCACCAGTGTTAGTAAGAAAGACGGACGGGAGTTTGCTCCGCGTCTGTTCGACCTGACTTCGCTTCAGGTGGAATGTAACAAGAAATTCGCTTATTCTGCTGATGAGACATTAAAACTTATCCAGTCCCTTTACGAAAAGAAAGTAGCCACCTATCCGCGTGTCGATACAACTTTCCTGAGTGACGATATTTATCCGAAGTGCCCTGGTATTCTGAAAGGACTCCGTGATTATGAAGTACTGACAGCTCCGTTGAACGGTTCCACATTGCCGAAATCGAAGAAAGTATTTGATAATTCAAAGGTAACAGATCACCATGCCATTATCCCTACCGGAGTGTACGCTCAAAACCTGACGGATATGGAGCGTCGTGTCTACGATCTGATTGCCCGTCGTTTTATTGCCGTGTTCTATCCGGATTGTAAGATTTCTACTACTACTGTGATGGGAGAGGTGGATAAAATAGAATTCAAAGTAAGTGGGAAACAGATTCTCGAACCCGGATGGCGTGTTGTCTTTGCAAAAGATGTAAAAGATACGGCCGAAGAAAAAGAGGAAGAAGACGAAAATGTACTTCCTGCTTTTGTGAAAGGGGAAAGTGGTCCTCATGTTCCCGATTTGAATGAGAAGTGGACGCAGCCGCCCAGGCCTTACACGGAGGCAACTCTGCTTCGTGCAATGGAAACTGCCGGAAAGTTGGTTGATAACGACGAACTCCGCGACGCCTTAAAAGAAAACGGTATCGGCCGCCCGTCTACCCGTGCCGCTATCATCGAAACGTTGTTCAAACGGAATTACATCCGTAAGGAAAGGAAGAACCTGATTGCTACCCCGACAGGAGTGGAACTGGTGCAGCTTATTCATGAAGAGCTTTTAAAATCTGCCGAACTGACGGGTATCTGGGAAAAGAAACTCCGCGAAATAGAGAAGAAAACGTATGATGCACGCCAGTTTCTTGAAGAACTGAAGCAGATGGTTTCGGAAATCGTAATGAGTGTGTTGTCGGATAATACTAACCGCCGTATTACCATTCAGGATGCGGCAGCCGCCCAAGCCGGAGAAAAAGTGAAGAAAGAACCGAAGAAGCGTGAACGGAAACCGGGTGCTCCGAAAGAAAAGAAGCCGAAGGCTACGCCTGCGGCTACTGCTAATGCTGATTCTCTTGTCGGACAACCTTGTCCGCTTTGCGGCAAAGGAACAATCATAAAAGGCAAGACAGCCTACGGATGTTCGGAGTGGAAAAACGGATGTACTTACCGGAAGGCATTATGAAACTCAATCACCGCTTCTATTCCCTTACGGAAAATATCCAGTGAGAAATTTTCATTCGGCGAATGGATGGCGTCCGATTCGAGTCCGAATCCCATTAATACGGTCTTGACTCCTAATACTTGTTCGAAAGTGGATATGATAGGAATACTGCCGCCGCGGCGTACAGCCAACGGCTTTTTCCCGAAAGCAATCTCAAAACCTTTCTCCGCCGCTTGATAGGCGGGAAGGGAGATGGGGCAGACATAACCCTGTCCTCCATGCATCGGAGTGACTTTCACCTGTACCGTGTCAGGAGCAATACTAAGAATATAATCCGCAAACATTTGAGAAATCTTATGGTGGTCCTGATGTGGAACCAACCGGCAGGAGACTTTGGCGTAAGCTTTTGAGGGAAGCACGGTTTTGGAACCTTCTCCTGTATACCCGCCCCATATACCGCATACGTCAAAAGACGGCCGACAACTGTTACGTTCCAATGTACTGTATCCTTTTTCTCCGAATACTTCCTTCACACCGATCGCTTCTTTGTATTTCTTTTCATCAAAAGGAATACGGGCAATCATCTCCCGTTCGGCTTGTGGAACTTCTTCTACATCGTCATAGAACCCGGGAATGGTGATTCTTCCATCCGCATCGGTTATTTTACTGATAATCTTGCATAACACATTAATCGGATTGGCTACCGCACCTCCGAAATGTCCGGAATGTAAATCACGGTTTGGTCCCGTAACTTCTATTTCCCAATAAGCCAGGCCACGCAGACCTGTGGTTAACGAAGGGAGTTCCGCTCCTAGCATGCTAGTGTCCGAAACAAGAATCACATCGGATTTCAACAACTCTTTGTGCTCTTCGCAAAAAGCCTCCAAACTGGGAGAACCGATTTCCTCTTCTCCTTCAAAGATAAACTTCACGTTATTTTTCAGCAGTCCGTTCTTGAGGAGGTATTGGAGGGCTTTCACCTGAATAAATGATTGTCCTTTGTCATCATCCGCACCACGTGCCCAAATGTGACCGTCACGTATTTCCGGCTCGAACGGTTGGCTTTTCCAAAGCTCCAACGGCTCGGCAGGCATCACGTCATAATGGGCGTAGACTAAAATAGTTTTTGCGCTCGGGTCTACTATCTTTTGGGCAAAGACAATCGGATTGCCTTTGGAGGGCATTACCAATGCTTCGTCCGCTCCGGCTTCCAATAATAGCTGTGCCCAGCGTTCGGCGCACGCCAGCATATCATCATGGTGTTCGGGCAGTGCACTGATACTTGGAATGCGGATGAGACTGAACAAATCCTCCATCATTCGGGACTCGTTCTCTGCTATATATTTCTGAATTTCGTTCATAAATTGAATTAAACATTAAAGCTGCGTGGTTTTATCCAGCAGGTAATAGTCAAGTATAGTCATCGCAGCCATTGCCTCTACAATGGGAACGGCGCGTGGCAGTACACAGGCGTCATGACGGCCGCGAGCTTTCAGCGTGGTGTCCACTCCGTCGATATTAACAGTCTCCTGCTCCATCAACAGCGTAGCGATCGGTTTGAATACCACACGGAAATAAATGTCCTGTCCGTTACTCAATCCTCCCTGAATACCTCCTGAATGGTTGGTATGCGTTTCAATCCGTCCGTTGTTGTTATAGAAAACGTCGTTCTGTTCCGACCCCTTCATCTTCAGTCCCTTGAATCCTTCACCGTACTCAAATGCTTTGGCGGCGTTGATACTTAACATCGCATTTCCCAAAGCCGCATGGAGCTTACCGAAAACGGGTTGTCCCAAACCGATGGGGCAGCCTTTGATGACACAAGTCAGCGTACCGCCGATAGTATCGCCTTCTCCTTTTACCTTATATATAAGGTCTGCCATTTCTTTTGCCTTTTCCGGGTCCGGGCAGCGTACATCATTTGTCTCGATCAAGTCGAGATCGTAGTCCGAGTAAGTGCCTTCCAGTTTGATAGCTCCTACCTGTGAGGTGTAAGCAGTGATACTGATACCTAACTGGCGGAGTGCCAGCTTGGCCAAAGCACCGGCTACGACGCGTGATACCGTTTCGCGTGCAGACGAACGTCCGCCGCCACGATGATCGCGGATACCATACTTCACTGTGTAAGTATAGTCGGCGTGTGAAGGGCGATATACATTTTTCAGATTGTTGTAGTCATTAGAATGTTGGTTTTCGTTCCAAACGATAAAACCGATGGGGCAACCGGTTGACTTACCTTCAAAAATACCGGAAAGAAACTCTACTTTATCAGCTTCTTTGCGTGCGGTGGTAAGGATGGATTGTCCCGGACGGCGCCGGTTCAGTTCCTGTTGTACGAATTCTTCGTCGATAGTGATTCCGGCGGGAAATCCGTCAATTACTCCTCCAATTCCTTTTCCATGAGACTCACCAAAACTTGTGAGCCGAAAGATGTTGCCAAATGAATTAAACATAGTCGTGGCTTTTTAAAATTACTGTATGCAAATATAACAAAGTTTTCGATAAGATTGTTGTGAACTCAAAATATCTTCAAAAAAGGTGGCATATTGAACCTTTTTTCTTCTTTTCAGTTGATAAATGATGATTAATAATAACTAAACCAATGACTGTATGAAAAAGAATCCATGAACGGGAAGATAATGACGTTCGGGGATATTGTAATAGACAAGTGCGCCGTAAAGAAGGGAGAGGGGATTTCGACCTTTACAGGACAACAGCAACTTACATTTGCTGGAGAGGCGGCTGCCTTGGGAGCTTGCGATGTAACTGTGGTGAGTTATATTTTAAATTTTCAACGGTTTGATATAACCGTTTGAGGAATAAATTTTTAGCTAGATATTTGAGAAGTGGCGGTAACGATTAAGAAACCGTGCAATTTTCAGCGTTTTGCTGTATCTTTACTGTCAAATAACTCTTTATGCAAAAGTAGTCAAAATCCACAGTCAAGCAAAATAATTGGCTATTTTTAGTCGTAATAGGTTCTATTTAGTCGTAAATAGTCGTAATTCGGCATATTTAGTCGAAAGTACCGATTATGACTTAACATACCACATCCTGCCTTTAAGAATGATTGCCCCTGCTTCTTTCATTTCCACAAGAATGTTCCCAACCATTCGTTCCTGCTGTTCCGGAGTCTTGGTCTTAGGAAGTACATCTTTGAGATAATCAAATATCGCATCACGCTTAGTTCCTGCCGAACCAGCATTTTGAAGATACTGCAAAATCATTTGTTGGAGTTTTGCTTTATCTAGTCCTCTGGTGCGAGTATAATGTGGTAACTGTTTTGTCCTTTTAGCAATATCAAGGGATATGCTATATTCAGAAACAGTCCCCTCTAAAAGACCTCTATTCAATAAGTCTATCACATTCTCATCAGAAATTCGACGTCCTTTTTGTACTGAGTCCAAAAGAATACAATCCTCCAATGTCAATGTTTTGTTTTCTTTGAGTAGCTGTGTGTATTTTTCATTGATTGTATTCCCATATATTGTCACACCAACCTCTTTATTTAATACATCTATTTCATAATCCGGCATCGGGAAATGACGACGCCTTTGTTCATTGAACATCTTTTTAATGCCACGACTTACGGTGTCTATCATGTTGAAATTCACCATTGCACGACAAAGACACTCATTTCGGAAATGACGTTGAGGTCCTCTGGTTTCCAAAGCCTTTTGCAGAGTACCAGGAATAAAACTACCTCCATTTGCATAGTAAATCCATCCGGGATTTTCTACAAAATTGATGCGCTGCTGTAAAGTATAATCCTGATGTGCAATGGCATTATGCAGTGCCTCACGAATAGTGTAGTCGTCATATTGCTTCATTGTTTCTGGGAATAGTGTCCCTCCTGGCAATTCCCTCATTGTCAGATTGTGTATCTTGCTCAAGATTTTGTCAACGGTAAGAATAAATGGAGCAGTGAAATGTTCATAATCTACGACATTTTTGAATTCGTCCCGTAAAGTCCATGTAACTTCAACTACAGCAGGACGAAGTTTAAATACAGAAACAGGTTTTCCCAACAGAATAATAGCTGCACGAGTCAGTTTCCCACCGATCATTATTCCACTATTGGAAAGAAAATCTTCCAACGTCCATGCATCAATTTCCTCAGAAGGAATATTGGAAGAATGTACCTTTTTAAACATAATACGAGCTTTCGCTACAGCCAATTCATCCAAATCCGCTATTGTCGCATTAGGAACAATTTCAGCAGACCAATCCTTGGTTTCAAAGACAGGTTCTTCTAGAATAACGGCAAGCCGTTCTTGTGTCATCTCCACCAATGAATCTTCGACACGCTGCCATGCTTTTTTATGAGCATAAACCGGACGTCGAGGTAAATGTTTTGGAATATGGATTATCCAAACCGTTTTATGTGTATCCTCTGTAGTATATTCGTCAATACTTAATCCTTCGGAAGAAAGATTGGTACAATGCTCTATCAGTTTCCATACAGCAGATTGGGCATTCAAATTAAACTTGGATAAATCTGTCCCAACAATTGCCAATGTTTTATCCTGCACACCGATAACAAGATGTCCTCCCTCCATATTCGCCATGGCTGATACATATGAAATAACATCATTCTTTTCATCTCCGGCAAAGGTGTTCTTGAGATTTTTCATCTCTTTCCACTCACAGCGTGCATTCTCTTGCGGAAATTCACGGAGTAAATATTGTTGAAGTTCTTTTGAGGTCATAATAGAATTTTTCTACAATTTAGTAACTGAATTTGCCAATCTTTTCTCACCATCAATTTCAGTTGTATAATAACGCTGATTTAGAGTATTTAATAATTCAGTTAGTTCTTTTTCATTGGATATACGAAATCTATTTGTCGTAGCATCATATAGATTAGGACAATATTGGCTAATATAATTAGGTATTCTATTTTTTTGTTCGGTTGAGAAATTATTGTATCTTTCTGTTGCTTCCTTAATCCGTCTGCGATTAGCCGTTTTTACTTGATCTTTGCTAAAATCTGATTCTAAATTAATAATATCCATAGATAGAAAAGTTTCTACCTCATCATCTGTTGCTTCCCTGTACAATTCATTGATACCATTGAAAATAGATGTTATAGTATTTAGGTTTTTGAAGTACAATCGGTCCGTATCTTTTACAAAGATACAGTCTGGAGTATCTTTTATTACTAATATATTATCTTCTTTTAGGAGTCTTGCTTGATCTGAGGGATTCTGTAAATTACCCCAAGAAATCATACTCCTTTTTGAATACAAATAACTCGGGGTGATTTTTTGCAACAAAAAATATTTATCATTTTGTATGGAAACTACGAAATCTATTTTTTTATAATCCTCTCTCCTCATATATGAGTATGAAGTTGGAACAAAATTTTCTCGTAATAATGATATACAATATTCTTTTGTTGAAAAATTTTCAACGACAAACCATTCACCTTCTTGAAGTTTATACTCATCATCATAACTTCTAGCATTATCAAACTCTTCAATGTTATCAAATACTGTTACGTCAGATAAAACTCTATAATAAGAGTATTTACAACCGATTATTACTCAATATTTTATAGATAATAAGTCAGAAATATG
>ERZ773157.1232-NODE-1232-length-25388-cov-10.598587_pt1 | contig 25388 bp, 20 predicted proteins | sample MGYA00511480_ERZ773157 | MGnify/ENA primary metagenome ERZ773157 (study PRJEB29015, sample SAMEA2737863) | human gut metagenome | biome: human gut; feature: human-associated habitat; material: faeces | place: China | collected 2012 ... | reverse complement strand
TTCCGCATTAGAGAAAGAAAAGAGGAAACCTTTTGATATGGAGGTTTCCTCTTTTCTTTATATTTTGAAAATCGAGCTGTATATGTTGTGTAAAACAAAAAGTTACAGGCGGATGATAGAACCGGCTTCCAAACCGATTGAAAATCTGGATAATCGTTTGACATTGGAAGGATTTCGAGCTTGGTATGAGGAAGGGAAAAAAGATGGTATTTAATAAAACGACACCTTGAACAAAAAAAGCGGGGATGCCAGAATCAATCATTGAGACAGAGCAATTGCCGGAGCTGTCGTTTATAAGAAAAGTAAATATCTGATATATTATGGACAAAAACAGTTGACGAAGATGAAAATATTGATAAGGAAATGATAGTTCTAATTTCAGAAACATTTGGAGGTCACAAAATGAAGAACACAAGTTATAAAAATAAACAATTCGTACTTTTAGGAATGACTTTTTTAAGCGTGGCTGGCATTGCCGGATGTTCCAAGGTGGAACTCGCGCAGAGCTCAGTGACACTTGAGCTTGGCGATGAGCTGTCGGAAAATGTTGCAGATTATCTGCAGAATCCGGATGAGAAAATCTTAAAGGATGCAAGCCTTGATCTGTCAGCAGTAGATGAAACAAAAGTTGGTTCGTACAATGCTGCCGTTGCATATGATGGAAAAAATTATCCGTTTACGGTAGAGGTGAAGGACACGACTTCACCGCAATGCGAAGCAAAAGATTATATCTACATGCAGCCGGGAACGCTGACCGTGGATGATCTGGTAACGGAGATTAAAGATGCATCGGAAACTTCCAGCGGGATTGTATCTTGTGAGCAGAAGGAGGATCTTGTAGTCTGTGATTATGATGATATGCTGCAGGAAAGAGCGGCGGTAGATACTGCTGATCCGTATGATGAAGTAGACTATCAAGAAAGTGTTCAGTTGGATGATGAAGGTTGTTATGAAGTGACAGCTCAGGTAAAAGATAGTGAAGGCAATTTTACAGATATAACATTAAACGTTTACGTGGATGGCACAGCTCCGGAGCTGGCACAGAATGTGATCGATCTTGAGGTGGATGCATCCGGGATCAGTATTGACGACATCAACACGGATGATGCGGAAAAGATTGCAGACATGCTGCATGAGCTTCCGGATTTTGCAAATGCCGAGTGGGCGGCAGCCAGTGATGCATTTTGCGGAGACAATGCGATCAGCTACGAATTTGAGCAGAAATCCTTTGATCTGCAGAAAGAAAACCCGGTTGAAGTATTAAACGTTCATTGTACTGTTGAGGATCAGGCTGGCAATGCGAATGAGGCAGATTATGAGGTAACAGTGACTTATACCGGTTTGGATGCATCAGCTCTGATGGAAAAAACAGGTCTGATTTTACAGACAAGTGATGATACTTCTAAGGGTGAAAAATCTGGCAATGTAAATGTTGCTGGAAAAAAACAAACTGGAGAGTATAAAGGGAATGACACTGTTAATGATTTAGGAATGACAGATGCTGAATTTGCAGAAATGTTCGATTCAATGACTCCAGAAGAAAGAGAAGCATTCATAATTTCTTTAGGTGAAGGGGATCAGGTTAATGATACTAAGGAATCGGGATATTATAATAGCGATTATGCTCAACAGGTATTTGCGATGGTTAATCAGGAAAGAGCAAATAATGGTCTTGCTGCATTGACTTGGGATAGCAGTATGGCGTCATATTCCGATCGAAGAGCAATGGAAATCACCACTGATTTTAGTCATAACTCCGCAGGAGGAAAAATGAACGTTGGCGAAAATATTGCAAAGGGAGCAATTTCACCAGACATGGTAATGGATGGTTGGATGCGAAGTGATGGACACCGTGCCAACATTTTAAATGCTAATTATACAAAAATTTCTGTTTCCTGCTATTATGATGGTTCTACTTATTACTGGGTACAGAATTTTGCTTATTAAAAGTAATTCCTTTAAAATTAAATAAATTGCACTGATTTTATTGGTTTGATATAATAATTGTAGGTGCTACGAGAGAACGGTAGGCGGTTAGCCCTCAACAGAGGGACTGAACCCTCTGATTACATAGAAATCTTCGTAAGAAGAAATTCGTAAATGGAGGGGATGCTAATGATAACACTGACGGAACTTATTCAGTTCACGAGTTTATTGATAAGCGTTGCCGGATTATTTTACCTGATCGGGAAAGATAACCATGGCAAAAAAAAATAACCGCCCCCGCCAGGATACGGTTATTTTTCATATAACGTAAGCCGGGCTAACCGTCTATCGGTAGCACCTTTTTATAAATTGATTATACCATATTTATATTAAAATGTAAAGATAGCATAGTTCTAATTTCAGAAACTACGAGGGAAGAAATATGTACATAGAGTTTGAAAAATGGTTGAATAATATTTTAGAGGAAAATATGCCGATACCAGGAGCTGCTATAAATTTTAATCTTTATGAAGAAGCAGATTTATATTGGTCTATACAACTGATTTGTGCTTCGTATTTTGATGAAGAAGATGAAGACTGGTGTTGTGAAGAAGAATTTAGCTCTGGAGAAAATGTATTCTGCTGGAAAGCAGAGATGGGATGGGAAGAGATATTCGATATTTCCTGTCAAATGATAAAACAGTATATTTCTGAGGGGAAATATGCAGAAGAATTGAAAAAATATGAAGCAATTTCGGCTGGATTTGTAGATGGAGATTTGAAAATTCTTTATCAAAAGTGAATAATTTAAAATCCAGTTTGTTCCCCATAATATTGGTGCATATTTGCGTAAAAGAATCACAGCTTGTAGGGATGAATACTTATGAAAAGTAAAAGGAATAGTCAAGTTTCAAAGTGAGAATGCAGGAAAAGCAAATTAAAAATGATAAATTGGGTAATATTTATAAAGAGTTAATAAATATAGTTAATGGTTATCCAGATAGATCACCAAATGATGTCCTTCGTAATATTGAATTTGCACCTAGTTATTCGATGGAAAAATTTGAGAGTGTTATAGAGATTTTGAATATTCAAATTGAGGACTATAAGAGACAATTAAATTTTGAACATTTAAAAAGAGAACGACGATATGATATAGAAAATCAAATTAGCAATAGAGAGTACGCAATAAAAAAAATAAATAAAATCAGAGATGATTATTTTGGGGCTGAAGAAAAATACCGGAAATTTAATAAAGAGGATAAGGCAAGCTTTGATTTATATGCAGGACAAGAAGTAAAGAATAAACTAATAGAATTTAATGTCGTTAAGAAAAATACATTTATATCAGGATTGTACGTGGGAGAGGATCCAGATTCATTAAATAATAGCATTAATAAAGCGAGAGAGCAGTTAATTGAGAGTATGCGAAATGATTTGAAAATTGAAAAAAGTTAAAGTGCTTTGTTAAATAAATTGTTAAGGAAACAATCGGAGTTGGTGTAAACGAAAAAAGCAGTTGCGGACGGAATAAAAATGATATTTTTTGTTACTGTTCACTCAGCACCTGAACACCATGCTGTTCAGGTGCGTATGAACGTGATGTGGGTGTGAGCAGCCCCCTTTTGCGAAGCAAAACTTTATATGGGGCTGCGAAGTTACAGTTCGCAGGGTAACCTGTGAACTGTAACTATTTTTTGTCGGAAAAGAATATTTTTTATCAAATAGTTTTTACATTTACCGGAAAAAGCGTTATAATACGACACGGTTAAAAAAAGATGTGAGGTGATGACCGTGTTTTTTGAAAAAGCAAAAGCAAAAAATGCAAGAGTCCAGATGTCGGAGGCTTTTATCACGAGTGTATTTTTGGCACTTTCCGGCGGATTTCAGGATGCATATACTTATTTTACAAGGGATGAAGTATTCTCGAATGCACAGACGGGAAACGTGGTACTGATGAGCCAGCATTTTATGCTGGGTGAATGGCAGAGAGGGCTGCATTATCTGATACCGCTGCTCGCATTTGCCGGAGGCGTTTTCTTTGCAGACTGTGTACAGGGAAAGTTTAAATATGCCAACCGTCTTCATTGGAGGCAGGGGATATTATTGTTGGAGATCCTGATTTTATTTGGTGTCGGATTTATTCCGCAGGATTATAATATGCTTGCGACAACATTAGTGTCGTTCTCCTGTGCGATGCAGGTGCAGTCATTCCGCAAAGTTGGCGGATATTCTTATGCGAGTACGATGTGTATCGGAAACTTAAGAAGCGGCACGGCAGCGTTGTCAGCATACATGAGGGACAGACGCCCGGAGCAGATCCGGCAGGCGATGTATTATTTTGGGATTATCCTGTTTTTTGCAGTGGGAGCAGGAATCGGTGGAAATCTGTCTATGCGGCTTGGATTTAAGGCAATCTGGTTTTCAAGTGCTGTTCTGGCAGTCAGCTTTTTGTTAATGTTTATAGAAGAAAAGGAAAAATCATTATGTTAAACCAGTTTTCAAGAACGGAGTTATTATTGGGAAAAGAGGCGATGGAGAAACTCGGACATTCCAGAGTGGCTGTCTTTGGTGTCGGCGGCGTCGGAGGCTATGTCTGCGAAGCACTTGTGCGAAGCGGCGTGGGAGCGTTTGATCTGATCGATGATGACAAAGTATGTCTGACAAACTTAAACCGTCAGATCATTGCAACAAGAAAGACAGTGGGAAAGTATAAGGCAGAGGTGATGCGTGAACGCATCTTGGAAATCAATCCGGAAGCGGATGTACGGATCCACAAGTGCTTTTTCCTGCCGGAAAATGCGGATGATTTTCCATTTGACGAATATGATTATATTGTGGATGCGGTGGATACCGTAACTGCAAAAATCGAGCTTGTCATGAAGGCGAAGGAAAAGGATATCCCGATCATCAGCAGCATGGGGGCGGGAAATAAGCTTGACGGAAGCCAGTTTAAGGTGGCAGATATTTATAAGACGAAAGTATGCCCATTGGCAAAAGTAATGCGCCGCGAACTGAAAAAGCGCGGAGTGAAGAAGTTGAAAGTTGTGTATTCCGAAGAAATCCCAACAAGACCGATCGAGGATATGGCCATCAGCTGCAGGACAAACTGTATCTGTCCGCCGGGAGCAGAGCACAAGTGTACAGAGCGGCGTGACATTCCGGGAAGTGTGGCATTTGTTCCTTCCGTGGCAGGGCTGATCATTGCCGGGGAAGTGGTAAAAGATCTGATACGGAAATAAGGTGTATCACACCAGCTGGATAAATATATAGACAAATAGAACCTATATAAGTTATAATGTTGTGCAGTGCTGTAAAACAATAAAATGAAAAACGAGGGAAAGATATGTTTATAATTCAGTTTATCAGAGGTTTCTGTATGGCATTAGCAGACAGTGTTCCGGGTGTATCCGGAGGCACAATTGCATTTTTACTTGGATTTTATGATAAGTTTATCGATTCAATTGATGATCTGCTGACCGGAACAAAAGAGGAGAGAAAAGACGCATTTGTTTTCCTGATCAAACTTGGAATAGGATGGATCAGTGGATTTGTGATCGCAGTACTGATCCTGACAAGTGTATTTGAATCACATATTTATTATATAAGCTCCCTGTTTATCGGATTTATTATTTTTGCGATCCCGATCGTGATAAAAGAGGAGAAAAAATGTCTTGGAACCAATAAAAAGGCGATACCGTTTGTACTGCTTGGAATTGCGGTTGTATGTGCCATCACATATTTTAATCCGGTTTCCGGTGGAAATGACGGAGTGAATCTGGATCATCTGACACCGGGTCTTGCGGTGTTTGTGTTTTTTGCAGGAGTGATCGCTATTTCAGCCATGGTGCTTCCTGGAATTTCCGGGTCCACCCTGCTTTTGATCTTTGGCTTATATCTTCCGATCATCACTGCGATCAAGGATATGCTGCATTTGGATTTTTCAAGCTTTTGGACGGTGTTTATTTTTGGATGCGGTGTTTTAGTCGGCATTTTCAGTGTAGTAAAGCTGATCCGCAGGGCATTGGAAAAGTACAGGGCACAGACGATTTATCTGATCATCGGACTGATGCTTGGCTCCATCTTCGCTGTTGTTATGGGACCGACTACTCTGGATACTCCGCAGCCGGCTATGGGAATCCATGATTTTAGTATTCTTTTCTTTTTGATTGGCGGTGCAGTTATTTTAGGACTGCAGAAGATGAAGGATATTAAACAATAATCGGAGTAGAAGACGATGGTTTGAAAAAGACGCACAGCATAGTGCGGATAAGCATTGGATAAAACAGCATAATAGGGACAGAAGGAAACCGGCGCAAGTATTTGTGCCGGTTTCTGTATTGTCTTAAGGACTAAAGGAATTTTAATAGGAGAACAGGAAATGGGAAAGTTATTGGTATACCTGAAAGATTATAAAAAAGAGAGCGTGTTAGGACCGCTTTTTAAATTGCTCGAGGCGTCTTTTGAGCTGATCGTGCCTCTTGTTATGGCGGCGATCATCGATCATGGAGTAGCAGACGGAGATAAACCATACATTATGAAAATGTGTCTGGTACTTGTGCTGCTTGCAGTGATCGGATTGACGTGTTCTATCACAGCCCAGTATTTTGCAGCAAAGGCAGCGGTCGGTTTTTCCACAGGACTGCGCCACGCACTTTTTGAGCATATTCAGAAACTATCATTTTCGGAGATGGATACTGTGGGAACATCCACACTGATCACGAGAATGACAAGTGATATCAACCAGACACAGAATGGTGTAAACCTTGTATTACGTTTGTTTCTGCGCTCGCCGTTTATCGTGTTCGGTGCAATGATCATGGCATTCACGATCGATGTGAAAGCTGCACTTGTCTTTGTTGTAACAATTCCGCTGTTATCGGTTGTGGTATTCGGAATTATGCTTGTGAGTATTCCATTGTATAAAAAAGTACAGTCTGCATTGGACAAGGTGCTTGGGATCACAAGAGAGAACCTGACCGGAAGCAGGGTGATCCGTGCTTTTAATAAAGAGGATGATGAGATCGCAGACTTTAATAATAGTAATGATGCACTGACAAAGATCCAGCTTTATGTAGGAAAAATTTCAGCGCTCATGAATCCGCTTACTTATGTGATCATAAATGGTGCGGTTGTTGTTTTAGTATGGACAGGAGCAATCCGTGTTAACAGTGGATATATCACACAGGGTGAAGTGGTAGCGCTGGTAAATTATATGTCCCAGATTTTAGTAGAACTTATAAAACTTGCTAACCTTATTATTAATATTAATAAATCTATTGCGTGTGGAAACCGCATTCAGGCGATTTTTGAATTACAGCCATCCATCACAGATCATGCGGTGACGCCTGTGGCAGAGGAAAAAACAGAACACAGTGGAGAGGTGCCGGAAGTGGTATTTTCCCATGTGGGCTTAACTTATGCCGGAGCTGGAGAGGAATCCCTGACAGACATCGATTTCACTGTGAAAAAGGGAGAGACGGTCGGTATCATCGGTGGTACAGGTTCCGGAAAATCATCGGTCGTCAACCTGATCCCGCGTTTTTATGATGCGACAAAGGGAAGCGTGCAGATCGGGGGAAAAGATGTGCGTGAGTATTCTCTGGAAGAACTTCGTGGAAAAATCGGTATGGTACTCCAGAAAGCGGTTTTATTCAAGGGAACGATCCGCGAAAATATGTTATGGGGAAATGAGAACGCAACGGATGAGGACATCATGCAGGCGTTAGAGGTTGCCCAGGCAAAAGAGTTTGTAGATAAAAAAGAAGGCGGACTTGATTTTGAGATCGAGCAGGGCGGTAAGAATCTTTCCGGAGGACAGCGGCAGCGAATGACGATTGCCCGCGCGGTTGTGAAGAAGCCGGATATCCTGATCTTAGATGACAGTGCTTCTGCATTGGATTTTGCGACAGATGCAAAACTTCGTATGGCAATCCGTGATATGGAGAACAAAGCAACCGTATTTATCGTATCGCAGAGAGCAGCATCCATTATGTATGCAGACAAGATCATTGTGTTAGATGATGGACAGATCGTTGGAATGGGAACCCATGAGGAACTCTTAAAACAGTGTGAAGTATATCAGGAAATTTATTATTCCCAGTTTAAAAAGACCGAAGATGAGAAGGAGGGAAGATAAATGAAAAAGAGGATCAATAACCATCAGAGATCAACGATCAAAAAAGTGATGAATTATATCAGAAGATACTGGGGGTATCTTGGAATGTCCATTGTCCTTGCGGCAGTGACAGTTGCATTGACTTTATATCTGCCGGTATTGACCGGACGCGCAGTCGATCTGATCATTGAAAAAGGAGTGGTGGATTTTGCAGGAATCCTTGCAATCCTGAAAAGGATGGCAGTTATCATTCTTCTGACTGCAGCTGCACAGTGGATCATGAATGCATGCAACAATAAGATCACTTATCATATTATCCGGGATATCCGGAAGGAAGCATTCGAAAAAATTGAAAGACTTCCATTAAAATATATTGACGGACATTCCTACGGCGAGATCGTCAGCCGTGTCATTGCGGATGTGGATCAGTTTGCGGATGGCCTGCTGATGGGATTTACCCAGTTTTTCACCGGCATTGTAACAATTTTAGGTACATTGATCTTCATGCTTACGATCAGTGTGAAAATTACGGTGGCAGTCGTTGTGATCACACCGGTTTCGCTGCTTGTGGCAAGTTTTATTGCAAAGAAAACTTTTTCCATGTTTAAATTACAGTCCGAGACGAGAGGAGAACAGACCGCATTTATCGAGGAAATGATCGGTAACCAGAAGGTTGTTCAGGCGTTTTCCCATGAGGATGAAGCACTGGAAAAGTTTGATGAGATCAATGGCAGATTACAGAAATGTTCTTTGAGAGCCATTTTCTTTTCCAGTATCACAAATCCTGCAACCCGGTTTGTCAACAGTCTGGTGTATGCAGTCGTTGGCGTGGTAGGAGCATTTACCGCAATTGCAGGAGGTATTTCAGTCGGACAGCTTTCTGCGTTACTCAGTTACGCAAACCAGTATACAAAACCTTTCAATGAGATTTCCGGTGTTGTGACAGAGTTACAGAATGCGCTGGCATGTGCAGCGAGGGTGTTTGAATTGATGGAGGAGCCTTCGGAAGTTCCGGATGCGCCGGATGCAGTGAATTTGGAGGAGGCAGACGGTCATGTGGCGTTAGAGCATGTATCTTTCTCTTATGTGCCGGAACAGAAACTGATCGAGGACTTTAATCTTTCTGTAAAACCGGGACAGAGGGTGGCGATCGTCGGTCCGACCGGATGCGGAAAAACGACACTGATCAATCTTTTGATGCGTTTTTATGATACAAACAGCGGAACGATCCGTGTGAGCGGAGTGCCAGTCAATGATATGACAAGAAAGAGCCTTCGAAATAATTATGGTATGGTATTGCAGGAAACATGGCTGCGCAGTGGAACCATCCGTGATAATATCGTGATGGGAAAACCGGACGCGACCGATGAGGAAGTGATCGCAGCGGCAAAAGCCTCCCATGCACACAGTTTTATCAAGCGTCTGCCGCAGGGTTATGACACCGTGATGGCAGAGGACGGCGGTAATCTTTCCCAGGGACAGAAACAGTTGTTATGTATTACCCGTGTTATGCTTTGCCTGCCGCCAATGCTGATTCTGGATGAGGCAACTTCTTCCATTGATACACGAACCGAGATCAAGATTCAGGAAGCGTTTGCAAAAATGATGAAAGGACGTACCAGTTTTATTGTGGCTCATCGTCTGTCGACCATTCAGGAAGCGGATATTATCCTGGTTATGAAAGATGGTCATATTATTGAGCAGGGACGTCATGAAGAACTGCTCGCCCAAAAGGGATTTTATGCAAATCTTTATGAGAGCCAGTTTGTAAATACATCCTCACAGGCATAAGGATTTTTGAAAAACAAAAGTTATACTAATCCACATAATAAATGGTGCGTGAGCCATCAATGCTCTCCATTGTGGAGGTTGTGATAAAATCTTTGACTGCTTCTTTATCTCTTGCGAGAAGGCAGTCAAAGATTTTTTTTGCACTGTAGTATAATTCTTTGGTGCCGTATTTTTGTCCGTAGCGAACCCAGAGGCTACATACAAGATCGCGGAACGAGACAAAAAAGAGTGGGAGCAGAGTGTTGCCGCTGATGTAGGCAATCTCGTGGCTGAACTCAAAAATGAGAGAAGCCGTCTTTTCCGGGTCAGTACAGTTTTCCATCTGGTAGACATATTCCTGAAGCCCTAACAGTTCTTCATCTGATGCACGGTCAATCGCAAACCGGGTGGCTTCCACCATAAACATGATTCTTGCTTCCAGTACGGATTTTACTTCACGGTTTTTTAAAACGCCGCCATTGTAATTCATGATGGCAACGAGTGTGTCTAAAGAACCGTCTCTGTGATAGTCTGCTACAAAGGTTCCGATTCTTGGACGAACCACAAGAAAACCTTTCTTTTCCAGTTCGGCGATACCGGAGTTGATGACCGCACGGGACACTTTCATGGATTCCGCCAGTTCGCGTTCAGGTGGCAGTTTGGAGCCAATCTCAAGTTTGCCGGATAATATCATATTTTGCAGTTCATTTACAAAAAGTTCCCTCAGGGAAGGTGCATTCAGTTTTTTAAATTCCATAAAATCTCCTGTTCCTTCATGAATAAGTGCGTGCGAAACTTCCTTAAGGCTGTGCTGAATTATGAAGATTAACAAAATTTTCGAAAACACGCTTTCGCTATGTGTCACTGGTAACGGTACTAAGAAGCCAGTCACGACTTACGTCGCACCTGCCTTCTAAGGACCGACCGTTCCCCAATGTTTTCTCAAGCTTTTGTCAATTTTCATAATTCAATTTACGTTTATAAGAGTTTCGCGATTGTCTATTATGAATAAGTGTTTGTGAAACTCTCTTAGTAATATTGATTTTTTGTCAAGTATTCTATGTTTTAGTGAATTTCACAATTATTATTGAAGTTTGATATCTGAAATATTAAGTTTGTCTCTGGATAGACCAGATACCACGAAACTATTTTATAAAAGATACAAATAAAAATCAATGATTCGACTTATTAAATTTTTGTGAAATTGACGATTCATTATCTGGCAGAGACAGAACCGGAAACTTGTATTTTAAGACAGATTCAGATATAATCAAAGGAAGCATGAAAAGAGTGGAGTGAATCATGAAGAAAAAGACCGTGACTTCTGAGACAGAAGAAATTACAATAGACAATAAAAAACAGAAAAGAAAGAAGGAAAAGAAAGCCTACCGGGAGATCCGGTGGGACAGGCTGGATAACACGGCACATCTTTTCCCTGTGATCGCAGGCGAGAATATGAGCAATGTCTACCGCATCAGTGTGACACTGACGGAGCTTGTACAGCCTGATATTTTGCAGCAGGCGTTAAATATTGTCCTTCCGAAGATGGATGGATTTAATTTAAGGCTCCGCATGGGGGTGTTCTGGTATTATTTTGAGGAGAATGGAAAATCTGCGCCGAAAGTACGTGAGGAGAGCAATTTTCCATGCCGCTATATCCAGCAGAATCAAAACCACAGTTATATGTTCCGCGTGACTTATTATAAATACAGAATTAATTTGGAAGTGTTCCACGTGCTGACCGATGGAATGGGCGGCATTAACTTTTTGAAAGAGTTAACTTACCAGTATCTGCGTCTTGCGCACCCGGAACTGAAGGAGAAGGTGGGGGATTCCTTAAACAGTGGTACATCTTTAAACAGAGAGGACAGTTTCTTAAAAAATTATAAGAAGAGTTCTGCAAAAGGCTATCAGACAAAAAAGGCATATCTGTTAAAGGGAGAGCATCTGGGACCGGGAGAATTCGGCGTTATGCATGGGTATATGCAGATTCCGCAGTTGAAAGAGGTATGTCACAGATATGGCTGCAGTATCAATGAATATCTTGTTTCCGTTTATATCTGGAGTGTGTATACGGAGTGTATGAAGGGAATGCCGTCCGCAAGTCCGATCCGCGTGGCGGTTCCGGTAAATCTGCGCCCGTATTTTAATTCAATCACAACGAAAAATTTCTTTGTCATGGTGTCGGCAGAATTTCATCCGACAAAGGAAGTCTACACGTTTGCGGAAGTACTGGAGATCGTGCGTGATAATCTGAGAAGCCAGATCAACAGGGAGCATCTGGAGAAATTGTTTTCCTATAATGTATCCAATGAGAAACTGCTTGCTGCGCGCGCAGTACCGCTTTTCTTAAAAAATATTGCGATGAAGCTTGTGTATACAAAGTCTGCACTCGCCAATACAACGACGATCACAAATATCGGAAATATCGGTGTGGATGAGGAATACCGCCAATATGTGGAGATGTTCCATGCATTTCTTGCAATGTCGAAGGGACAGCATTTGAAGGGAACGATCTGTTCTTATGGAAGTACGCTGGTGTTCTCATTCAGCTTTGATCTGAAAGATGTTTCCGTGCAGCGGGGATTTTTCCGCAAAATCGCAGCAGACGGAATTGAGGTCGAGTTAGATACAAATGGTGTAACTGCCGATTAAGAAGAATGGATCAGGATAGAAAAAAACAGGAAAGTAATGGTGTGAGATGAGCAGATGTAAACAATGTAATATAGAAGTGTTGGATGAGACGGAGCGCTGCCCGCTCTGTCACTCCGTATTAGAGCCTACGATAGAGGTGGAAAATATGTATCCCGATGTTAAAATCAAAACAAGACGGATGATGCTTTTGTCGCGGATTTATCTTTTCGTGGCGATCGTGGCAGAGGCGGTTTTAGTTGCAGTGAATCATTATGGTGATTTTGAGACGGCGTGGAGCCTTGTTACCGGTCTGATCTTTTTTTACGGATATCTGGTTGTCCGGTTTGCAATCCTTGGAAAAACCGGCTATATTGCCAAAACAATTGTTTTGACTTTAATTGCCATATTGATATTGATCGCAATCGATTTTGTGAATGGTTACCGGGGATGGTCGGTACGGTATGTGTTCCCGGCGGCGATCATTTTAGTCGATATAGGAATTTTGGTCTTGATGTGTGTGAACCGGAGGAACTGGCAGAGTTATATTATGTGGCAGATTTTTATGATTCTCTGTAGTTTTGTTCCGATCGTTCTGTATCTGACTGGAATTATTTATGTGCCGTATCTGGCGCTCGCGGCACTTGGAACGTCTGTATTTTTGTTCCTTGGAACGCTGATCATCGGTGACAGAAGGGCAAGGGTGGAACTGAAGAGAAGATTCCATATCAGATAAGGAAACGACAGAAGTTTGAATAAGAGGGTTTATGATCAGAAAATTGACTTTGAAAAAAGAAAGAGAACATGAGACAAACGAAGCGAGCATCGCAGGAAATGTCATGCGTGACCTGATCGCGCATGTGACAAACGATAACCTGATCGGCAGGAAGATCAAAAGCGGTGAACTGCGGAAAAAAATGGTCGAACCGCCGTGGAAATGCCCGGATATGTTCACCATGACCACTATCGAGATGGAGCACTTCACAATGGAGTGGCTTGAATTAAAGGAAAATCCAAATAAGCAGAAGGTAATCTTACAGCTTCATGGCGGTGGGTATATCGGAGCGATGCGGAACGCATATCGTATGTTTGCAGGACTTTACAATGAAGTCAGCAAAGGGATGAGTGTGCTCACCATCGATTACCGTGTGGCACCGGAAAATCCATATCCGGCGGCATTGGAAGATGCAGTGAGTGCATATCAGTGGCTGCTCGACCAGGGCTGGTTTGCAGAGGATATCATTGTAGCAGGAGATTCCGCAGGCGGAGGGCTTGCGATGGCGTTGTGCCATTATCTGAAAGATTATGGGATACAGCTTCCATGTGGAATCGTTGCAATGTCTCCATGGACAGATCTTATGGCAAGCGGTGAATCTTATGATACCAATTATGAGAGGGATCCGTTGTTCGGAAATACGAGGGACAGCCTGATCTATAACAAAGACTATGTGGGTGACCATGATCCGATGGATGCTTATATTTCACCTTTGTATGGGGATTTCAGAGGATTTCCGCCAATGCTCATTCAGGTAGGTTCTTATGAGATGCTGTTAAGTGATTCGGTGAGCGTTGCCTCGAAAGCGAGACATCAGGGAGTAAAAGTAAGACTTAGTATTTATGATGGAATGTTCCACATTTTCCAGATGGCAGCAAAAATGCTGCCAGAATCCAGAAAAGCGTGGGCTGAGATTGGAAAATTTATTGATGTTTTGTCAAATGACTGACATCCATATAAACAGGAAGACCATTTTCATAGGTGACATTGGATTCACCCTGGATCAATGGAGTGAGGTAATCAATTAATTCCTGTGTAACATCATTGCCAGCGGCGTTGATCCATTCAGCAGGAACGGATTTGGCTTCGTTGGCAATATTTTTTATCTCGGCATATCCATATTCAATCGTATATGGATCGTCAGATACACGGTTCATGGTGACCATAGAAGCTGTTACGCCTTCCTCGGAGAGCGCAACGGCTTTTTTTCCTAATTCAACAGATTCCATAAGATCTGTTTTGGATGCTAAATGGGCTGCACATCGCTGTAATACATTCACTTCGATGGAACGGACCTTTACACCTAATTTTTCTTTTACAAGGAATTCTAATGTTTTTCCGGCGCCACTCAGCTGGCTGTGGCCAAATGTATCGACAGACTTCTCAGAAGCGCTGATGTAATTGCCGGATGCATCGCGGATACCCTCTGATACGGCAATGATAACGTTATTGCGTTCAAACAGCATACGTTTTACATCTAACAGGAAGTCGTCCGTATCAAACGGAACTTCCGGAAGATAAATCAAATGTGGAGCGGAATTATATCCGTTTCTTGCAAGAGCAGCGGCAGCGGTCAGCCATCCTGCGTCACGTCCCATGATCTCAATGATCGTAACACTCTTGACTGCGTAAATAAAAGTGTCATGGGCAATCTCTAAAACAGAGGAAGCAATGTATTTTGCAGCGGAACCAAAACCAGGAGTGTGGTCTGTCTCACACAGATCGTTGTCGATCGTTTTTGGAATGCCGATAATGCGGACATCGCTGCCGATTTTTCTGCCGTATTCGGATAATTTTAAAACGGTGTCCATAGAGTCGTTTCCGCCAATGTAGAAGAAGGCGCCGACATTGTATAATTCAAACTGTTTGAAGATAAAAACATATGAGGAATCATCATCCAGATAATCCGGCAGTTTATGACGGCAGGAACCTAAATACATTGCCGGTGTTGTTTCCAGACGATCCAGATATGCCGGATTTTCATTCATAATTTCTGTCAGATTTAATAAATGATTGTTTAAGATGCCAAGGATTCCATTTACAGATCCATAGACAGTCTCATACTGATCAGATGCCATGACTCCACGGATCACACCTGCAAGGCTGGCGTTAATTGCAACTGTCGGGCCACCGGACTGTGCGACCATTACATTTTTTAAACTCATAGTTTACTCCTTAATAATTCATTAACTTTTGTTAAAAATAGTATCCATTTCTTTTTCTTTTGTTATAATGAAAAAGATAGATTTTTTGAAAAAATCTTTTTGACTGCTATATAATAGCGGAAAATAACGTGTTTAGCAAGAGGTAGCAGGTGTGAAATGTGATTTATGTCCAAGAAAATGCCTTGTAGACCGGAAAAAGGGTGAAAAAGGAATCTGTGGGCAGACAGAAAATTTAAAAGTAGCGAGGGCAGCACTTCATTTCTGGGAGGAACCTTGCATTTCGGGAGATGCGGGATCTGGAGCGGTATTTTTTTCGGGGTGTCCGCTGCATTGTGTATTCTGTCAGAATGAGAATATCGCAAATGGAACGGTGGGAAAAGAAATCTCTCTGGAACGGCTTGTGGATATTTTTCTCGAATTGCAGGAAAAAGGGGCGAACAATATCAATCTGGTTACACCGGGACATTTTGTGCCACAGATTGTGAAGGCTCTGGATCAGGCAAAAAAAGAAGGACTTACGCTTCCGGTTGTATACAATACAAGCAGTTATGAGACGGTTGACACGATCAAAAGGTTAGAGGGCTATGTCGATATTTATCTGCCGGATTTTAAATATATGAGCCAGGTTTTGAGTAAAAAGTATTCCCATGCGCCGGATTATGCGGAGGTTGCAAAGGCAGCAATCGCAGAGATGGTGCGGCAGACAGGAAAGGCAGTGTTTGTGAATGGAGATGAAGATAACCTTATTTTAAGGGGAACAATCGTAAGACATCTGACACTGCCCGGCTGTATGGAGGATTCCATGCAGATTTTAAAATATCTGCATGAAACTTACGGAGATATGATTTATATCAGTATCATGAATCAGTTCACACCACTTTCCAATCTGGAAAAGTATCCGGAATTAAATCGCAGGATTACCGATGAGGAATATGAGACACTGGTGGATTATGCGATTGAGATCGGAATAGAAAATGGTTTTATTCAGGAGGGAGACACAGCGGAGGAGAGTTTTATCCCGGCATTTGACTGTGAGGGCGTGTAACCCTGAAAATAAGAATAATATTTTCCGGTGGAAAAAATTTCCGAAAAAATAAGAAAAATTATATTTACATAATATGGGAAAATGCTATAATTAGTTTCGCATGATTACAAAGAAGGAATAGCAGCGAATTGCTGCAGACATATTCTTTATCATAATAGAGTGAATTGCGAAAAATTTACGATAAGTAATTGGAAATGCAGACGAGGAGGAGACGAGAATGAATTTTCTGAATTTAATTCAGGGCGCAGCCGGAAAGGTAAAAGGGGTTGCGACTTTGCTTAGCGGGCTGACAAAGACACAGGCAATCATAGCGGGTGTAGCCACTGTGACAGCAGTTGGCGGTGTCGGAACAGGAGGATATTTTTTATATGACCATTTTCATCAGCCGGAACCAATTGTGGCAGATGTTGTGATCAGTACAGAGGTGGCAGAAGAACCGACGGAAGAAGTTGTGGCAGTTGAAGAGGTTGTCACGGAAGAGACAGAGGCGGCAGAACCGGAAACCGTTACATTAGTCGGAAGTTCTATTGAGAAGGATCTGAAGATCAAGATTCAGGATTCTTCTTCAAAGAATGTAAAGGGACAGCCTTTTGAGATCACGATCAAGGCAGACAAGAAGAAGGCAAAATCAACTACATATTCAGATGATGATAAAGACGGTATCATTTACATAAAGAGTATTGAAGCTGGAAAGTATGATGTCTCTTTGAATGAGATTGACGGATATATCTCAAAAGAGAATTCTTACAAAGTAACGGTTAAGGATAAGATTGAATACACCAAGGTAGATGTCAAAGACGAGATTAAATCCGCAGCAGAAGTAGCACCGGCAGAGGATGCAGAGGTAGACAATGTTGAGGTGGAGGCTGTTATTCAGGATACAGTGGAAACGGTTGACAGTACCTGTACACCATCCAAAGTTGGGGCAGGAGATGTGGATACTTCCAACTTCCCGAAAGCTTCTGTTGGTGGATCAACAAAAGTGGACATTGCACAGGCAGCAGTGACGGCTTCCGCAAAACGTGTGGGATACCATGCTACAGGAAATGAAGGAGAAACTGTTCCGTCAACTGCAACAAAGGAACCAAAATCATCAGAAACAACAGCACCAAAATCATCGGAAACGACAACACCGAGTGAAGGCAGTTCGGAAACTACTGGTGGTCAGGGAACTGGCGGTGGTCAGAATTCTGGTTCTGGAAATAGTGGAAGTGGTGAGAGTACAGGTAATCAGAATGGAACACCTGGAGACAAAACAGATGGTACAGAGACAAAGCCGGATGATACGAAACCAGATAAATATGAAATTACCATTGTCCATATGTTTTATAAAAACGATGGAAAAACAAAAGCAGACAAAGCAGATGAAAAAGAGACAGTAACTGTTGCAAAGGATGCGAAAACGGTGTCATCTGCAAAAACATATGACGGATATAAAGCTTCCAACGGTACAACCCTTACGATTCAGGATGGTGCAAAAGAGTATACCATCAAATGGGTTGCAACAGCAGCAGATAAGGCTACTTATAAGGTAACACATAATTTCTTTCAGGCTGATGGAAAGACCAAAGCAGAAGAATCCAAAAGTGAAGATATCACAGTAGATGCTACTGCTACTGAGATACAGGCATCTTCTTATGAGGCACAGGGATATAAACTGGCAGAAGGTTCCACGAAGATCAAAGTGGCAGCAGGCACAACAGCATACACATTAAACTGGGTAAAAGCTGCAGCCGCAGCCAGTGCATCTGTCACAGTACCACAGACGGCAGCTTTATATAACAGCACTATTAATAATGCAAATGCAATTGGTCTCACAGCAACATTGACAGACGCAGGCAATATTATCACAAATATTACATGGGCTAGCAGCAACGAAAAAGTTGTAAAGGTATCCAATGGAGCGAAAACAGGATGTACTTTAACAGCAGTTGGAAAAGGAAGTGCAACTGTAACAGGCACGATCACATACTTATCCAAACCGGGCGATACCAAGACAACCGCAAGTGACAAGAAAATCACATGTACAGTTACAGTCAATGATTTTACTGGAAATACAACAACCCAGTTAAAAGATAAATCCGGTAGATTACTTTACAAAGATTCCGAGTGTAAAAAACCAGCAACCGTGGCAGATTACAATGCAAACGGAACTTACTACACCGAGCCGGTTTACACCGGATGGCAGACCATTGATGGAAAAGTATATTATTATACCAGCAACCATCAGCGTGTAACAGGAAGTCAGGTGATCAGCGGCATCTCTTACAACTTCGGAAGTGATGGAGCATTACAGCAGGGTTCCGGAAAGAACGGTATTGATGTATCCAGCCATCAGGGAAATATTGACTGGGCATCTGTAAAGGCAGCAGGTATCAATTTTGCAATTATCCGTGTCGGTTACCGCGGATCACAGACAGGAGCATTGGTAGAGGATTCCTGCTTCAAGAAAAATATTCAGGGTGCAACTGCAAACGGCATTAATGTTGGTGTTTACTTCTTCACACAGGCTACAACTGAGGCAGAAGCTGTTGAGGAGGCAAGTATGGCATTGACATTATGCTCCGGCTACAATCTTTCTTACCCGATCTTTGTTGATACAGAGAACGGAAGCGGAGCAGCCCGTGCCAACGGATTAGATAAAGGCACCAGAACAGCATGCGTGGCTGCGTTCTGTAAGACCATTGCAAATGGTGGAAGAAAAGCAGGTGTTTACGCAAGCAAGAGCTGGTACAACAATAAAATTGATGCATCTGCATTCAGTAACTACTTTATCTGGGTTGCACAGTACAACACAACCTGCAATTACAAAGGAAAATATAACATGTGGCAGTACTCATCTAAGGGAAGTGTTCCTGGAATCAAGGGAAATGTCGATGTAAATATTGCATATTAATTCATGGATTTTAAAAGGACGACCGGTATCTGTTCAGATACCGGTTGTTTTGCACATAACAATCGATAAGGGGAACAGGTTTGCTATATTATAATAAGAAAGAGTATCCAAAACAGATATGGGTGTCGCAGATACCGGAGCGGGAAGTTTCTTTGTTAAGGGAAAATCTTGCCGAAACAAAACAAACTACATTTGTATTAATGCGAAAAGAGGAAGCATGTCATCAACTGTCAGAACAGCGGAGCAGAGATATCATTTTTCTATCTTCGAACCAGTCTCTCTTAGACCTTGCCAGAGATGTGGATGTTCCGGCGATAGCCTATCAGATGCCGGAAACGGATACATTTCTTCATGCCGATATGGTCGTTGAGGGGTTCGAGGAAGTCGATATGACGTTTTTGCAGTGCGTGTATGAGAGACATTTCAACATTCCATGGACGATTTTGGAGACGGAACGCTGTATTGTGAGAGAACTAGAACTTTCTGATCTGGATGACCTTTTTTCCATGTATGCAGAACCCGGAATGACCGATTATATGGAGGGGCTATATGAATATGAGGAAGAGCTGGAATATCAGAAAGCCTATATCGAAAATATGTATCGTTTTTACGGATATGGAATGTGGCTTGTTTTTGAGAAAAAAACAGGCACGCTGATCGGCAGGGCTGGTGTGGAACACCGGGAAGAGTTAAATGGAGATATGGAGCTGGGTTATGCGATCCGGACATCTTTTCAGCATCAGGGTTATGCCTATGAAGTATGTCAGGCGATCATGCAATATGCAAGAGAGGTGCTGCAGGTACATCTCGTACACTGTCTGATTCAAAAAGAAAATGCTCTTTCCGAAAAACTCGCCATAAAATTAGGCTTTTCATATTGCGGTGACCGGGAAATAGACGGCATCCTGATGTCAGATTATCAGATAGAATGGTGATGGAAGCCGGATGCAAAGTTTAAGCGTTGATTTTTGATAGAAAATAAAATATAATCATATATTATACACAAAAGCATAGATAAAAGTGGGTGATCTACATGGCAGAACTTTCATCAGAAGAATTAGAGAAAATCGTAAAAGAAGAGGACAATAGTATCAAACCAATGAAGGAGTTTGAGAGTCCCGAAAAATTATATCAGGAATTGATCGCCAGTGTCCGTAAGTATCATCCATCTACGGATATCAGTCTGATAGAGAAGGCATACAACATTGCATACGAGGCACATAAGGGGCAGGTAAGAAAATCGGGAGAACCGTATATCATCCATCCATTGTGCGTTGCGATTATTTTAGCAGAGTTAGAGCTTGATAAGGAGACGATCGTAGCGGGACTTTTGCATGATGTGGTGGAAGATACCGTTATGACCGACGAGGAGATCAAACAGGAGTTTGGTGCAGAGGTTGCACTGTTGGTAGATGGTGTCACAAAATTAGGACAGTTGTCCTACGATGCGGATAAGGTGGAAGTTCAGGCAGAGAATTTAAGAAAAATGTTCCTTGCCATGGCAAAGGATATCCGTGTGATCCTGATCAAACTGGCAGACCGCCTGCATAATATGCGGACACTGAAATACATGACGCCGGAGAAACAGAAGGAAAAAGCGCGCGAGACAATGGATATCTATGCGCCGATCGCCCAGCGCCTTGGTATTTCCAAAATTAAGATCGAATTAGACGATCTGTCTTTAAAATATTTAGAGCCGGAAGCATACTATGATCTGGTTCATCAGATCGCCCAGAGAAAAAGTGTCAGGGATGATTATGTCCAGAGCCTTGTGGAAGAGGTAAAAAAACATATTCACGAAGCCGGAATTCCGGCGCAGATCGATGGGCGGGCAAAGCATTTTTTCAGTATTTATAAGAAAATGAAGAATCAGGATAAAACGCTGGATCAGATTTATGATCTGTTTGCAATCCGTATTATCGTGGATTCCGTAAAAGACTGTTATGCGGCACTTGGTGTCATCCATGAGATGTATAAACCGATTCCCGGTCGATTCAAAGATTACATTGCCATGCCAAAACCGAACATGTATCAGTCACTTCACACGACATTGATCGGACCGACAGGACAGCCGTTCGAGATCCAGATCCGTACCTATGAGATGCACCGCACTGCTGAGTATGGTATCGCCGCTCACTGGAAATACAAAGAGGCAAGCAATAATGGCGGTGCTGCAGCACCAATGACCGTTACCGAGGAAGAGAAGTTAAGCTGGCTGAGACAGATTTTAGAGTGGCAGAGGGATATGTCCGATAACAAGGAGTTTATGAGTCTGTTAAAAAGTGATCTCGACCTGTTTTCGGATACGGTTTTCTGCTTCACACCGACAGGAGATGTAAAAAACCTGCCAAACGGTTCTACGCCAATTGATTTTGCGTACAGCATCCATTCGGCGGTCGGAAACAAAATGATCGGAGCCAAAGTCAACGGAAAGCTTGTTCCGATTGATTATGTGATCCAGAATGGTGACCGGATCGAGGTGTTGACTTCTCAGAATTCCAAGGGACCAAGCCGCGACTGGCTGAATATTGTAAAGAGCACGCAGGCAAAGAATAAGATCAATCAGTGGTTTCGAAGTGAGTTGAAGGAAGAAAATATCATAAGAGGAAAAGAGCTGCTTGCATCCTGTTGTAAATCAAAAGGGATCAACCTTTCCGATATCAACAGACCAGAGTATCAGGATAAAATCATGCGAAAGTATGGTTTTCACGACTGGAATTCCTGCCTTGCAACTGTTGGTCATGGCGGTTTAAAAGAAGGTCAGATCGTAAACCGTATGTACGAGGAATATAAGAAAGATCACCTTGCACGTATTACAGACGAGGAAGTTCTTGAGACGATCTCCGAAAATAAAGAAAAAGTCCCGGAGAAAAAATCAAAGAGCGGTATCATTGTAAAGGGACTTTATGACGTGGCAGTCCATTTTTCAAAATGCTGCAGTCCGGTTCCGGGGGACGAGATCGTAGGATTTGTGACAAGAGGACGCGGTGTTTCCATTCACCGGACAGATTGCATCAACATCATCAATCTTTCAGATATGGAGAGAGAACGTCTCATCGATGCGGAGTGGCAGCATGATGAAGAATCCGGCAATTCCGGTCTTTATCTGGCAGAGATCAAAGTATTCTGCAATAACCGTACCGGGCTTCTCGTTGATATCACAAGAGCCTTTACAGAGCGTGAGATTGATATCAATGCGATCCATTCCAAGACGAGTAAGCAGGGAATCGCAACCATTGATATTTCATTTAACACAAAAGGAAAAGCAGAGCTGACGAGCGTGATCGACAAGCTTCGTCAGATAGACAGTATTATTGATATTGAGAGAACCACCGGCTGATCTGGCTCAGGTGGTTTCTTTCATCTTTTTATGGAGGAAGAAAAAGATGGCACCATTAAGTATACAGATATATGTAGTAGGTCCGGTACAGACCAATTGCTATTTTGCAATCAATGATGACACAAAAGAAGTACTGATCATTGATCCGGGTGCAAATGCAAAACAGCTTGCAGAGAAAGTGAAAGAGCAGGGATTGAAACCTGTGGCAATTCTTCTGACACATGGACATTTTGACCATGCGACAGGGGCAGGGGAGCTGGCGCAGCTTTTGCATATAAAAATATACGCGCAGGAAAAAGAAAAAGAGACACTGGAAAATCCGCAGTTGAATCTGAGCGGATGGCAGGGAAGCGAGCTTGTGTTCTATGCCGATGAATATTTAAAAGATGAGCAGGAAATAGATCTTGCAGGATTTCATATACGGGTATTTTTAACACCGGGACATACGGTGGGAGGCTGCTGCTATTATTTTCCATATCAGAACACGTTATTCAGCGGGGACAGCCTCTTTCAGACTTCTATTGGAAGGACTGATTTCCCGAAGGGGAGTGCATCCCAGCTGATCCATGCGATCCGGGAAAAACTCATGCCGCTTCCTGATGAGACCGCCGTGTATACAGGGCATGGAGATATGACAACGATCGGAACAGAGCGGATGTACAATCCCTATTTGTAGGAGGAAAGCATGATATTAGCAAAATTAAACCAGCCGGAATTTGAGTATGACATACATTCGCTCATCAAAGCATTTTTCCCGGAGGAAAATGTGAGTGCAACGGCAGAAGATAAAAAATATGAGGAAGAGATCACCTTACAGTTTCAGGTGGAGTATGAGCCACAGCAGATAAAAATTGAGTGGAAGGAAAATGGTCAGGAAAGTCATGACCGAAGTTTTCCGGTAGATTTTTCAGACCGCACGGAAACGAAAAACGAACTGAAACAGAATTTTTATCAGATATTATCAGAGATCACGGGCAAAAAGCTTCCGTGGGGAACTCTGACAGGAATCCGGCCAACGAAAATCCCGATGAAATTTTTAGAGGAAGGAAAAACGGAGGCAGAGATCAGATCCTACATGCAAAAAACGTACTTTGCATCCGATGAGAAAATCGATCTTTCCATTGATATCGCAGAGCGTGAGCTTGAAATCTTAAAAAAGATCGATTACGAGAACGGCTACAGTCTTTATATCGGAATCCCATTCTGTCCGACAACCTGCCTGTATTGTTCGTTTACATCCTACCCATTAGTGAGCTGGAGACAGAAAGTGGACAGCTATCTGGATGCTTTGGAAAAAGAACTGGATTATGTTGCAGTAAAATTTGGAAAAAAACATCTGAATTCCATCTACATTGGAGGGGGCACACCGACAACACTGGAGCCATATCAGCTTGACCGGCTGATCCGTAAGATCCGATGCAGCTTTGATCTGTCACACTGTCTGGAGTTTACAGTGGAAGCCGGACGTCCGGACAGCATCACAAGAGAAAAATTAGAAACGTTGAAAAAATGGGACATCACAAGAATTTCCATCAATCCGCAGACGATGAAAGATGAGACATTAAAAATCATCGGGCGCAGACATACCGTGGCACAGACCGTGGAGAGTTTTCAGCTTGCGAGAGAGCTTGGATTCGATGATATCAACATGGATCTTATCATGGGACTGCCGGAGGAAAGCCTTGAGGATGTCAGGGATACCTTAGAGCAGGTAAAAGCGTTAAAACCGGATAATCTTACCGTGCATTCACTTGCATTAAAGCGGGCGGCACGGCTTAACATGTTTAAGGAAGATTATAAAGATTACAAGATGGTCAACACCACAGAGCATATGAACCTCACCGCAGAATATGAAAAGGAGATGGGGTTAGAACCATATTATCTGTATCGCCAGAAGAGCATGGCTGGCAATCTGGAAAATGTCGGTTACGCAAGTCCGGGGAAAGCAGGAATTTATAACATTCTGATCATGGAGGAGAAACAGACCATCGTGGCTTTGGGAGCCGGAAGCATCACCAAGAGAGTCTTCCCCGACGGAAGAATCGAGCGGTGTGACAATGTGAAGGATGTGGGACTGTATATTGAGAAGATTGATGAGATGATCAAGAGGAAGAGGGAATTGTTTACGTAAAACAGGGGAAATCGTTTGTATAGTAATAATATCAAAAAAATAAGAATAGTTGCTGATGTTGCCAGTGTTTTTGCGGAAAGTCTTGAAAGGAGGAAACTATATTGGGCTGAACAGTTGCATACTGGCATCGTATTATAGCATGCGAAGGAGAAAGGGGAATTCTCAATGTTAAGAGTTGCTATATGTGAGGATGTTTTATCTGAGTTGCAGAAGCAAACACAGATCATACAATCCATCATGGCAAGGCTATCCAAAAATGTGAAATTTTTTTGCTTCCGGAGTGGGGAAGAATTATTAATGGAAACAGACACCACGGGAAATATGGACATCGTTTTTTTAGATGTGGAAATGCTTGGTATCAGCGGAATTGAAACCGCGCGTATCCTTAGGGAAAGAGACAGCAGGGTAATTCTGATTTTTGTATCCTGTCATAACCAGTACTGCAAGGAAATGATTGAAGTGCAGCCATATGCATTTATAGATAAGCCGGTGTCTGAAGAAAAATTGGAGAAGATCCTGAAACGGGTGTTTGAAACACATTTGAATTCCGATGACAGTTATTGCTTTTCTTATAATAAAAGGCAATACAAT
>ERZ773157.1221-NODE-1221-length-25582-cov-2.909938_pt1 | contig 25582 bp, 17 predicted proteins | sample MGYA00511480_ERZ773157 | MGnify/ENA primary metagenome ERZ773157 (study PRJEB29015, sample SAMEA2737863) | human gut metagenome | biome: human gut; feature: human-associated habitat; material: faeces | place: China | collected 2012 ... | reverse complement strand
ACGACCTTCGGGTTATGAGCCCGACGAGCTACCGAGCTGCTCCATCCCGCGATATCAGTACTCAGGAGGTTTTCTCTTGAGTACTCATCTATTATATCATGTTGAATGCGATTTGTCAAGTGTTTTTTCAAAAAAAGCTGAAAAAAATTATTGAGTTGAAAGCACCCTGACAGAAAGCAGTCCGGACTGCTCGCAGACCTCCGCTCTGGAGCCGCTTCTCAGCCCGCCGGAAATCATCATTCCGGAGAGCATATTCTCGATTTCCGCGGTGATCGTCCGGCGGAGCGGACGCGCTCCCATGCCGCGTTCCCTTCCGGAAGAGCTGTCGCGGCAGAGGTGCTTCACGGCGTCGTTGGTGAAGCTCAGCTCTATGCCGCAGAGCTGAGCGCGCGCCGTGAGCTTCCGCAGAAGTATGCGGCAGATGGATTCCATCTGCTCCTCGCCCAGCTTGCGGAACACTACCACATTGTCTATTCGGTTGATAAGCTCCGGGCTGAACCGCTTTTTCAGCTCCGATAAGACTTCGGATTCCCCGTCGTCCTGCTGCCCCGAACCGAACCCCAGCGTGTTTTTAGAGAGCTGCTCCGCGCCGATGTTTCCGGTCATTATCACAATGGAGCTCCGGAAATCCGCCCGTTTGCCGTCGGCGGCGGTGAGAGTCCCCTCTTCGAGTATCTGAAGAAGCAGATTCAGCACGTCCGGGTGAGCCTTCTCGACCTCGTCGAAAAGCACGACTGAATATGGAGCGCTCCTGACCCTTTTAATGAGCTGCCCCTCCTCCTCGAATCCCACGTAGCCGGGAGGCGACCCTATCAGCTTCGAAACCGAGTGCTTTTCCATGAACTCGGACATATCAATGCGTATCAGGCTGTCCTTGTCATCAAACAAGTGTGCCGCAAGGGCGCCGGCAAGGGCTGTCTTTCCGACACCAGTTGGCCCGGCGAATAAAAATGCGCCGATCGGTCTCGCCTTGTCCTGCAATCCGGTGCTTGCCCGGAACAGGGCGGCTGTCAGCGTGTCCACCGCATCATCATGCCCCACCACCTGTTTTTTCAAGGCATCGCCCAGCGTCAGAAGTTTTTGACGCTGGGCCTCGGTGATTTTCTCTGTGGGAATGCCTGTCCGGACAGAGACGATCACCGCAACATCTTCCTCGGATACTGCCGCCGGCGCAGTCGGCTGTGCCTCCGACTCCCAGCGAATCCTGGCACGGGAACACGCTTCATCTAAAAGATCGATTGCCTTATCCGGCAGAAAACGGTCGTGGAGATAGCGGTCGGCATAATGGATCGCCGTGTGCAGTACATCATCCGAAATCTCCACCCGGTGAAATTCCGCATAGGTCTCCCGCAGTCCCTGGAGCATGGCATAGCACTGTTCCGGAGACGGTTCCCGAACGGTGACCGGCTGAAAGCGCCGTTCCAATGCGCTGTCCTTGCCGATGGTCGCCCGGAACTCTTCCGGCGTCGTTGCACCAATCAGGCGAATCTCTCCACGTGCCAGCTGCGGTTTCAGCATATTGGCGGCATCAATCGCCCCTTCCGCTGCGCCGGCGCCCACAATGGTGTGCAGTTCATCAATAAATAAGATGATGTTTCCCTGTTCCGTTGCCTCTGCCAGACAGTTTTTCAGCCGCTCCTCAAAATCGCCCCGGTATTTTGCTCCGGAAAGCAGTGCCGGCAAATCCAGAGAAAACAGCTGCATCTGCTGTAAGGACTCCGGCACATCACCCTGCAAAATTTTCTTGGCGATGCCCTCTACGATTGCCGTTTTCCCGACCCCTGCCTCGCCGATAAGACAGGGGTTGTTTTTGGTGCGCCGGGAAAGAATTCGGATCATCTGCTGAATCTCCTTTTCTCTTCCCACCAGTGGATCATAGCGGCAGGGGCTTGCAGGATCGGTCATCAGCTTTCCGTACTGAAACAGGGCAGGGCAGTTCTTCCGGGAAAGGGTGTCCACCCGATGCCGTTCCATCCGCACACCGTATGCTGTGTCACAGCTGCACAAGGTGCAGAGCTGGTTCAGACTGACGCCCAGCTTTTTCAGAATGGTGACTGCACTGCAGCATGGCGCATGAATAATGGCAAGGAGCAGATGCTCCGTTCCGGCAAGACTGCGTCCGCTGTCTCTGGCACGTTCCTTGGCATCCTCTAAAATGGAAACCAGGGACGGCGTAAGACAGTCCTCTTGTACCTGTGCCGGAATGCCACGCCCCACCAGATCGACCACACCCATCCGCAGCCGGTCTGCATCCACCTGCTGCGCCGCCAGAGCGCTTGCCGCTGCGTTTCCGCCTTCTTCCATCAGTCCCAGCAGAAGATGCTCGCTGCCAATATAGGTATGCCCCAGTTCTTCTGCGGCATGGATTGCCTCTTTCATGGCAAGGATCGCCTTCCCGGTAAATCCTTCAGTATATCGCATAGTTGTCGTTCCTTTCTCTGTATGCAGCACAGCGGAAAGAATGCCTGCTGACCCCGTGCCGTGCTGCTGTCTCTCTTTTGAACAGGACAAGTATACCACATTTTTTTCGCAGGATTTGTCGAAGGAGTCACACTTTTTCGTCTGGGGCATATGATGTACTATGAAACAGACAAAAAACAGTTTGTTTCAAATAAAATTGACACAAAGGAGTCGTGTATTATGTGTTTCGAAAATAATGGTGGATGCTGCTGGATCATTATTCTGCTGGTTATTCTGTTCTGCTGCTGCGGTGGCGGCAACGGCTGTGGCTGCGGTGGCGGCTGCAACAATGGCTGCGGCGGATGCGGATGCTGAGAAGATCAGCTGACAACTGAATCGCTGTGAAACGGGTGCAGAGTCTTTTCGGGTCTCTGCACCCGTTTTTTGTTGGATTACCCATGATCTGCGTCATATTTTTGCCGCAAACTTTATGCAGCGCTGCCCTTGCATTTCAATTTGAAATGTGTTATAATAGAGTTTATGTAAAATAGCGGTACTGTGCAGTACTGCCGCAGACATTGCAGGGAATACCTGGAATGCAAGTATCAACAGATCTGCTCCGTCAGTCATGCCCGGAAAGATCTGGTCAAAGAAAGGCAAATGCAATATGAAAAGACGTGGTTTGAAGTTTTTGGCACTGAGCATCAGTGCGGCACTTTTGGTAGGAACACTGGCTGCCTGCGGATCGAAAAAAGATTCTGCAAGCAAAAGCTCCGGAGATAATTCCTTTGTAATCACCCTGTATCCGGACGTTGCACCGATCACCTGTGAGAATTTTGAAAAGCTGGTCAAGGACGGCTTTTATGACGGTCTGAAATTCCACCGTGTGGTAGAGGACTTCATGGCGCAGGGCGGTGACCCGAAGGGTGACGGTACCGGCGGCAGCACAGATACCATTAAGGGTGAGTTCTCTCAGAACGGCGTAGAGAATACCCTTTCCCACACACGTGGCGTGGTATCCATGGCAAGATCCAATGATCCGGACAGCGCCTCCAGCCAGTTCTTCATCTGCTACGGCGATGAAAGTTTTCTGGACGGACAGTATGCCGCTTTCGGTAAGGTCACTGAGGGCATGGATGTGGTAGATTCTTTCGTAAAGGTAGAACGTTCCATGGGCAGCGACGGCGCAGTTTCTTCACCGAACACGGATATTATCATGGAAAATGTAAAAATGATCGACGATGACTCCGACGGAAATCCCCGTGTAGAGATCACCATGAATGACTTTCTGAAATGATTGGAGAACGTGGAATCCACGTTCGTAAAAATCCGGCAGCAGGCACGTATCCCATTGATCGTGCCTGCTGTTCTGTCCACTTGCTGAGGAGGAACAACGATGCACAGCATTAAGCATTTTTTTGAAACCATGCAGCAGAGCCGTGTGGCATTTATCGGAACCGGTGTGACCAACGGAGATATCATCCGTCTGTTTCGCAAGAAAAACATTGATGTCACACTGCTGGACCGCAAGACCCCGGAAAAGCTGGGAAAAGTATATGAGGAATTTCAGGCACTGGGCGTAAAATTCTGCCTGGGTGACAGCTATCTGGATACACTGACCGATTATGATGTGGTATTCCGGTCGCCGGGTATGTACTATCACAACGAAAAATTGCAGGAGGCACGCAAAAAGGGCGTTGTTATCACTTCTGAAATGGAAGCCTTTTTCGCACTCTGCCCCTGCAAGATCTACGCTGTGACCGGTTCGGACGGAAAGACCACGACTACCACACTGATCTCCGAATTCCTGGCACACGCCGGTTTCCGGGTACATAAAGGCGGCAACATCGGACGGGCGCTGCTGCCCATCATTGAGGATATCCGGGAAGAGGACGTGGCTGTTGTAGAACTTTCCAGTTTCCAGCTGCTGTCCATGCGCCAGTCTCCGGATGTGGCAGTCATCACCAATATTGCACCGAACCACCTGGATGTACACGGCACGATGGAAGAATACATCTACGCCAAGACAAACATTCTGGCGCACCAGGACGCTTTCTCCAGAACCATTCTGAATCTGGACAACGAGCCGACCATGAATCTGGCATCTATGGTGCGTGGCACACTGACCACATTCTCACGCCGTCAGAAACCGGAATTCGGCACTTACCTCCGGGAAGACGGAATGCTGTGCTTTACCAAGGACGGCGTGGACACTCCTGTGGTACAGAAAGATGATATCCGCATTCCCGGTATGCACAACGTGGAAAACTACCTGGCTGCGATCAACGCCGTCTGGGGAACTGTCTCCGTGGAAGACATTCAGTATGTGGCAAAAAATTTCGGCGGCGTAGAGCATCGCATCGAATTTGTCCGGGAACTGAACGGTGTCAAGTGGTATAACGACAGCATCGCCACCAGCCCGACCCGTGTACTGGCAGGACTGCGTTCTTTCCAGCAGAAACTGATCGTTATTATGGGCGGCTATGACAAGAAGATTCCCTTTGAGCCGATGGCAGATACCGTTTGCCAGCAGGTAAAGCTGGTGCTTCTCATGGGCGTTACTGCGGATAAGATCGAGGCAGCCATTCGAGGCAGCCAGTACTATAAGGAAGGCGCACCGGAGCTGGTACACGTCAGCTCCATGGAAGAGGCAGTGCAGGAGGCGCAGAAACGTGCCAAAGCCGGCGATATCGTTACACTGTCTCCGGCTTGTGCAAGCTTTGACCTGTACCCGAACTTCGAGGCAAGAGGCATCCACTATAAGAATCTGGTAAAGGAGCTGCACTGAGTATGGATTGGATGAATTTGCTCGGTCAGCTGACTGCGGCATCCAGTGTGTCCGGCAGCGAAGAAAATATCGCTGATACGGTGCTGTCTCTGCTCTCTCCATATTGTGACAGCGCAGAACAGCGGCAGGGGAACGTCCTCGGCACACTGGGAGAGCGTCAGCCCGGAAAGCCCCACGTGCTGCTGGATGCGCACATGGATCAGGTTGGCTTTCTGGTAACTGCCATCACAGAAGAGGGATTTCTCCGGGTGGGAAATGCCGGCGGTCTGGACTTTCGGCTCATGCCGGCGCAGCGTGTGACTGTACACGGCAAGCAGGATATTCCCGGTGTGATCTGCTGCGTGCCGCCGCATTTACAGGGCGGAGAAGAACACGTTCTCTCTGTGACAGAACTTGCCATTGACACCGGATACACAAAGGCAGAACTGGAACAGATCGTCACACAGGGTGACACCGTTTCCTTTGCAATGCCGCTCCTGCCTATGGAAAATGACAGAGTGTGCGGACGCTCTCTGGACGACCGCTCCGGCATTGCAGCAATATTGTACGCACTTTCCCTGGTACAGGGTGAGGAACTGCCGTGCAGCTGCTCTGTACTGTTCTCCACCCAGGAGGAGACCGGCGAACGTGGCGCAACCATCGGTGCATTTACCATCGAACCGGACATTGCTCTGGCAGTGGATGTGACTTTTGCGCTGGGACACGGAGACGATCCGGTCAAATGCGGAAAAATGGGCGGCGGTCCTATGATCGGCATTTCGCCGACCCTTTCCCGTGATGTGACAAATGCGCTGATCGCTGCGGCAGATGCGGAACAGATTCCCTGGCAGCCGGAAGTGATGTCGGGCATGACCGGAACCAATGCAGATCGTTTTTCTGTAACAAAAGGCGGCGTGCGTACCGGAACTGTATCCATTCCGCTCCGGTATATGCACACGCCGGCAGAGGTCATCCAGATCTCTGATGTCAAGCAGACCGGCGAACTGCTGGCGGCTTATCTGAGGAGGTGCAGTGTATGCTGAATCATTTTGAAACCTTGTGTAATCTTTGCGCTGTATCCGGCGATGAGCAGGCTGTACGCAGCTATCTGATCTCCGTGCTGGAAAAGCGGCATGATGTGACCTGGACAATCGACCCGCTGGGCAGCCTGCTGGTGGAAAAGCGTGGACAGAATCGTGCGCCACACAAGCTGATGGTCAGCGCCCACATGGATGAAGTGGGTATGATTGTGACACACGTCAACAGTGACGGTACGCTGTGCATCCAGCCGGTAGGCGGCGTAGACGCATCGGTTGCCATTGGCAGACAAGTGCTGGTCGGCGAAAAGCATCTCCCCGGTGTGGTGGGAGCCAAACCTATCCATCTACTGTCCCCGGAAGAACGGAAAGCGCTGCCCAAATGGAGCGGTCTGGTTCTGGACATCGGCGCAGACAATGCGGAACAAGCCAGAGCCGCCGCACCGGAGGGAACATATGCGTACTTTGCACCGGATTTTGTCCGCATGGGCAAAGATCGCATTTGCAGCAAAGCGATCGACGACCGTGCCGGCTGTGCAATACTGCTGCATCTGCTGGAACAGGATGCCCCCTATGATTTTACGGCTGCATTCCTGGTGCAGGAAGAAGTGGGACTGCGTGGCGCAAAGGCTGCGGCATATACAGTTGACCCGGACTTTGCTCTGGTGCTGGAGGCAACCACTGCGGCAGACATTGCAGGGGCAGAAGAGGACGCAAAGGTTTGCTGTCTGGGCGGCGGTCCGGTTGTTTCGTTCATGGATCGCAGCACCATTTATGACAAGGAGCTGTACCGCATGGCATTTTCACTTGCGGAGAAAAACGGCATTTCCTGCCAGACAAAATCCCGGATCGCCGGCGGAAACGACAGCGGTGCGATCCACGTCAGCCGTGGCGGCGTGCGCACCCTGGCAATTTCCTTGCCGTGCCGCTATCTGCATTCACCGTCCTGCCTGGCAGACTTGAACGACCTTGACGCCTGCACGGCATTGCTGCCGCTGCTGGTAAAATCCATAATGGAAGAAGTTTCAACGATATGATACAACAAATCACTGCATTTTCCCCGGAGGAAACAGCGATTCTGGAACAAAGCTGGCGTGGCAGGCAGATGCTTGCCTATCAGCAGGCTTACGGCGGCGGATATGATTTCTGCCGCTTTTTCCGGGCAACGGACTGCGGCGGCACAGGCTGGCTGTTTTTGTTTAACGCCACACTGCTGATCTGCGCAGAGGGCAGCGTTCCGGAAGAAGAGATCCGCACTTTTGCGGAAATGCACCTGCCGTTCCGCATCGAATGCCCGGCAGAACTGCTCCCGGTTCTGGGACAGATCCCGAATTATCAAAAGCTGCACCGTGCAACATTCCAGCTGACGCCCTCTGCACCATCGCCGGCGTTCTGCCCGGATGAAGTAAACGAATCGCCCAGATTACAGAATGTTTACGAAATCCTGCAGGAAGGCTTTCCCAATCTGCTGGAATACTCGCTCTGGCTGACAGATGTTTCTCATCGCTGCCGCCACGGCATGAGCAAGGTGCTGACCTATAAAAACAGCTCTACGCTGACACTGGTGTATGACTGGAAAGGCAACGTTTTGGTGGGACAGGTTGCGACCAAGCTTGCACAGCGTGGCAGCGGCTATGCACGGGACTTCCTGCGCTGGATCGCCGGAAAACTGGCGGCTGAGGGCAAGCAGGCGGCTCTGTTCGCCCTGGATGTCCGCATCAGCTTTTACCGGGAGATCGGTTTTCAGGAGATCGCCTCGGAATACGTGCTGGAGCGCCAGGACATCCCCAAGGAACAGCAAGAGAAAGGAGCGCTGTAATTCATGCAGATACAAGAATTTTTCCCGATCGACGATCGGATCATGGCAGCCGCAGAGGCAGCAGAGAAACGCTGTCGGGAGGACTTCGCCAAAATAGAGGACAACGCCGCCTATAACGGGGCAAAAGTACTTGCCGCATTTCAGAAAAGCCGGGTCAGTGAGCCGTGTTTTTATGGCACGACCGGCTACGGCTACGGCGACCAGGGCAGGGAAGTGCTGGATAAAGTTGTGGCTGCAGCATTCCACACAGAGGATGCGCTGGTGCGGCACAATTTCGTTTCCGGAACGCACGCACTGAGCGTGGCACTGTTCGGGATTCTCCGCACGGGAGACACTATGGTCTCTCTGACCGACAGACCGTACGATACCCTGGAAGGTGTTATCGGTCTGAACGACGATGACAAAAGCGGTTCGCTGAAAAACTTTGGCGTGACCTACAAAGAAGTGCCGCTGACTGCGGACGACACACCCGATTATGATGCGATTCCGGATGCCGTTCGCGGGGCAAAGGTGGCATACATCCAGCGTTCCCGTGGCTACTCTCTGCGCCCGGCGCTGACTGTGGCACAGATTCAGCGTATGGCAGAACTGGTACGCAGCACCAACCCGGATGCTGTTATCATGGTAGACAACTGCTACGGCGAATTTGTGGAAACCAGCGAGCCGGTTGAAGTCGGCTGCGATCTGATGATCGGCTCTATGATAAAGAATGTAGGCGGCGGTATTGCACGCACCGGCGGCTATATTGCCGGCAAAGAAGAACTGGTACAGCAGTGCGCCGAACGTCTGACCTGCATCGGCATGGGCAAGGAAGTGGGCTGCACCCTGGATGTGAACCGGGAACTCTACCTGGGATTTTTCCACGCACCGGACACTACGGCAAACGCACTGAAAACGGCAGATTTCGCCGCATCTCTCTTTGGCGGATTCGGATTTTCCTGCCATCCGCCTGTGGGCACGACACGTGGCGACATTGTGGAGGCGATCTGCCTGGGCGACGAGGCACACCTGACCGCTTTTTGCCAGGGCATCCAGCAGGGTTCGCCGGTGGATTCCTTTGTAATCCCGGAGGCATGGGATATGCCGGGCTATACCAGCAAAGTTATCATGGCTGCCGGCGCATTCACCATGGGTGCCTCGATCGAACTGTCCGCAGATGCGCCGATTCGTGAGCCTTTTGCAGTCTGGATGCAGGGCGGTATGACCTATACCACCGGCAAGATCGGCGTTTTGCTGGCAGCACAGAAGATGCTGGAACAGGGCTTGCTCTCGCTTTGATGCCCAAGAAACAGTATCAAATTTGTTACAAATGGATACAATTTGGACAGAATCCAGTGAAATTTCAAGGAAAACAGTTGACATTGCGCTTGGTTGCTGGTAGAATATAATGTGCGGAATTCTTATCGGAAGCAGATTGCCATGGATAGGAATTCCTGCCGGCAGGAATGCTGAACGAATCAACAGGAGGTATCGCTTTGGGAGAACGGAAATTATGCTATGGCTGCATGGAACGCACAGAATTTTCTGGCGGAGTCTGCCCCAATTGTGGATATTACGACAAGTCTCCGAGTGACCCGTCTTTCATTATTCCGGGTACTCAGTTAAATAACCGATATATCGTTGGCGTTGCGCTTTTCGTGAACGGAGAGGGCATCACATATCTTGCTTATGACCAGTCCATCGGATGCAAGGTCTATCTGCGGGAGTATATGCCGCCGAACCTGTGCAACCGTGTGGCAGGTTCTCCGGTCATCAGCGTGATTCCGGCTCGCCTGGCGCAGTACAAGGCGCTGATGGCGGAATTCACGGAACTGCACAAATCGCTGGCACGCCTGCGTGGACAGGTACACGTTAATACAGTGGTAGACCTGTTTGCGGAAAACAATACCACTTATGTGGTGGACGAGTATGTCAGCAGCGTTCGTTTTGTGGATTATCTGAAGGACAACGCCGGGGAACTCACCTGGGGGCAGCTGTCCCGGATGCTGCCGCCGCTTTTGACAACGCTAAGTCTGCTGCACAATTCCGGCGTCGTACATCGTGCCATTTCTCCGGATACGATTTATGTGACGGACAAGGGAGACCTGCTTCTGACTGCCTTCTCTATTGCGGCAGTCCGCACGGCAAACTCTGAGCTGGAATGCGAGATCTACAACGGCTACGCTGCACCAGAACAGTACTCTGTCAGCGAACGGCAGGGAACCTGGACTGATGTCTATGGAGTTTGCGCTGTGATCTATCGTGTTCTGACTGGCTCTATGCCGCCGTCTGCCATTAGTCGTATGGAAAATGACAACCTGGTGGCACCGTCTGTGCTGAATCCCAATGTGCCACGTCACGTTTCCAACGTCATTATGCAGGGATTGAGTCTGAACAGCGGCGAGCGAATCCAGACTGTAACCGAACTGGTAACCCGTCTGTTCGACGAACATACCGAAGAAGAAAACGGATACGGCGGATATCAGAACGGCTTTGAACCGGCAGGATATCCGAACCAGCCGGGCTACGAGGAAAATCCTTACCAGGACTACGGCAATCAGCCGGACTATGACGATCAGAATTACCAGAACTATGACAATGGCTATTCCGATGACTATGCCTATGACGATTACCAGGAAGAGGACGACTACGCACAGTCACAGAAGGCAGGGGCAGTCGATCGTCTGAAAGTGCCGATCATTGTGGGAATCGTGCTGCTGCTGATTCTGCTGATCGTTGTGTTTGTCGTTGCTGGTGACCTGTTCAAGGGCGATTCGTCTGAATCCAGCAAGACTACCACTGCGGTTTCAGAAACAACAGAAATCACAGAGATGCAAGAGGCTACTACAACAGCGGTAGGTGACAGCGTAATGCCGCAGCTGTTGGGCAAAAACTTTGAAAACGCAAAAACGCAGTATGCCTCCTGGATCACCTTTGACGAAGAAGAAGTATACAGCGATGAGTACGCCGTAGGTCAGATCTGCTGGCAGGAATACGAAGTCGGTGCAACTTTCGATTCCTCGAAAAAGGTAAAGGTTCAGGTCAGCAAGGGTTCTGCAACGGTTGAGATTCCGTCTTATTTTGGAAAGGGACACAACTCCTATGCAGAAAAGCTGGACGAACTGGGCATCCCGTATGCAGAGACTGCTGAGACAAACTCCGGCTACAGCAATGGCAGCGTTATCCGAATCGAAGTCACCAAGAATGGACAGGAAACTGACCTGGATTCCGGTGATACCATCAATCTGAATGACAAATATCAGATCATTGTATACTATGCGTATAATCCGGAACCGGAAACCACTGCACCGCCGGAAACCGAACCGGCAGAAGAAACAACAGATGCTGCAACAAGTGCACCTGCTGACCAGCAGGCGACAGAGCCGCAGCAAACGGATGCGCCGCCGGCACAGTAAAAATAATACCACGTAAATATACAAAAAGCAGCTCCGTTCTTTCCGGCGGAACTGCTTTTTTGCTTGTGTGCGATAGTCTTTGTAGTGATTATACGTGCTTGTTCTATCCACGTATCCTTGTGTGTCATGCTTTTACTGCATTTGAATCTTATATTGTGCTATTCTTTTTTTAGCACAAGAACAGAATAGACAACTATATATAATAATGTTTAGTTGACTGTTGCATAATATTATCATGTATAGACATAATAATCAAAAGCAAAAGCTTCTTTTTTCTTCCGCTTGTTCAAACTGTGCAAAATTATCAAGAAAACGAGGATAAAACTATTGACATTGCCGTTGTGATGTGGTATGATATATACAACGAAAGGGAACAGCAATAAGGAGCTGGCGAGAAGGTCCAAGTTGATTGGTTCCCGAGCGATAAGTTTCCCAAGGTCTAAGGTTCATCCTTTTGCGGAAACGATTTTACATCAAAAGGGAGGGCGAGGTCCGATGGCAAGTGAAGAATCACAGCTGCATATGCTGTCAACGTCGGGTGCATCGCCGGTGATGCAGAGCTAAGAACGTAGCGAGGAGTCAACTTCGATTGGCTGAGAGCACGTAAGAAATGATGAATGAAACTGTAAACCGGAGACACTTGATGAATGACGTAAGCAACTGTTTGCGCCACAAATCTGTTATTTGAATTGGCAGCATATTTCTCCAATTCCAGTGCGATGACGGCACGGAATCTCCGGCGTAAAGACGCCTTTATATAGTATGCTGATCTTACAGGTAACAATCTCAGGTGATTCCCATGAAGTAAAATGTTTTGATTTTATGATATCACTTCAATGAAAAAGGTGAGTCCCATGGAAAGCATGACTTTTATCTGAAAATTTGATAGAAAAGGTGAGTCCCATGGCTTGATGGTATTGTACTGAAAAGATCATAAGGAAACGTGTTCTATCGGAAAGGACGTGTTTGTAATGTGGTTTTTGAGAAAGCGATTTGTACGGTACGAAACAACGTGAGGAGTGAGTCCAATCGAAACTGATGCGAAAGAATGAAAGTTCTTTCATCTGAATGAACTAAAACACAAGTCCGGAATGGAGGTCTCCTGTTCCGGATTTTTTGTTCCCGAGAAAAAAGGGCGAGGATGCACACTCGCCCTTTTTTATTTGCTGAAATATTTTCCCTGCCAGCTGTCTGTTCGTTTCAGATGCTGTGCAATGGCGTTGCGCACGGCAAGCTTGTCCAGACTCCAAAGCGGCGCTGCGAGACAATCCGCTGCACCGTCTCCCGTCAGCCGCTCGATAACTGTGTCCGGCGGCAGGAGCGCAAGCTGTGCGGCAGTGATCTGCACATATTCCGCCATGGAAAGCGGCTGGACTTTTCCGCTTTTCCAGAGCTGTTCCAGTGGTGTGCCTTTGAGAATGTGCAGCAGGTGTATCTTTATGCCGTCCGGCTGCATTTTTCCAAGGACACGTGCGGTTTCCAGCATATCCGCATCCATTTCACTCGGAAGTCCGTTGATGATATGCACACAAATTCGTATGCCACGTTTCCGCAGGGCAGAAAACGCCTGCACAAAAACCGGAAAATCATATCCCCGATGGAAAAAGCAAGCGGTTTTGTCATGCACTGTTTGCAAGCCCAATTCCATGGTAAGAGAAGTTTTCTCGGCGATCTCTTCCAGCAGAGACAAAATCTCCGCCGGCAGGCAATCCGGTCTTGTTCCAATGGAAATCCCGACCACATCCGGCTGTTCGAGCGCCTCCAGATAACAGCGGCGCAAATATGCCAAATCTCCGTAGGTGTTGGTATGTGCCTGGAAATAGGCGATCAGCCCGGCATCCGGCACACTTGCCCGAATCCGCTGCCGTTCCTGTTCCAGCTGCCGGGCAACCGTTCCCGGATGCGTAAAATGTCCGCTGCCGCCGTCACAGAAAAGACAGCCGCCGGAAGAAATCGTTCCGTCTATGTTGGGACAGGTACAGCCAATGTCCAGCACTGCCTTTTGAACCGGTCTGCCGAATTTGGAAAGATAGTAGGCAGATGCCGTGTAATACCGCTCAGACAAAATAAATACCTCCAGACAAACAGAACCGGCAGGAAAAGGAGAGGAGACCTGCCGGTTCTGTTTCGATTTATGGAAACGTACAAGAATAAGGAGAATGTGATTGGAAAGGAGTAAGGATTCCTGTACGGTATGGTTGGTCCGTTTCTTTCGAGAAACGGTAAGAAATCTGCAAAACTTCTGCTTTGCGTATATGTACATATGAAACATTTGCTCCAAATGACGATGGTATTAGTATACCAGTGGTTTGTGATTGCTTTGTGAAAAGCCGCTGGAAATTATCTGAAAATCCTTTTCCTGCCCATAGGAATCTATTTTAAGCAACAATGCCCTTGTTTTCCACAGAAAATTCGAAAAAAATTCTTGCAAAGAAAAGTGAATTATGCTATAATAAAGTGTAATGACCTTTTTTGGGGCAGCAGCGCTGTACCGGAAAGAAATGGAGATGGATTGCTATGGAACGTCAGAAAAATGAAACTGCGGCAGCAGTAACGGAGGCAATGCGCACCCGGCTGCAGCCGTATCTGTTTGCAGAACGGGACACGGTCTATGCGTGTGTGCATAGCTTTGGCTGTCAGCTGAATGTTTCTGACGGAGAGCGCATCCGTGGAATGCTGACAGAGTTGGGCTATACCATGACAGACTCCTATGAAAAGGCAGATCTGATCCTGTTCAACACCTGTGCCGTCCGGGAGAGCGCCGAGGACAGAGTCTACGGAATGCTGGGCAATATCAAGAAATACAAAAAGACCAACCCCAATCTGATCCTGGTGCTTTGCGGATGTATGGCGTCGGAGGAGCATACCGCTGAATTTGTGCGGTCGCACTATCCTTACGTGGATATTGTTTTCGGCACCGCCTCGCTAAGCCGTTTTCCCGGACTCCTGCTGGAACACTTCCAGGGGAAAAAGTTTGCCTGTGACACCGGCGAATACGACGCTATGTATGAGGGTATTGTCCCATCCCGGGAACATCCGTTCAAGGCGTCCGTTCCTATTATGTTTGGCTGCAACAATTTCTGCACATACTGTATTGTGCCGTATGTCCGTGGCAGAGAACGAAGCCGTGACCCGGAACAGATCCTCCGGGAAGTCCGCCAGCTGGTGGCAGACGGCTACAAAGAGATCATGCTGCTGGGACAGAATGTGAATTCCTACGGAAAAGACCTGGAACAGCCGCTGACATTTGCACAGCTCCTGCAAAAAATCAACGATATCCCAGGCGAATTCGTGATTCGGTTTATGTCGTCCCACCCGAAGGATGCAACGCCGGAACTGCTGGACACCATATTGCAGTGCAGCAAAGTCGGACACCATCTGCACCTGCCGGTACAGAGTGGCAGCAACGATGTACTGCGCCGCATGAACCGGAAATATACCGTAGAAAAGTATATGGAAAGCGTAAACTATCTTCGCCGGCGTGACCCGGATTTTTCTTTGACGACCGATCTGATCGTCGGATTCCCGGACGAAACAGAGGAAGATTTCCAGGGAACGCTGGATCTGGTACAGCGGGTGCAGTACGACAACATTTACACGTTTATCTATTCCAAGCGACGTGGCACAAAAGCGGCAGAAATGGAAGACCATACCACAGATGCAGAAAAGAGTGACCGCATGGAACGCCTGCTTTCCCTGCAGCGTGAGATCGCATCGGAACACAACAAGCGCTTTATCGGCAGAACCCTGCGGGTGCTGGTAGACGGCGAAAGCAAGCGCCCAGGACGGCTCGTGGGAAAAGATAACGCATTTATCATCGTAGAATTTCCCGGCGATCCGTCGCTGATCGGAACATTCCAGAACGTCCGCATCACAGAGGCAAGAAACTGGGCAGTTCTGGGCGAATTGGCAGAGGAGGAACAAAAATGACAGAAGTAGAGGCAGCAGTACGGCAGCTGGGAAAAACCATCCAGGCTGACCCGAGATATACCGCATACTGGCGTGCAAAAGCGGATAACGATGCAGATACCGATCTGCAAAACGACATCCAGGCATTCAATCTGAAAAAGATGTCCTATCAGCACGAAACCAAAAAACTGGAAGAAAAACGAAATCCGGAAAAGCTGGAAAAACTAGAGCAGGATATCCAGGCGCTGTATCTTCGCATCATGGAAAACCCGAATATGCGTGCCTTTGACAGTGCAAAGCAGGCAATGAACGCCATGATGCAGGAAGTGGACACCATCCTGTCTCTCTGTGCCAACGGCGAAGACCCGGACAAATGCCATCCGGATCTGTCTAATTGTTCCGGCAACTGCGCCTCCTGCGGCGGCTGTCACTAACTCGATTTTCATAATATTCGGAGGTGAATCCCGTGAATTTAGCAGATATTCCAAAAGAAAAGCTGTCGCCAATGATGCAGCAGTACGCAGCAACCAAAGAAAAATACAATGACTGTATCCTCTTTTTCCGGCTGGGAGACTTCTATGAGATGTTCTTTGAAGATGCCATTCTGGTGTCCAGAGAATTGGAACTGACACTGACCGGAAAGGAATGCGGTCTGGAAGAACGTGCGCCGATGTGCGGCGTGCCGTACCACAGCGTAGAACTCTATCTGAAACGCCTGGTGGACAAGGGCTATAAAATTGCAATCTGTGAGCAGATGACAGACCCGGCGCTGAGCAAAGGGCTGGTGGAGCGTGATGTGATCCGGATCGTCACACCAGGTACGCTGATCGAAAGCAGTATGCTGGACGACGATTCCAACAACTACATCTGCACGCTGTACTATGGAAATGACGGTTCCTGTGCGCTCTGCTTTGCCGATCTTTCCACCGGCGAAATGACACATCTGACACAGGTTCGCATCGCCACCTATAATATCAGCCGGGACGGTGCTACAGTATATTATCAGATTGACAATGGCAGTGATAATGGTTTATATGCCCTGGATACCAAATCAGGAGCGCAAACCCAGTTACGCTCCGGCAATTTTAATTATCTGCATATTATTGATCACTATCTGTTCTTTGAAAACTTTGACGGGAGTACCGCCTATGTGATGAATCTTGCCAATGAACAGATCGAAGAATTTCATCCAAAGACTGCAAAGTAATAAAACGAAGCAAAACAACCCACACCGGTAATTCGTGTGGGTTGTTTTGCTTCGTTTTATATTCTGTTTAAGAATCCATTTCCTTCCTCTGAAGCTGCTCCTTAAGTTCGAGCATGCAGCAGCCATTCAGGGGATTTTTCGCATATGGTGCGATCTCACACATCGGCTCGAGTACAAACATCCGGTTTGCCATCTCCACATGCGGGATCATCAGATCTTTCGTCTGTATGATCTCCTGATCGTACAATATAATATCCAGATCCACAGTTCTCGGTCCCCAGTGAACGATCCGCTCTCTTTTCTGCTCCTGCTCGATCCGCCCGATCAGCTCCAGCAGTTCCTCCGGTGTCCGCAGCGTCTCAATCATAACCGCTCCGTTCAGGAAATCATCCTGCTCCACACCGCCAACCGGCTCCGTCACAATATAAGAAGAGACCTTCTTCACCCTCGTCCATGGATCCTTATTCAGGCTTTCCACCGCCATATCAAGATGTGCCTTCTTATCACCCATATTGGAGCCGATGCTTAAATAAGCCACATGCCACTGACGCTTCACAGTCACAGACACCGTCTCAAGCGGCAGATGCACCGGCGCCCACGGCTTTTTCACCTCTAAGGTGACGGCACGCACCGCATCATATTGAAGCAGGATTTCCTGTGCCAGATATTCTGCCAGCTTCTCGATCAGCTGAAAGGTGTTCCGGGTTGCCTTCTTCGTCACAAAGGCGGCAACCTCCGCATAGTTGACCGAGTAATTGAGGTCATCTGTCTGTCCCGCTTTACGGACATCACATTCCAGTTCGATCGAGATCACAAATTTCTGTCCGAGTGCATTTTCCTCAGGCATCACCCCGTGTTTCGCAAATATTTCCAAATTCTTTATTTTAATACAATCCAATCTGATTCCTCTTTTCTTATCTGACCCGTTTTCCGGACAGTGCTTTATGATGTGTCCTCATGAAACAAGACATCATGCTGCATCTTCATGAAATAACACATAATCCGGTGACATCGTGCATGCAAGCACCAGTCCCTTCGGCAGTCTGTCATAATTCTTTCCAAGCTTATAGCCAGCCAGCTTAAAACCACACTGCAGTGCGAAATAGAACGCCTTCCATATCCTGCCTCTCTTCAGCAGATATAAAAGCACGGTCTTTGCATAGCCCGCGCCCTCCTTCTCGGAGGAAATGCTTTCAAAGACCTCTCTGTACTGTTTCTGGGACACACCCAGATCAAAGTTGCGGTGAAACTGCTGCATACAGGTGTAACTGTGGGAATGGATCACCTCTGCCCCGGCACAATATGCAACCTGATATCCTGCCCGGATCACACTGGATGCCATGATCATATCCTCATTGAATATCGTAGGATGCACAAAGCCTCCCATCTTCTGATAACGGTCAAGACGATACATCGCACAGACATCCGAACAGAAATATGTCTTGATACCAAGGCGCTCCAGATCCTCCTTGCGCTTGATCTGATCCTGCGGCGGATAATTGTGGACTCTTGTCAGCTCCTCCACCACATCGGCACCCTCTCTCGCAAGCTGTCTGGCATAGGCGATCGCCGTTCTCTCATCCTCAAACGCTTTCGCCAGCGTCTCGATCAGATGTGTATTGGCCGGAACCGCATCCTGCGTCATAAATAATATATAATGCCGATCCGATGCTGCCTGATTCCCCTCTGCTGCCAGCCGGGCACCATAATCGCGCGTAGCACCATGATCAAAATCCTTTTTGGCAACCGAATGCACTGTCATATCGGAATTCATCGGCTGCATCAACTCATCGCCCTCTCCCATCGTCTGCAGCACATAAATATGATGCGGCTTCACCGTCTGCTCCTGCAAAAGCCCGATCAGCTTCTGAAAGGAGTCATCCGGCCGGTATGCCGGTATGATCACATCAATGACCGGTTTATTTTGATCTTCCATCGCTTACATTCCTCCCGTTCTGATCCGTTATTCGGATCTGCCAAGCAGTCTGCCAACAACACGCACGGTATCCTGTGCATCCTCTGCGTATCCGTCCGCACCGATCTCATCCGCAAAACTCTGTGTGATCACAGCGCCACCGATCAGTACCTTACAGGAAAGATTTTGCTCATGCACCATATCGACTACTTTTTTCATTTCCATCATTGTGGTCGTCATAAGTGCCGATAATCCGATGATATCTGCATTATGCTCGATCGCAGCCTCGATAATGGTCTCTGCCGGCACATCTTTTCCAAGATCCACCACATGATAGCCATAGTTCTTTAACATCAGCGCAACCAGATTCTTTCCGATATCATGAATATCATGCTCTACCGTTGCGATCACGATCGTTCCAAGAGACTCACTCGAACGGTTCTGTGCCAGGATCGGCTCCAGATAATTGATGGATGCCTCCATGGTCTCTGCACTCGAGATCAGCTGTGGCAGATAATAAATCTGCTTGTCATACAACTCACCCACATGAATAATACCCGGGATCAGACTCTCATCAATGATCTGCTGCGGATCTCTTCCGTCCTTCACCGCCTGCTCCACAAGCTGTTTTGCTCTCTGCTTTTTACCTTTAATGACCGCCTCGAAGATCTCGTCTCCCTGCTTGTCCTCCGGAATTGCAGCAGACGTCTTTCCTCCGGTGCTCACAGTCGCTTTCAGGCTCCGGCTGTCCACCTCTCCGCTGACCATCGTCAGCTTATGCTCATTCACACGTTCAATATAGCGCAGATCTGCATCCGGTTTGTTCATCAGCAGATCCGATGCATATACCGCATGCATCAATAGATCCTGTGATGGATTGGCGATCGCCATGGTAAGTCCGTTCATGATCGCCATCGCCATAAAGTTACTGTTGACAAATGCTCTCTCCGGCAGACCAAACGAAATATTGGACAGACCGCAGGCTGTTGCAACACCAAGTTCATACTTGCAGTAACGAATCGTCTCCAATGTTTCCACGGCAGCCATCTTATTGGCACCGATCGTTGCCACCAGACCATCCACGATCACATCCTCCGGCGTCAGCTCATATTCTGCTGCCGCCGCAAGAACCGTGTGAATGATCTGCTTTTTCTCCTCAATATCCTTTGGAAGTCCCTCATCCGACAGAGGAAGAAGGATAAACATTGCACCATATTTCTTTGCGATTGGAAGAAGACGTTTCATCTTCTCCTGCTCCATTGAAATGGAATTGATCAGCGCACGTCCCGGATAGATCCTGAGTGCAGCCTCGATCACATCCACATAGCTGGAATCAATGGAAAGTGGTATGTCCGTTAAAAGGGTCAGTTCGTTGACAACCTTCCACATCATTTCCTTCTCATCAATACCGTTCGTTCCCATGTTGACATCGAGAATGGCTGCACCGGCCTCAACCTGTGCCTCTGCCATCTCACCGACTAACTCCAGACTGCCCTCGCGAAGCTGTGCCTGCAGCGCTTTCTTGCCGGTTGGGTTGATCCTCTCTCCGATCACCTTAAATGCACCGTCCAGCTCGATCGGCAGGATATTTCTCTCTGTGGAAAGAGCACGGCGTACAACCTTTCCCTTTCTCTCAGGATAAGCTGCCTTTCCCCGCAGTTCCTTCTCCTCCAGAAGCCCCACAAGCTGACGGATATGCTCCGGTGTCGTTCCGCAGCAACCGCCCAGAATATCCGCACCTGCCTCTGCCAGCACACACATCTCCTGTGCAAATGTCTCAGGTCCCATGTCATAAACCGTCTCACCGTCCACAAGCTGCGGCAGTCCCGCATTTGGCTTTGCCACGATCGGAAGCGCGGTATAACGGCACATCTTCTCGATCACGGACACCATCTTATCCGGACCGGTCGAACAGTTCACACCGATCGCATCAACGCCCATCGCCGTCATCACTAATGCGGCTGTCTCCGGGTTCGTTCCAAACAGGGTTCTTCCATCCTCCGCAAAGGTCAGTGTCACCATAACCGGAAGCTCTGAACTCTCCTTTACCGCCAGAACGGCAGCCCTGCACTCCTGCAGACTCATCATCGTCTCCACAACCACAAAATCCACGCCGGCTTCCTTTAAGAAACCAACCTGTTCCTTATAAATATCCACAAGTTCCTCAAACGGAAGTGATCCGACCGGATACAGCTGCTGCCCCGTCATTGTCAGATCACCGGCCACAAGCACTCTTCTGTCCGTATCTGCCTGTCTGATTGCTTCAAAAGACAGCTCTGCCAGTCTGTGATTCATCTCTCCGATCTGATCTGCCAGACCATACTCCTCCAGCTTGATCCTGTTACCGGAAAAGGTCGGTGCATAAAGCACATCCGAACCGGCCTCAATATATTCTCTCTGAAGTCCGATCAACACGTCCGGATGTTCAAGGATCCACTCCTCCGGACATACTCCGGTCGGCATCCCTCTCTTCTGCAGATTGGAGCCTGTCGCTCCGTCTAAGATCATTCTTCCCTTTTGAACAAACTCACGAAATTCCTGTCTTGTCATCTATTTTGTCCTTTCTCGCTCTGGTAATTCATTTTCAGCGTTTCCATAGTAACACATATCCCCTCTGCGATTCAAGAATAAGCATTTGGTATTTTCTTTTTTTTCATTTTCATATATACTAATCAATGATTCCAGCTTCCTGCATGTTAAATGCAGCCGGAGGCATCGAAATTACAAGGGAGGATTTATTCATGATCTTACAATGCAGTCATATCAGTAAATCATTCGATGGCAACACCATTCTGAATGATATCTCTTTTCATATAAATGAACAGGAAAAAACAGCAATCGTCGGTGTCAACGGCTCCGGCAAATCAACACTCCTTAAGATCCTTATGGGAGAATATGAGGCCGATGACGGCGAGATCATTATCCAGAAGGATGCGGTGATCGGTTATCTTGCACAGAATCAGGACATTGATTCTGCCAAGTCCGTTCTGGAGGAAATGCAGGATGCCAAGAAGGATGTGATCGCTCTTGAGCAGGAGTTAAACGATATCACTGAGCAGATGAACCACGCCTCCGGCGAAGAGTTAGAACACCTGATTGCCAAAAGCGACACTCTCCGCCACCGCTTTGAGCTGGCGGGCGGCTACACCTACCACAGTGAGCTGATCGGTGTCTTAAAGGGGCTTGGCTTTACCGAGGAGGAGTTCAATAAACCGGTATCTGCCCTTTCCGGTGGCGAGCGTACGCGTGTTGCCCTCGGTAAAATGCTTTTAACCTCCCCGGATCTGATCATCCTCGATGAGCCGACCAACCACCTTGATATGAAGGCAATCCGCTGGTTGGAGGGATATCTCTCCGGCTACCGCGGAGCCGTGATCATCGTTGCACATGACCGCTATTTTCTGGATCGTATCGTAACGAAGGTTGTGGAGATCCGCCAGCATAAATCAACCGTTTATCAGGGAAATTACAGCCAGTTTTCCGAGAAAAAACAGGCTCTTCTTGATACACAGATGAAGCAATACCTGAACCAGCAGGCAGAGATCAAGCATCAGGAGGCTGTCATTGCCAAGCTTAAATCCTTTAACCGCGAGAAATCTGTCAAACGTGCGGAAAGCCGCGAGAAACAGCTCGACAAGATAGAACGTCTCGACAAACCGGTTGAGGAAAATACCCGCATGAACCTTTTGTTCTCCCCGCGGATCCAGAGCGGCAACGATGTCCTTTCTATCGAGCATCTCAGCAAAGCCTTTGACAGCGAGATTCTTTTCACCGATATCAGCTTTGAGCTCAAACGTGGCGAGCGTGTTGCCATCATCGGCGATAACGGCTCCGGCAAGACGACGATCCTTAAGATCATCAATGACCTTGTCAAGGCAGATGCCGGCACGATCCGTCTTGGAACGAATGTGGAGATCGGCTATTACGATCAGGCACATCAGGTACTGCATGCAGAGAAGACGATCTTTGAAGAATTACAGGATGATTACCCATCCATGACTAATACAGAGATCCGCAATATTCTTGCCGCATTTCTGTTTACGGATGATGATGTTTTCAAGCAGATCTCCAAGTTAAGCGGTGGAGAGCGCGGACGCGTCTCTCTTGCCAAGCTGATGCTGTCCGATGCGAATTTACTGATTCTGGACGAGCCGACCAACCATCTGGATATCGACTCCAAGGAGATCCTCGAGCGTGCCGTCAATCACTTTGAGGGAACGGTTCTGTATGTATCACATGACCGTTACTTCATCAACCGCACCGCAACGCGTATCCTTGATCTGACACAGAAACAGCTTGTCAACTATATCGGTAACTATGATTACTATCTTGAGAAAAAAGAAGCAAATGAGCAGGCACAGCTTACGACTCCTGTAGAATCAGCGACCGATACCGCAGACAACGGTGCCTCCGATTCCAAGCTGACCTGGCAGCAGCAGAAGGAAGAGCAAGCACGTCTTCGCAAGAAACAGAATGCACTGAATAAAGTCGAGAAAGAAATTTCCGAATTAGAAGCAAAAAACGAGTTTCTGGATGAGCAGCTGTCCGATCCCAAAAACGGGACAGACATTGCTCTGCTCCAGAAACTCGCTTCTGAAAAGGAAGCCAACGATGAACGGCTTCTTACTCTCATGGAAGAATGGGAAAATCTGGCAGAGGACTGATCATCGTACCTCTACTCCCGGATGCAATTTCGCTTTTCGCATTTTCTTGTTATCATACATGCGGTCATCGGCAATTTTCAAATAATTCTCGATGGTCCGCTTTCCATCCGGGACTCCCATATAATATCCCAGACTGGCACCGATCGTATACGGCTTGTTCAGCGAAGCATTGGCGCTGTCGATGTATTCCCGGAATAACCGGATATAGTTCTGCGTTTTCTCCTCCGAATAATTCTTACCCATGACAATATATTCATCACCTCCGGATCGAATACATATCTCTCCGTCTTTGGCAGCATACATCATCGCATTGGCAATCGTGGTAATGCAGACATCGCCCTCCTCATGACCATATCTGTCATTCACCTGCTTCAGTCCATCCATATCAATTTCCATGATCATGAACTGTCCGTTATTACGGATACACTCCTCACACATCCTCTCGCCGAACTTTTCCAGACCACGTCTGTTGTATAAACCGGTCAGAGTATCCTGAATATACAGGGACTCTAACTCCTTTGCCACCTGATGTAATCTCTGCTTCATACGGAAATTCTCCAGAGCACTGTCCAGATGAATAAACCATGACTTGATATTGACATTGGATACCAGATCATAGTCAATCTGAAGAATCGCATATCCCATATACTGCTGCAGATAATGAAGCGGGATCACATAAAGCGGATCCGGATCTCTTGCAAATTCACTCGGAACCATCTGACAGATTGGGAACCGCTCCGGTTTCAGCACTCTCGACTTATGGATTCCCATAACCATATCCACCTTGCACATACTGGTGCCATAATTCTTCTCCGGCAGAGGCAGCTTCTGCTCCCAGTGCCCCGCCAGACAAAGTGCAAAGCTCTTAAAGCCTGTCTCCCGCAGCACATACTGTTTCAGGCATTCGGTATATTCATTCATATCCTTGGCATTGGCAAGCATTGTAACCATGGCGGATGCGGCTGTCTCCAAATAAAGAACATTGTCCAACTCGGCGCTGAGCTTTGTCGCATACTGTCCATTCTCATCGCCGCCCTCTGCGCCGCAGCCGCAGGACTGACGATACACGATCTCTTCTTTCAGGTAATTATCCTGTTCGACCTTCTCTCCTGCCCAGCATCGTTCCAGTATCTCAAAGGCTTTCCGCCCCATTGCACGCATCGGCTGCCGGACCGTTGTAACAGACGGTTTGGAGAACCGGCTCTCCACAACATTGTCATATCCGGACACAAGCACCTGAGCCGGAACCTTGATCCCCCGTGCCTGTAATGCCTGTGTCACGGAGATTGCCATATAATCATTGGCACACACGATCGCCTCCGGGAAATCCACTCCCGAATTCTGAAGCTCTTCGACAACGCCTTCCCCGCAGTTCTTCCAGAAATTCCCCCAGTGTATTCTCTCCGTCTGCACAGGAATACCGTTTTGCTCCAGAACCTCCTTATAAATATCCAGTCGGAACATAGAATGCATATTGTCCTGCGGACCTGTCACCAGATCAATCTTAGAGCAGTGGTGTTCATCAATAAAATGCTGTATCATATCCGCAAACGCCGCTTTTGGCATATCCGGGTGACGCACCATGTTGTGCGGCTGCCCTTGTAACTCTTGCAAGGTATAGCCGCTCACCTGCACAAAAGTGTCATTAGCATGAGTGATATAGCTTTGCAGATCGGTAGTGGACATCAGAGTGGTATCGTCCGCCAGCGGGGTATTTTGCTGGGTGACATACGGATGAGAAGACATGTTCGCGTCCTGTGCAGGTTATATGGTTGTTAACTTCTTGTCAGAGTTTATGTCGGCCCCGCTGCGGTTATCTTTAACCGATTAATTTGATTTAGATCGCAATTTGCGATTTAAACACAAATCTAATTCCTTGATTTAAAATACTTTCACTCTGTTACTATACGAAAACGTTAATTATCTTGCCCAAAAATCAGGCAATTATTGCCCTGAAAGCGTGCATTTGCGCAGCAATCATCAAATCCATACCCGACAAAAACCGTGCAAAATAACAACAAATGTTAACAGATAGCATTAAATATTGCACAAATGATAACCGAATTTGTGTTTATCCCGATTTTCGCGATCGCAGCCGGAGTGGCGCAATCCCTGCAATACTTAAATCGGTATCATGTGATACGCGAGCCTCCGGAGCATATTTTGAACAGGTTACCTTCGAGCGCATCGGCTTTAGCGTGCAGCGCCCACGCCCTGAATCTCATTGAAAAGCGAACGCTGGATCATGAGGAGATGAAAGCACTTAACCGAGAGGTGATTGAATACTTCAAAGAGCATGTCAATCCGGGGTTTTTAGAGTATCGCAAATCTGTTACCGCCGGCGGGGATTACGGAGCCGTAGAGTGGCAAGCGGGAGGTTTAAATACGCTTGTCGACACCCAGGGAGAGGAGTTTATCGACTGCCTGGGAGGTTTTGGAATTTTCAACGTGGGGCACCGTAATCCAGTT
>ERZ773157.1213-NODE-1213-length-25758-cov-4.084659_pt1 | contig 25758 bp, 26 predicted proteins | sample MGYA00511480_ERZ773157 | MGnify/ENA primary metagenome ERZ773157 (study PRJEB29015, sample SAMEA2737863) | human gut metagenome | biome: human gut; feature: human-associated habitat; material: faeces | place: China | collected 2012 ... | reverse complement strand
CCGGTGATTTTCCCTTTGAACCCCTGCAAAATTTCTTTAGCAAGGAGCTCATGGGCGATGCTCTTCACATTTGCCATTCTATTCACCTCACTATTACAGATATTTTTCCATACCCGCCAATTTCTCGATTATTATATCTCTGGTCTGAATCAAATGATTCGCCAGAAAAGCTTTTTTCCCAAACGCCTGTGTCAACGCCAAATCGCTGGCTTGCACAAGGTCTCCAAAGGTACGGATTTTGATTGTTGCCATGCGTTCAAGCTCAACATCAGTTATGCCAAACTTCTTTCCAGCATGGCTTAATTTTTTTGCAAGAAAATCAGCCTTTTTCATGCGTGGAACAACGGGAGCAGAAGCTGATTCTGGCTCAATTTCCTCCATATCCTCAACGGGAACGGGCTCAGTGGTAATGGGCTGGACATTTTGCTTGGGGTTATTCCTGTTGATCATGGAACTGACGGTTGCGTATTTTAGCCCTATGGATTCAAATACTTTATCCATCAAAATTTCCCAATCGGCAGAAAGCGCTTTCTCAAATTCTACCGCCATAGACAGGACTCGTGAAAACTGCTCGATTGTAGAAGGTTCAAAACTAAGTTCATCTATTCTGCTTTGCGCCTTGGGCAAGAAAATTTTTGCGATATGGTCAACAGACTCATAATTATATAATTCTGTTGGCAACATTTTTTGAGCCATCAAAACCATTAAATACTCATCAATAGTTTTGATGCGGTCTTGGTAAGCAATTTCGGTGAGCTTTGTAAACAAAGGCTCAACAATAGGCAAAACCTTAAGTTCATGACTTTGAATAGCTCCAAGTCTCTTTATGTGCTCAATAATTTCTTCCTCGTCCAAATCCGTACACTTGGCATATTCTTCTGCCAATTTTTGATTTGCTAATTCAATGATGTCTTCTATAGCTTCGCAAGGGGCTGCCTTGACCGGAACAGTATCGCTTATAGTTGCTTCTGTTTCCAATTCAAGGATTTTCCCCTCATACTCGCCGTCAAACTCAAAGTATTCGTTAGCGATGGCATTTATTGCAGAAAAGGTTCCTGCACCCATAATGCCTTCGCAAGCCACAATGGTCTTTCCTATCTTTGCGTTCTGATTGATGTTGGCCGTGGTTTGAAGAACCACATTACCATCACAAATAATGTCGTCGCAGTCGATAGAACCTACAATGATGTTTCTTCCGACATAGATTTTATCAGCGTGCAGATTGCCTTTGCAAATAAAGGTGTTGTAACAAGTCAAATTTGCGATATGCGCATCACCGATAATGGTTAAAGAGCCATTAACCACACACTCTTGAACCGTGACATCACCCATAATTGTCAAATCATACATGGCGTGAATCTTTAACGCCTTAGTACGCTCGCCAACAATCATATACGTTTCATTGAAGATAATGGAGTCGTTGCATTCAAATGCTTCAATGATGTTTTTCCCTGCAATACCACTTGCTTCTCCGTCATACTGAACAAGAGAAGCGTTGTGGTCATTCACGGGAGCATAGGCGTTTTTAGCGGCACTCTGCTTTTTAGGAGCAGGTGCAGGCGTTGTTTCAATGGTTTCTCCTACGGGTATCAACATTGAATTGATGGTAGCTTTGCTGAATTTTTTAATGCCTGCATTTTCAAATTCAACAGTAATATAATCTCCATCCGCTTTTCGATACACTCCAACGCCCCAGGAAGACATACTTATATGTGTAAATTTTGTTTTATTCTCAATTAGGTTCATAGCTGCCTACCTCTCGTTAGATTGAATCTTTTAGCATTTTCATAAATACAGATTCGTTCTCAGCTTCTGGAGCAATTATGTATAAAACTTCCTTGGCTCGTGTACACGCCACATAGAGGTTTTGGATACAACTCTGCGTAGCGGCTATTGCATTAGCATAACTTTCCTCATTGGCTTTTAGCTGTCCCCAATTCGGTTTTTTAACTCCATCATACTCACCTAAAGGAATCAAACCGCATATAATAGCGGCTCGAAAATCCAAGCCGAGAGTAGTTTGGAACTTGATAAGCCGAACTCCTCCAGTCTCGCCAAAGTGGTCTTGCCATCCTGCATCCGTTGAATAAAGTCTGCAACAAGGAATGTCTTCAAGGTGAAGTCTTGTTTCCAAAGATTGCTGTAGATAATATTGCTTATCTAACCATCCGGAGATTTTCTTGCGATACTGTCCTTGATACATAATTACCGCAATTTCATCGTAAGGAATCTCATTTTCATCGTGAATCTTGTTGATGGCTTGAACGATGGTATCAATTTCGCAGCTCGCCTTTTTTATCGGCAGCTGTATATATTTAACACCAGCTCCATGGAATACCGCTTGCCCCCTCAAAAACATATCGGGGTCAATTTCATAGTCTTCTTGGATCTCATACAAGTATTGCTTGGCGTTAGAAACATACCGGTTGATATATTCGTTTATCTCTATGCAGTTACGATAATTCTTTTCAATTCGTATATTTTTGTTACCACCTCTGTAGCTTGGATAACCTTCACCAACCTGCCAAGGTGCTTGTCCTCGCTTTTTCAGCTTATCCAGGCGTTGCGTTTTATCCCCGCAAATAACAAAGATGTGGTCTTTAGTATTTTTGTTTTCAAGCAAATTGAAGCAGAACTTGTACCATTCGGGTTCAAACGCTTGCACTTCATCAATGAATATTCCATAGTAACGGTCTTGGATTTTGCCTTGATTTACTTTGTCAATAGCAGACAAAACCCACCCGTCAAAGTCTCCGTATTGAGCAGTAAAACCATTCTTTTCAAGCAATCTTTTACAAAGAGTATGGAATGTCATACACTCTACGTTTTTTTCGCGAAGACCGGCCCGGTCAATGAACCAAGTGTATAAAGAGTGTAGGTTTTCGTTTCTGCAGGTTATCAAGAACTTTTTATTGGGGTTCATCTGTGCAGCCTTAAAACATTTAGAAATAAGCAAAACACTTTTTCCGGAACCTGCGCAGGCTAATATCAACTGATTCGGATCATCTTTGCTGATGCGATTAACAATGTTAATTTGCTCCTTATCCAATCTGAACGCTTTAACAACAACATCTTCTTCATCAATTACAAGCAGCTCGCTATCAACACCGGGAGTTGTTTCTTTGCCATCCACACAGGCTACACGTACCGTAACATATTCCGGAGCAATTCTCTGCATTACAGAGTTTACATTCAAGTCGGAAATCTGCATTGTGTCGGCAGACACCGTTATTATTGTATTATCCAGAAGTTTATCCATAACGACGCCAAACTGTTGACGCAGTTCGGAAAATTCTTCAGAGAACAAACATTGTTTCTCTACGAAATCCCTCACGCTGTTTATATTCGTCTTTTCAACATCTGTACGTTTAAGACTTGGAAGAACATAAACGATATTGATCGGGAACTTCAATTTAGTTCCATTTTCGGAAAGTGATTTATTACCCAAGAGCTTCTCGGAGATAATCTTCTGTGCTGTAGGATAAACAAACTGGGCATAAGGCTGCATCGTCATCCCAAACAACGACACATCTGTGAAGTCCTCAAAGAATTTAAGAAATACTACCCCTCTTGATGTAATTACAACATTCATACTCTCATTTTCAATCATAGTTGGATTTACTTTCAGCAAAAGAAACCCATACCCATCATAGGAAATAGCATGGCGCACAAACATCTTCTCATATCTTGAAAGCTCAATATTTTGATACTCAGAAGGGAGAATTTCCATAGCAACCTACTTTCTATTCAACTCCGATACAATATCCTCAATAATTTCATCCACCAAAACCTTTGCAAGCTTTCTGGAAAGAATATCACTCACCACTTTCAGGACCTGCTTGCTTTTTTTGTCTATACCGGAGTTGATCTGATTTATTTTGAAGTTCTTACTTTCTGCAACATCATCTATTGCGGTCTCGATTTTCTCTTGAAGCTCTTGCTTTTTTTGTGAGAGGTCTTCGCTCACACGCAAGCCGCTAAGAGATGCTGCACTTTCCGTCAGCGTAGCAATGAGTTTTTCTTTATCAACGGTTGAGTTGAATCCTTCCGTTACAGCGGTCGAAGCTTCGGCAATCTTTCTTTCAACCTCACGCAATGCCTTCGCATTAGGATTGTTTCGTGTCAAAGACGCTTCACGGATTATACGAGCAATCTCTAAACCAACGCCATTTCTAAGTTTATCAATCAACTTGTAATAAGCATCGTTCTGCTCAAAATCATCTCTACGAGCATTAGGAATTAGCTTGTCCGTTACAATAAAGATTTCACCTTGCGTCCACCCGTTAAAGCGAGCTTCCTTAAAAATGACATTCATTGTCTTGCTGTCACCGATTAGGATATTGCCTTTACGGACTCGGAAGCCAGACAACTCTTTATCCGATAGGAAGCCATACCATCCACAGTTTCCATACCACCCCAGAGCGTATAGTTCTCCATCAATCGTAACATCAAAATATGACATGCTCGTGATTTCATCGACAGTTCTCTTACCCCGGTCGGATCTAAACCTGCTTTTGTTGGGCTTGTACACAGGTTCTAGGTCAGCCTCATTTTCGCCCACAAATATAGGGAACTCCTCAACCGAATAGCCATTCTTTGAGAGGAATTCTTTGAGTTGAGAGGTGTAAATGAAATGTCTGGATTGATATGGCAACGGGGCAACCTGTGCTATATAGCTCCTCGCAGTGTCAATGTCCAGCAAATCAGAAAAGCCATTGACTTCTTTCATTTCCACACACAGATAATGCTTTTCTAATTTTTCTGGCAAAGTTACAATGGATGTGATCTCTTCTAACACCGCAGACAGGCTCATTTCTTCATATTCGCCAGGGACGAGCAGTCGTCTTAGTTTCTTGCAATCAAAAGAAATGATAGTTTTAACAGATTCGTTCTCCGCAGAAGTTGTGAAAACAAGTGTATCGCAATAGCTCATACCGCCAAGCCGTCCAATTCCGCGAAACCCCCGATTATTTGCGCTCCTTTTCTTTGAACTACCGACATTCATTAGCGTTGCAGCCGCAGTGTCGGCCGGGATACCCGTTCCATTATCTTTGATTGATATAAAGGACTCCTCGGCGTTTATCACAATATCAATACGCATACTTTGCGGCTCAATCAATCCTAGAGAAACAGCATTTTCCAAAGAGTCAACGCTATTCTGAATGTATTCACGATAAACGATTTTGGGGTCAGAGTACATACCCGTGGTGAGTGATTCAAGCGTATATTTCCCAACCCGCACAGTATCTTCAGTCATAACTCTTCCTCCGAAAATTAGTCCTCTATTATTTCAACAACATCGCCAATGTTGCAATGAAATACCTTGCATATCTTCATTATAACCTCTAGAGATACAGGCTCATCTTTATTCATTTTCGTCATTGTATATCCGCTTATTTCGGCTGCAGCTGCCAATTCGCTCTTTTTCATTTTGTTTTTCTTCATCAAATGCCAGAGCTTATCGTAGCTTATTCTCATACTGTACCTCCGTTTAGTCATAATCAGAATCCGCATTTCCAGCTCAGGGTGGCTGGATTCAACATATTATTTATATTATATATCTTCTTTCCGCTTTTTTCAAGATTTTTCGGCAAATTCCGAATATATGTGCGCACAGTTGTCGCTCATGAGTAACAATGCAGCTGAAGCAGTAAGGACTTCAAGAGGCGGTGCCAACAGCACCGCCTCTTTCTGATATCTACTCTGCGATATTTATGACCTGCAGGCCCATGCAGCGGGCATAGTTCACGGTATAGGCCGTGCCGCCGGCGGACTTCGTCAGATAGCAAATACAGGCACTGCTGTTATCCACAAGATGCCGATTGCGTTTTTGCATACAGCCCCGAAAATAGTGCTCCGAGGTGTAAGTCACCTTATCCGCACAGCGCTTGATCTCTTCGTAAGTGTCGATATCCTCCTGTGGCCAACCCCGAGTTTGGTTAAGGCACGGCAGCACAAGGATCAGCCGAATCTGCGGATAACGCTCCCGCAAGCGGAGGACAGACTGCGCTGCCAGAGTATCAAATCCCAAGGCACCACCTGCGCCGAAATAACGATAACCCTGCTCGATCAACGTGACCAAAGTATCCTCCAAGTGCTTGGAGATTTCGGGCAGATTATCTGCCGGCAATTCCCGATGTCCGGTGAAGCATACTGTTTTTGAGCGCATAACCTCCGTACCCCTCTCGAATACTATAAGTGCCAAAATTCAGGAAATAATATCTATAGTATATATCCCGGTCCTTTGAATATCAATAGTCTATGGATTGACCAAAGCGATATTTATAGACTATATATGGAGGCGATGGGAATGAGTGATATCGCAAAGATCATTGGGCAACGTATCAGAAACTACCGGACGCAAAAAGGACTCAGCCAGGAAAAACTAGCCGAGCTTGCCGGCTGCCATCCCACATATATCGGGCAATTGGAACGTGGTGAGAAAAACGCCACTCTGGAAAGCGTTGAGAAGATTGCATCAGCTATGGATATTTCACTGTCCGAGCTATTCGATAAGTTGGGAAAGAGCGGCGGCAACAACATTGCGGCCAAATGCTATGACTTGGTTGCCTCTAAGAACGAGGCAGAGCAGAAGCAACTCTATAAAATGCTTCAGGAAATGGACAAATACAAAAACCAATAAAAAAACACGGTGCCACCCGATGAAGGGTGACACCGTGTTCTGCTTAGTAGGCAACTACGCCGTAGCCGAGAATTTCATAATAGCCAACCGGGTACTGATTGACGCAGCAGCTGTCGCCGGAGTTACCCTCGATGGTGTAGACGATGCCGTTTTCGACCTTCTGGACGATACCGACATGATCGGACTGACCGTCCTGCGGGCCAGAGCTGCCCTTATTATCCCAATCGAAGAAGATGATCATGCCGGGCGAGGGCTGCATGGCGTTATCCGCCCACTGCCCACGCTCCCGGAACCACTGGACGCCGTTGACACAGCCTGCGAACTTCGGAATGACACCGGTGTCGATATAGCCGCATTCATTTGCACACCAGCTGACGAAGCAGGCGCACCACTCCACACGGCTACCGAAGCCGTACCATGACCAATAGGGCTCTCCGCCTACATTGCCCACCTGTGACAGGGCCACGGCAACGATTTGGTCATCCACTCCGTAGATTCCGTAAAGCACCGCTGCCCACATGTTGCTGTCCTGTGCAAGCAGTTCTGCAAGCTGCTGCTTTTGATCCTCATTGAAGCCGTACTGCGCAGCCATCTCATCCGCGGTTTTGTGACTAACGGCGATATAGAGCGTTGTAATCGTCTCCTGCGCCTCTTCCTCAAGGATATTGCCGTTGCCGTCGTCCGTCTCCACAATGACCGTCTCTGTCCTTGTTTCCGTCCGATGGGTGATCTCATTCATTTCCCAAAACAGGTCCTTCAGAAGCTGTTCCTTTTCCGGAGTGACCGTTGCCACCTCCTGGGGATTATCCGGATCGGAGGCCGTTTTGACAGCATAGATCGACAGCACCTCCGGCCACACGGCCCGAGAACCGGACATTTCAAGTGCATCGTATTCAACGGAATCCTTAATGGCATCCAGCTCGTTCTGGTAATCCATGTTGATTTCCTGAATGACCTGCCGCATCGTCTTTTCTGAGCCGGTATCCTCGCTTGAAAAGAAAATACCAAAGCAGGAGCAGGCGATCAAGGCAACAAGGCAGATAACCACGACAACCACGACCGCAACCCAACCTCCGGCAGCGATAGCCGCAACCAGTGCTTTCATCGCCGCTGCGATGGCCTTGATTGCCGCCGCAACAGCTTTCGCCGCCGCGACAGCCGCTTTGTAGGCGGCTATGGCAGTCTGGCGGGCAATCTCCGCCGCTTTCTGTGCGGCCTTTGCAGCCGCAGCCGCTGCCTTTTGCGTTGCCTTCGCTGTTGCCTCTGCGGTTTTGATGGCAACCTTGGAGGTTTTCTCCGCAGTCTTTACGGCCCTCTCTGTTGACTTTACCGTTCCCTTTGCACCGGCTTTTACTGTCTGTTTCCCGGCAGAGCGAGCAGACTGCTTGATGGTGCGTTCAGTACGCTCCGCAGATTTGATGGTCTGGTTTCGTCTGCTCCGGATGCTTGTCCGTGTGGCCTCCGTATTTTGCCGCGCTGCCTGCCGTGCAGTCTCCTCTCGCGGCGTTCTGCTTGGCGCGCCCCTACGCAGCTCCTCCTCATAGCGGCGAACCCGTTCTTCATTTTTGTGGATGCGCTTTTCATTGCGGTGCTCCCGGTGCGCCTCCTTGCCTTTTTCAATGGCTTTTTTCGTTTGGCCGGAAACCTCGTGCCAAACCTGATCGGTCACATCCTCAGCGGCATAGCGGATTTTGTCCTCCGCGTATTCGGAAGGGGAAATCTGCCCGTCGTCCATCAGGTTTTCTGCCTGATCCTTAGAACGGACAAGGGCCGTCTTCATGCGCTCGGAGGCAACAGCCGCTTTATCAAGAATCTTGATATCCTTAACGCTCTCTCTTGTTTTTATCCTGCCCAAAGCCATCGCCTCCCTTCAGAGCAGACAAGTCACACCTTCTTCGCTACGACAACGAAGCGACCGTTGGGATAGGTATATTCGCAGGTGGAAAGGGTCAAAAGCTGATCCCTGTATTCGGCAGTAACGCCCGTGTCATAGAGTTGTCTTGCGCGGACATTCTCCATGAACTCGGCAAACTGCGCCTCATCCATCAGCGTGTATTCGTTGTACTTGAAGGACTCGCGGTTCGTATTGAATTTGAAAGTGGCAACGACCTCATATTTGCCGAGGCTGGAGAGCGTGTCAAAGGCAATCGTCGGATGCTCTTTGCAGAAGTCGGCATCGGTGTATTTGCAGAGGTCGGCAAACATAGAGCCGTCATTCATGTGGTGGCCGTAAATCACGAGATTGTTGCTAATCCCGGTCATACAGGCCTCGTCGATGTACGGAATACCGTAGTCGCTATATGATTTATCAAAGCTGCGCTTCAGATAGAAGTCCGGCTTGTTCGGAGTCTGCATGACGGGGTAATTGACATTCGTACCATCAATTCTGATCCAGCCGATAAAGTCGTTGTTCTGCGCAAACAGCGCCGTATACTTTTCACGGGCCAGCACCGCCTCTGCCGCCGCCAGTTCTTCTGCACTCAGATTGGATTCCGCCTCCGCTTCGGTGTCCTTCTGCGGCTCGTCGATTTCCGTAATCAGATTTGTCAGATCGTCAAATGCTGCCTTGCTGTTCTTGGCATCCAGATACTGATGCGTAAACATGGCGCTGCAGAAGATCGCTGCCGCGCCGAGTACGGAAACGATGATGATTCCAAGGGTTTTCTTTTTCATTTTGTATTCCTCCCAAAAGAATGGAGGACGGGGTTAATCCCGTCCTCTTGCAAATTTGCCCTCACCGGGGCGCGTGGTCATAAGCTGATAGAGCTTGGTATCCTGCGGGAACCGATTGATAAAGGGTACCAGCGCAGAGCCGTATTTAATCAGTCCGCAGCCGGCGTCGGCATTGGTGATATAGCTCATCTGCTCATTGGAGATGTTCAGCAGCTTGGCAAGCTGCCCTCTGTCGGAGGCAGCCTGGTTCAGCATGACCACAAATTCCGAGTTGGAAAGCATGGTGCTGGCCTGAACGGAATCCAGCAGATACTCCACATTCTGCGTGATCGCCGTGGGGTATGCGTTGCGCTTACGGAACTGTCGCCATGCAGAGTTGAAGAACTGCGCCGAGAACTCGTTCTCGAACACCACATGGAACTCGTCAATAAAGACATGGGTGCGCTTGCCCGTCTTCCAGTTCAGCGTCACACGGTTGAGCATGGTGTCCGTGATCACCAGCAGGCCGGTGGGCTTGAGCTGGGAACCGAGGCCGTGAATATCGAACACCACGACACGCTTGTCGAGGTCTACATTGGACTGCTTGCCGAAGATATCCAGAGAGCCGGTGGTATAGAGCTCAAGGGACAGCGCGATCTGCTTCGCTTCGGGCTCAGGCTGCTCCAGCAGCATATCGCGGAGGGTGCAGAGGGTAGGGATCGTCCCGGTGTCCGCCGCATTGCGGTACACATTGGTGATGCAGCGGTCGATAATAGACTTGTGCTGCGGGCCGACGCCCTTCTTGTCGATCTGCTCGATCAGAGACATGATGAACTCCGACTTTACAACAATGGGGTTGTTTTCACCGTACCCGTCCACCATATACATGGCGTTCAATCTGTCTCTGCCGCCGGCAGACACACGGATCACCGAGCCGAGATCGCCCATAGCTTCAATAAGCGGCGCGTATTCTCCCTCGGGGTCACAGATCAAAATATCATCGTTGGTGTTCAGAATGAGGAAGGTGATCAGCTCCTTTGCCGAGAATGACTTGCCGGAACCGGGAACACCGAGCAGAAAAGCGGACTGGTTCAGAAGATTTGCCTTGTTGCACATGATGAGATTGTGGGAAATGGCATTTTCGCCGAAGTAAATACCGCCCTTATCCATGATCTCCTGCACCTTGAAAGGCATCAGCACCGCAAGGCTTTCTGTCGTGAGCGTTCGGAACGCATTGATTTTTCTCGTCCCGATGGGGAGCACCGTGTTCAGCCCATCCGTCTGCTGATACTTCAGCGTCGCCATCTGGCACATGTGCTTTCTCGCTGTAGACAGCACCGTTTCCGTATCCAGGTCCAGCTGCTCCTTGGTGTCTGCGGTAATCACCATTGTGACCACCGCAAACATCATGCGCTGGTCACGGGTGGTCAGGTCGTCCAAAAACTCTTTGGATTCCTTGCGCTGAAGCTCCATGTCGTAGGGGACCACAGCGGAGAAATTGTTGTTCTGATTCTGCCTTCTCTGCCAGCCGGTGATGTTCGTTTCCACGCCCAGCAAGAGGCGCTCCACCTCACGGACGGCTTCATCGGTGGGAATGGGAATCACATCAATGGAGAGCATGAGATTGCGGTTTAGCTCGGTCAGTTCCGAGAACATGCTGTCCTTGATATAGCTGGCGTAGTCCTTGAGGAAAAGCACTCTGGCATATTTCTCGCCCAGCTTGATATGATCCGCAGTACGCTCTATGCTGTCCGGGCAGATGTAGTCACGGAAATCATGCCCCAGACGCGCCTTCCGGTTCATATCAAACGAGAATGCCGCCTCATCACCGGGGCGATAAAAGTCGTGGAGAATGCGCAGCCGCTCAACGGCGTTCAGGGGCACACACTTGGAACCCAGGTTTGCGAAATGGGCGGTCAAATCCGCTCCGATTCTCGCAAAATATGCCCGTGCTTCCTCGATGTCCTTCTTGGCCACGGTGATGGTAATATACTTTTCCTGCGTAATGCCGTTTGCTCCCGTCGCCTTGTCCAAGAGCATGTCATTATACTCCTTGCGGTACTCATCCAGCCCGTCCTGCTTCATGGGCATCAGGATGGATTCCTCAAAATCCGACCTGTTCAGTCTGTGGTTATTGATAGTGATCTTCGTGGTAGCTCCGCTGTCCAAGCTGTTCAGAAGCTCCGAGTATGTCAGGAACATGCTCTCCTTGTCCTCGCGGCTCGCCACCAAATAGTTGATGTCCGAGAATCGGAAGGATTTGGAGAACTTATTCCCAACCTTAAAAATGCCATCCGGCCAGATGTTCTTGATTGGAATAAGATCCTGCACCTTTCTCGGAACCTTAAACTTCTCCTTGTCCTGTGCGAGGATCGCTTTGATGCTCTTAATCATTGTGCTTGGAAACCTCCTTTTCGCGTTCATCGATCGCGTCCTTCAACGCCTCGTAGTAGATATTCACCGGCTCGAACTTGATCTGCTTGGGCTCCAGCATTTCGCTCCGGAGCCAAGCCCACACAAATTGCTCTGCGGTCATACCGTTGTAGTTCACAAAGCCCATTGCCGCAAAGGGAGCGGCACCGAGGATGCACATCCACGAAACTGTTTCCGTCCCCACATAGGGCTTCAAAACAAAGTACAAAAGCACTGCAACGCCAACAGCCAGTAAAGAAAAAACGAACTGTCTGAGGGACAGTCCGAAAAACATAGACTCGGTATAGTTCCGAATCTCTCTATTGATTTTGACCTCCAAGAGGATACCTCCTTCTGTTTCAGATAAGAAAAACGCCCTCCTTCCGGAAGGCGTCAAAGTTTTGTGTAGGGAACTTTACTGCGGAATTATGTACGCAGAAGTTCCCTACATGATTTTATCGGGCAGTTTAGATTTAGACAGAAAAAGTGCCATTGGATTTCTCCCATGGCACTTCATACAACATTATTTTTCTTTTTCTATTTGGATATTCGGTATTCCACCGTATTTTCCGACAAAGTACCCTTTGTGGATATTCTCCGTCGTGCGGGTGGAAAACTCGCTGATCGTATACAACTCAGAAGCACCATCTTTGTCACGCTTATCGACAAAATACAGCTGATCCTTTCGCAGCAGTTCCAGATTCATCAGCTCCGTATTGTGTGTCGTAAAAACGATCTGTGCGCCATTTGGATTTGTGACCTTGCTTTGGAACTCCGCAATGATATTGTCCACCAGCAAGGGGTGAAGCTCACGCTCCAGCCCATCCGCCAGTAATATGCCGCCGGTGCGCAGCGCAGACTCGATTGCAGGGGCCAGTGCCATCAGCTTTCTGGTACCGTCCGACTCATCAGAAAGTTCCAGCGAATAGGCCGCCTTCCGCCCATTACGGTTTTCGCCCTGGTGGCTGGCCTTGGCGGAAACCTCGCCCATTTTCAAGTGCACCTCTCCATTGTTGGAGGTTTCAGCAAGGGCATGCATAAACTGCACCAGTGCAGCCTTGATCCCCTCCGGGATGTTATCCGGCAGGCTTTCATCATCTTGAATCTCATTGCTGTTGAACTCAAACTGCATATCCAAGATGCCCAAGTCTGCTGCCTTTGCATAATCCGAAATTGCCCTCAGCATATTCTTATCTTCCGAATACTCGATCAACTGCCGCGGAATATCAGAATAGTCTCGTGAAAAGAACACCTGATCCCGGAACCAACGCATAGCAGCAACACAAGCCGCATCGTTCATGGTGCATGCCACCGAGAAGAACAGCTGGTTTTCAGCGACCATTTCGCCGATCAGCGCTCGCTTTGATTTATCCTCTGTGAAATCGAAGTGCTGCTCTGTACGCTTAAACACCAAAGCTTTCTGCCCCTTCGGCGCATGGTAGAGATACTCTGCGTAAATCTTCTCGCGCGTAGCGGCGAAGCCATACCAATATTTCACGCCGCCCGAAGTGTACTCAAATGCAAACTCCGTAGGTTCATCCTTGGAATAGTCATTCAGCGCAAATGGATTGACAGGAATCGCAGCACGCTCGTGCTGCGTTCTCTGCGCATTTCGGATAAACTGAACGGCCAGCCAAAAGGCACGAATCACATTACTCTTACCACCGCCGTTTTTGCCGTAAATTGCAATGGCAGGAAGCAGCTTTACTGTAGACGACAGCGGAATTAAGCAACTTTTGAAGGAACTCAGTCCGGTCGCTTCCATGGAAAGCACCGCCTCATCCCGAAAAGATCGATAGTTTTTGAAGCGAAATTCGATCAGCATCAAGATCACCTCCGCATATTTCACCTATAGTATACCACCACTTTCTGAGAAATGCAGCATCAAAAATCAAACTTCTTGATTTTTACCACATGATTTCAAGTTAGATACCCATCATCTCCTTCACAAGCCGGTCTGCCATCTTTACAGCGCCGACCAGAATGAGCATGTTGAAAATCAGCTCGCCGATGTAGCTCCATACCATAGAAGCCGGAGCTGCATCCGGATCGACAACCGGAGGGCTGGACGCAAACACGGAGAAGATGATGCAGGCCAGAACAATGATCGCTCCCTCCAGACACACCGACGCATAGCTTTTCAAGAAGCTCTTGCCGATGTTCTGCGTAGGTTCTCCGGCAAAGGCGGAAAGCGGAACCGGAGCGAGTGCGGTGTACATGTACATTTTGAAAAAGCGGCCATAGACACTCATGATCATCACGAAGGACAGCACCCAAATGAACAGGCCGCCGATCAGCGTCACAGCCCACAGGGGAATGGACTCAAAGAATCCGCAGTCCTCCACCGCCGTGATGATCTCCTGCGGCAGCACCGTTGCCTGAGGGCTTCCAAAGCCGGCAGAATTCATGATCGTACTGACCACGCCCTGGATAATCTCCAAAATTGCCATCATCAGCTCCATGCCGTAGGTAATCAAGCCTTTAGCAATCGCAAAACGGACGAACAACTTCACCGCGTGCTCCGGCTTTTTCAGCTCTGCAAAGGAGCCGCAGGTTTTCACAACTCCCACTACGAAAAACAGCACCAACAGCGCATAGCCGATGGCCTGCAGCGCTCCGTGGATACTGCAAATAATCGACCAGATCGAGCCGCCTTTGAATGTCTGCGGTGACTGCGTGATCAGCTGCCAAATCTCAGACAGCTTATCGTTCCAGACTTCCAGTGCATTTTCGAGGTTTTGAATAACCCAGTTATCCGACATTCGTTACACCTCCCTTCGGGGCGGCCTTTACGACCGCCCCTTTTGCGGAAACCGGATCAGCCGACGATGAGGTTGAGGATTTCCTTGGCAAAGGTGATGATGACGCCGCCGGCCAGGGTCAGAAAACCGTTGGAACGCTGGCTGGGATCGTGGGACTGGAAGCTGAGACCGACCTGCACAATGCCCCAGCCAAGCAGAATCAGGCCGACCGCACGGATGAGGCCGAAGATAAAGTCGCTGAGGTTGTTGACGACGGTAATGGGGTCGCCTGCGGCAAAGGCGGTCACACCCATGCTCATGGTAAGCGTAAGGGCAAGGACGGCCATCACATAAATGCGGTAGCCCTTCTTGACCTTACCGGGAATCTCCGGCTTGTTGATGTTCTTCTTTGCATTAAGCTTCTTCATTGTCTTTTTTCTCCTTTTCATCAAGTAGTTCTTCCAGCTCCTCTTCCGAGTAGAGCAAGAATTCGTGTTTTTCTGCCTCCAGCTTTTCGGCGTTTTTGACAGCCTTCTTGTCGAAGCTGAACGCCATGGAAGCGATACTTCGGGTATCTTCGCCGTGAGTATAGGCCGGTGCGGAACCGTCCGTCGTAAGCGCCACATTGGGATGATGAAGGATATCATACTTGAGATCCTGGATGGGGCGCTCTCCGCGTATAAAAAGAAGTGCGTACCGGTTATCCAGCATACGCACTTCGTCAGGTGTCATCAGCTCTCGTCCGGCAAGCTGATAGTTGGTGGAATAGCTTCCGTTTCTGCCGCGAGACCGCCCGTAGGTATTCGTATCGATGGTCTCCTTGCCCAGCAGCTTGGAAACATACTCATGGGTACTCTGCTCATTACCGCCCAGGTACAGAAACTCGTCACAGTTACCCACGATGCTCTCCCATTGCTTCTCAAACAGAGCCTTCAACTGCGCAAGGTTCTGAATGATGATGGAAACGGAAATCTCACGGCTTCGCATGGTGGACAGGAGCTTATCAAACTCATCCGGCAGAGCGACATTGGCAAACTCGTCCATGACAAAATGCACATGCACGGGCAATCTGCCGCCGTGAACGGAGTCGGCCTGATAGTAGAGCTGCTGAAACAGCTGGGTATAAAGCATACCCACGATGAAATTGAAGGAACTGTCGTTATCGGGAATCACGGCGAATACCGCCGTTTTCTTTTCGCCGATTTGCCCCAAATCCATTTCGTCGCATTGGGTGATACCGGCCAGCGAATCCAGATTGAACTTTTCCAAACGGGAGACAAGGGAAATCTGGATGGATTTCAGCGTCTTGGCGCTGCCGGAGTGATACGCCCGGTAATACTTGAGGGCGATATGCTCCGGGTTTCTTTCCTCCAATCTCTCAAACAGCTCATCGAGAACCGACTGATACTCCTCGTTGTCCTCCTTTACATCGCCGGCTCGGATCATCTCCATGACCATGGAGAAGTTCTGCTCATCGGGCGGAGCCTCATAATGGAGATAGCAGACAAGGGCCTTGAGCAGCATCGCTGCCGTCTGATCCCAGAACGGGTCCTGTGTCTGCGAACCTTTGGGCGTTGTGTTTTTGAAGAGGTTGGTGGTCAGCCGCTGAATATCATCATCGCTGCTGATATACACGAATGGGTTGTAGCAATGACTTTTCTCCATATCAATGAGGTCAAGGACTTTGATCTCATAGCCCTTCTCCTCCAGCAGATGGCCGGTATCCCGGAGAAGCTCACCCTTTGGGTCAAGCACAACGAAAGAAGTATTCGCATTCATAATGTTGGGCTTGGCGTAGAAGCGTGTTTTACCTGCACCGGAACCGCCGCATACCAGCACATTCAGGTTTCTGCGGTGCTTTCTTCCGTCCAGACCAATGGCGACATTCTGCGTCAGCAGCTTGTTTTCCGTCTTATCCTTGTTGGCATATTTCTTGTTGACCGAACCAGCCGTGCCCCACTTGGCCGATCCGTGCTCTTCTCGCCGTCTGTAATTGTGCTCCGTGGAGAGATAGACGCCGATGGCGATCCCGTACACCAAAAGCAAAGTGAGGACAGTTTTTACACTGTCCTCACAAAGCTGTATCTGGAATGGGTTTTGCATCACCGATCCGAACTGCTGAACCAGTCCGGGCAATCCATCCTTTAAGCAAGGAGCAATCAACAGGCCGAGCCACACAACCGGAATTATGCCGCAAAGATAAACGATCACATTCTGCTTGGAGAGCTTATCTTGCCTCACGGTCGGCTCTCCGTTTCTCTTTCTTTGTTGGGGCATCGATGACCTTCAGGATCAAATCGTTAATATCTTCTGTGGGCTTTTCGTCCCGGAGAAGATCGTTCCGAAAATCCATCAGTCCGCTGACCATCAGACGCTGCTCAAAATCGTCCAGCGTGACGACTTTCTTTTCCTCAGCCATATTGGGGGCACCTCCTTATCTCGCTTCATCCCTGCGTTCTTTGGGCTTCATGCTCTTGTCCAGCACCTTCGCCATGTCGGACGAGATCTCATTGGCCACATCTCTGATCTTGGACAGCTCGTTTCTCACACTGCGGGCATCCATCGTAGAGAAGCCTTCGGGAAGTCTGTCAAAGCGGAACATTTCCTTCGGCACATTGTACCGGCTGCAGAGCACATACGACACGCAGTAGGCGGTAAAGGCATGGTCGCTGCGCTTATACGCACCGCTATCCAGATGCGCGTGAGCAAGCTCCTGAGAAATGCCGCGGAAAATGTCACCGGCCTCCAGCCCAGGTCTAACATAGATTTTCTTGTCGTCGGGACGATATACCGCGTTGATGTTCTCCGGCAGCTTTTGGCTGATCTCGATGGGGCAAGGTGCATTGTGGATGATGGCTTTCAGAAGCAGCCGCTCGTCCCGCTTCATTGCGGGGCGGTCCTTAACCTTTGCGGTCGTCTGGGAAATGTCGAACACCTTTTTGGAGTTGTAGCTGACACCCACGGTGCCGTCCTCCTTGGTGTATTCCTCGCCGGGCTCCAGCAATACGATTCCACTTTCGCCCTTTTTGATGAACACGCCGTTATTCTTCCAGCCCTTAAAATCCGAAAGCTGGGTGGCGTCGGCTTTCTGGGCGGTGATCAGAACCGCATTGCCCACAGAGTAGCGGTCAAAACGCGCCTGCACATCCAGATAGGATTGGAAGAGGCTGCCGTCATTTGCCATGCGCTGTGCAGTCTCATCAATCATGGCAAAAGCGCTCTCGCGCTCCTGCTTCTTCTGTGCAGCCCACTCCTCTTTGTTGAAGGAAACGAAGCTCTTATCCTCCGTACCCTTCTGCGAGGAGGCATTGAAAATATCATCATAGTTTGCCATGGTCATCTCTCCTTATCTTTCTTCTTTTTCGGAACGGGCTTGTGCTCAGGTGTCCTGCTGGGCTCGTCCTTGGTTTTCTGCGCGGAGCTCGCCCTCTGTCTCTGCTCCTCCCGGATCTCCTTCATTTCCTGCCGGACAGATGGACGGGAGCGTTCCGTAGGATCAGAGATACCCCTGACGGTTTTCTCGCGCTGATTTGATGTAGGCTCGGACGGACGGGATTTCGCAGCCGGGCCTTGCGTGGGGTTTTGCGTTTGCGCCTCCTCCTTATTGGGCGCAGGGGCAAGAAGCGCATCCAGGAAGGCTTCCTCCTTGTCCTTTTCCGTGGTGCTTCGGTCGGGAACAGGAATGTCCGCGTTCTTCTGTTCCTCCTTGGCCTTGACGATTTCGGTACGCGCCGAGCCGATGTCTGCGGTGGCAATGCCGAAGCGGTCAAAAATGCGGTTGATCTTGCTTGCGTCCTCTGCGCGGACAAACACATCGGTGTGGCCGTCGTTCGCCGTTTTGTCCTTCAAAACGCAATACAGGATGCCGTACTTCTTTGCCTCACGGCAGAACTTTTCAAGGTCTCTGTCGCCAATGGCAAAGACCTTGAGCTCCTTTCCGCTGCGGAGCATACTGTTGAGCCGTGTTTTCCCGCGCGTCTTTTTCTGGTCCTTCAGCACCGCATAAAGCAGCACTGCCAAACGCTCAGCGGCTTTCCCACTGATTTTTGCAGCTACCTCAACGCCGTTGAGTGTCATCCTCACGACCTGCTCGGCTGCTTCTCCTGACGAGTAACTCATTTTCCGTTCTCTCCTTTCGTTCGATTTTCTGCTGCTCGATTTGCTCAAGATTCTTACGAACCTGTTCCGACCGATCAGCAATGTCGGCGCACAGCACAATATCCTTCCGGCAGGTTTTCAGCTCTGTGGTCAGCTCTGCGATCCGGGCTCTTGTTGCTTCGGCACTTTGGAAATCTTCTTTTCTTAGGTACCGCTTCAGTTCGTTCTTCAGTCCCGTGCGCTGCTGCGTCAAAGCTTCCACCTGCTTTTCTTTTTCGGCCTTATAGCCGGCAAGAGCCTCCACAGTTTCAATTCCTGTTTTGGCAAGGAAATCCGCCTGAGCAATGTATCTGTCGAGCTTTATCACATCCTCACGCAAAAAAGCCGACACCTTTTTTACAGATGCCGGCTGATGCACGATGATGTGAAGCTCATAACAGTAATATAGGTACAGGGCGTAAAGGCCGGTTGCCTTCTTCGCTTTCTCCTTGTATTGGTAATAGGGCGCTTTCGTGTCCTCCGCCACCTCGGGGAAGGGTGTCTTGCGGCGGTAGTTGTTCTGAATCCGCTGCTTGATGGAATCCAGCTCGTAGTATTCACCCAGCTTGTCCAAGCGGAAGTTCTTCCCGCCGTCCACGATCCTTACAATGGGGTGGACCCTCGGCGAGCCCTTCGGTGTCCGGGTAATCACTTCGTAGCCCATTTCCTTCATGACACGCTGGAACTCACGCTCCGTAGTCGAGGCGAGGATCGCCCTGTCAATATCCTCTCGTATTCTGCTGCGCATGGTCGGCTTGCCGTTCTTCTCTGCCAGCCATTCTCCGTAATTGGCTCTGCGGTCGGCAGGGTACTCTATCACGGAAATCTTGGCTTCCCGGCACAGCCGGTCGGAGACCTCCCGCATCCGTCTGTAATCCGCCGGTGAGTTATAGAACTTCTTACCGTCCACATCGGAAACGGAGTTTATGACAAAGTGATTGTGATAATGCCCGGTGTTGCAGTGGGTAGCGATCACGACCTGAAAGCGGTCGCCCCATAACTCTCTGGCAAGGGCGACACCAATGCTGTGTGCCGTATCTGCATCCACTTCATCTGCCTTAAAGGACTGATAGCCGTGATAGCAGGACCTGCCGCCCTCATTATGCATCAGCCGTTTTGTCTCCATGAACTCCTGTGCCGCCGTTTCCTCGCTGTGGAGATTGAGGCAGGTGACATAGGCTCTTTTCTCGGTTTTCATTTCGTCGGCGGCATATTCCACCACGCCTTCGATTTCATGAAGCTCCGAGAGCTTTTCCTTGTCATGCGTTTTCTCCGGATTGCGGGCGTAATTGATGACCTTGTCCACCCGTCCTTTTATGGGCCAGATCGATGTAACCGCCATTACTGATAATCGGAGGTGTACGCATCAGACACCATTTTCGTGGCGGCTCTGATTTCCTCCAATCCCTTTCGAAACTGCGGCATATCCGGCACATTGGTGGTGTTGAATCTCTTCAAGGTCTGATCCAGATTGTACCCCGCCTGCCGCATGGCCCGAAGCAGCATGGGGATATCCGCAGGCGGCGCTTCCTTAATTTCCTTATCTGCTACGCTGCGGCGAACAAAGCCGCCGATGGACAGCCCTGCTTTCTTGGCTTTCTTGGAAAGCACGGACAGTTCATCCTTGGTGAAGCAAACCTCCACTCTACAATTTCTTTTTCTCAAATAATCTCATCCTTTCTACTGGGGTTTCAGGGGCATTGCCCCAGGCAAGCGGAATCTGTACGGACAGATTCGTTGCTTGTTAAGACAATGCCACCAACCCCACGATTCAAATTACTTCGACACTTCTAAGGTACGAAACGCCCTTTGCAGAGAATTGGAACGAAACACTTACACGGGTATTCAGAGGAATATCAGCCAAACCCAAATAGTTCTTTTCGCTCCATGCTGATGTCATGATCTTTCTTCCGTCATTGAAATCAAGGTATGCCAACAGGTTTTTGTTCCTATCCCAGCGTTTACAGGCGATCGTCGCTGCAAAAGCCCCCTCAAAATCGGGGAGCTGATATTCACGACCGTCAAAGCCGGACTCCACGAACTCCCGCCAGGACAATGCGCGCTTTTCCTTTTCCATATCGTTTTCACCTCCAATCCTTTTGGAATGTGGCATCAAAATTGATGCCACTCCATCTTTCGGGCAGAAAAAAGCGGCATCAAAATTGATGCCATCACAGGCTATTGATAAAATCAAGCGCGGCCAAATCGCTTTCACTGATTTCCTCTTTCTTCGCTACCGGCTGAAGAGCCATTCCCTGCATTGCCACAGTAATGGTTTGTCTCAAAAGCTCCCGAAGGTCGTTATTCTGCTTTGAGGCGTTAATCATCGAAATGATCTCCTTATTGATCGAGTCGCCATCGAGCCGATGAAGGTATTCCCATGCCGCCAAATCGCCCGGATTGTTGAGATTAAACCTCAAGGAGAGTCGCTTAGAGCTCATACGGTACCCCCGTTTTTCAAAAGATTCACATACGCGAGATATTCATACCCCTTCGCCGTGGCGCAGATGTCATCGTTGATGGTCACACGGGAAGCATCGTACACACCGAAGTTGCGGATCAGGCAGCTGCCGCCGCCGAGAACATACAGCCTCATCAGCTCCGGGTTGTACTCGTGCTCACGAAGTCTCTGAAAAATGCCCTCCACATAATCGGTGGCCGTGTCAGTAATGGTTTTCAGATAATCCTCCTTGATGTCTGCCGTACCGAACCGAAACACCCGGTTGATAATCGCCTCATCCACGGTGGTGTGATGCGCACGCATGACATTCTCCCGCACAGCCAGCAGGCACTGGTGTGTACCGTATTTCTCCGTAAACATATTCCCGGAAACCGGCTTTTTGTCATTGATGAACATGATATTCATGGTGCCGTTCCCAATATCGCAGATTATGTTTACGCCCCGAAAGTCAGAAAGCCGGTCTGCCACCGCCGCAAAGCCCTGTGGGAACACATCCACGCCTACGATCTCCACATGGTAGGAGACATTTCGGAACGAGAAGTCTACGGCTTTGTTCTGCAAGAGATAGTCCCTGAACTCGTCCCGCTGACCACTGACCCAAGTAAGAGGAAGACCTGCCGCAATTCTGATTTTGCCGCAGGTCATTTTTCGGATATTCAGTTCCCGTGCGATGGCTGCAAGCGCCAGCACATAGTAGTCCAAATCCCGCGTCTTATCCGCAAGGAACTCCTTGTGCCCTTCACCGATCAGGTAGAACTTGCTTTCAAAGACAAGCAGATTCTCCTTGAACACCGGCTCCTTGTCATAGGCGGAAACGCTTGCCGGGAAGCAGCAGTTTGCGGTTTTGATATTGCCGTAGCCGCTGTCGATTCCAATTATGATTACATCGTCGATCATCTTCATGCCATCACCTCCATCAGCGCTCGTGGTCTTTTTCGGGCTTATAGGGAACGGCCTTGATTTCCCCGCCGACACGAAAGAAGCGCTCCGGATTCTGAAACTGCTTCTTGTACCGTTCCAGCTGTTCCTTGTTGAGGGAGCCGAAGTACGGCGTGCTGCAATCGCAGATGAAAAAGGGGCCGAAGATAATGTCCATCATCTCCCTGTCTTCTCCGTAGATGGCTCGACAGGGCCGCATGCCGTTGTACTTGCCCTCATCGTTGCAGACGATGCAGGCCTGCTCTTCAAAGGGATAATAGGTCTCGATCAGCCCGCCGACCACCCTCTGCAAATCGGAAAGCTCCGTCCCGATCTCTGCAACTCTGGCGACCTTGCCCGGTTCACAGAGCACCACTTTGATTTTCTTCTCTTTCAGGGGCTCGGTCATATCCGGGTCAAAATCCACTTCCCGAAAGCCGATACTGTCGCAAAAATGGAAGGTGGATTTTTCCTCACCTACGACTTCAACCACATCCGAAACGGAAAGGGACCTGCCCCGGTATTCGTCCGGATGGTCAAGGTTGAACATCTGGTACACCTCCTCCAGTGTGCCGCAGTCCACCTTGCCCTCGAAGACCTTATCGTAGATCTCGCTGCGAAGTGCGGCAGAGCCCTGAAAGCGCTCCAGATTTTCGTAGTTCAAGAAGGCCACATTGTTCTCGTCCCGGTCCGGGTTGATCTGATAAATTGCAATGTTCATGTGCGTTCCCGCTCCTTTCTTTCTCTCATAAGTCCTACACGGATTTTCAGCTCGTCATTTACATCTTTTCCACGGGAGGGCGGCTCGTCATAGACCTGATACCTTCCTTGCAGCCCGCCAACAATTCCTTTCACAGCACCTCGTCCGACGGCATCGTTATCCAAATGCAGATGGATTTTGCGGACGGATGGGTGCTCGTCAAGAAATCTGCTCAAGGCCACCGGCACAACATTCTCTCGTTTAGTCTGAAACACACCGGCTAAAGACAAATAGGTTTCACTTTTCCAGTCGCGCCCGGCAAGCAGCGTCAAGGTTGCAAAGCTCAGCAGGTCAATGGCGGATTCAAACACATGAATGTGTTCCGCATTCGGCTTTCCCTCCAAGAAAAAAGAGAAGTGCTTGTCGCTGCCGGTCAGCTCGCCTTTGTAGCTGCTGACGGTGCTGCGCAGAGCACCATATCTCGCTTTACCGTCCTTGTCATGCCCGACAAACACCGCATTGTGGAAATCTGCTGACTCAAAGAGCAGCCTGTTATCCAGGCAATAACGGATAATAACCGGGTGAATTCCTCGGCCTTGCAGGTATTTCTCCACGCAGTCCGTTGTTTCGGACAGCTCCGGCATCAGCAAATTCGTATGCTTTCGTTCCTTCTGGCGATAGAAAACGGGAGGCTTTTCTGCCTCCCGTCCGAGAATGATTTCTGCTGCCTGCGTGAAAGGAATGCCCTTTACCTTGATGAGATAGTCCAGCGCCGATCTGCCGCCGATCCCCTGGGAGAACCAGCACCACTTTCCGTTGCTGATTCGCAGGGAGTCGTGCTCTCTGGTGCAATAGGTGTTTCCGGATACATGGACGAGCTCTTGGGGTTCATAATTGCGGAGGTAAGTCAAAAGGTCCATTTCCTTGGCCTTGGCAACATCCTCCGCAGCAATATAGCGCATAGGGCATCACCTCGCTTCACGCCGGTCTCTCAGAAAATCGGCCCGGATGACCGCATTGGCTCGGCACTCGATGGTGTCACGGATGTTGTCCATGTGGTCGGTCTCCCGCTTTTCGAAGTCCTTGAACACATCTGCAAGAGGACTGGGCGATTTCAGGAGCGCCTTGCACTGCTTATCGGATAGGTCGTATTCCTCCAGTGCCAGCACAATGTCCTCCCGCACCGTGTACTCGTAGCAGTGGTTCAGGATCTCATCGGGCGGCTGGGAAAGCAGCCACTCCCGATACTTCTCCTGTTCTGCGAACACCTTCTTATATAACGCGGTGTTCAGTTCTTCGTTTGTCATTTTGCTTCCTCCTTCATTTATGTTTTTGGGATAACACGCTCTATAGAAACAGCCGCTTGATTTCGCACTGAAACCAAGCGGCTGTGTATAGAATATTTGTTTTTGGAACGAAATCAGATCATCCACACGGGGACAATGTATGTGCTGCTGTCGATTGCGCTCAATGCCTCTCGAAGGCAGATGATCGCGCCTGTCCCTCTCGGCACAGAGGCCTTGTCGAGCAGCTTGAAAGCACCCGTAATTTGTGTGGGCGGGTTGATGCTTTTTTTGATCTCGATGGGGTGCAGCTGACCGTCGCTCTCCATAATCAGATCGATCTCGTTGCTGTTCTTGTCCCGGTAATAATGCAGCAGGCAGTCCTGCGCACTGTTGCTGTAGGTCTTGATGATTTCCGACACAACATAGTTTTCTAAAATGGCTCCGTTGATTGCGCCATTCATCAAAATTTCGGGGCTTGAGTACCGGGTCAGATAGGAGACCAGCCCTGTATCGAAGAAATACATCTTCGGCGTTTTGATCGTCCGCTTCAGAAGATTGTTGGAGTAGGGGTGCAGGAAGAACACGATCCCGGATTTTTCAAGCTCCTTCATCCAGCGCTTTGCGGTATCGTCACTGACCCCCACATCTCCGGCGATATCATGCAGGTTCAGCATCTGGCCGCTTCTGCAGGCGGCAGCGCGAATGAAGTCGGCAAACATCACCTTATCCACACCGGGAATATCGGTGGTCACATCCCGGTCAATATAGGTCTGAATATAGCTGCTGTAAAACACATCCCGGTCTTTATACTTGCCGCTCCTGTGACCGGGGAGCGCGCCATCCCAAATCCTTTGATAGATCTCATTCGGTGTGGCTGGGGAAAGCAACGCCTTGCGCCTCTGCAATTCGTCAAGCTCCAACGAAAAGGGTGAAACCTCCATTGCACCGCAAAGCTCCGACTGTGACAGTGCAGACATGTGAAGAATTGCGGTTCGTCCGGCCAGCGACTCCTGTGCCAGCTCCATCAGGCGATACGCCTGAGAACCGGTCAGCCAGTAGGAGCCGGGGGCAGCGCCGTTATCCACGGCGATCTTGATATACGAAAACAGCTCCGGTGCATACTGAACCTCATCGATGAGAACCGGTGCAGGGTGCAGCTTCAAGAACATTGCAGGATCGGTTTTGGCAAGTCTGCGCTCCTCCAGATCGTCCAGCGAAACCTCGGCTCGTGCCGTCCCCTCCATCAGATGCCGCAGCATGGTGGATTTTCCCACCTGACGCGGGCCGGTCAGCAGCACACAAGCATACTCCTCGCTTATCGCTATAAACTTCTTTTCAAGCTGTCTCTCAATATACATTGCCCTGCCTCCTTTAGGCCAAAATACGATGCACCTTTATTATAGCCTAAGTGAGAGGAAAAATCAATGGATTTTAGGCTAAAATACGATGTACTTGTATTTTAGCCTATATGGGCAGCAATTATGCGTGTCTGCACAGGCTTTCACCATTCGTGCAAAAGCCACCCGATTTCAAATCAGGCGGCTAAGCAGACGGTACTTGTCATTCCCCCGCATCAGCCGCACCTCATCATGGGACAGTTCAACAATTCGTTTCTCTGCTTTACGGCGAAACATTTGCAGCACCACTCCTTTCTGCCTCCATTGTATCCGCAGATGCTCATCATGGCAAATGTGCAAATGAAAATCTTCCGAAAAGCGAATACGGCAGCCTATTGAAAGGCTGCCGTAGATCGACAAACTGGAATTTTCAAATTAGTCTTTGCAAATAACCTTTGAACCTTCACCATC
>ERZ773157.1174-NODE-1174-length-26383-cov-49.288666_pt1 | contig 26383 bp, 18 predicted proteins | sample MGYA00511480_ERZ773157 | MGnify/ENA primary metagenome ERZ773157 (study PRJEB29015, sample SAMEA2737863) | human gut metagenome | biome: human gut; feature: human-associated habitat; material: faeces | place: China | collected 2012 ... | reverse complement strand
CTTTGCACCTCCTGTATCAAGGACGAAGCCCCCAATGCGGAAGCGGACATCTTGAGCTGCATCCTCCCTGCCGAGATGCTAACAGGTACAGACATTGACTATAACCGTCCTTACGACAAAAGCCTGAATGCTTACCCTATTTACATAGAAGTAAACAACGGCACCGACTTGACCCGACTAGCCCCCACTTTCGAGCTGACTGAAGGAGCATCTATCGAACCGGCCAGCGGAAGCACACAGAACTTCACCAACCCAGTGCGCTATACCGTAACATCTGAGGACAAGAATTGGCACCGCACCTACGCTATCAATATCCATTATCCAGAAACCAAAAGTATCCCGACGGTCTTTAACTTTGAAAACGTAAAAACTGTACCTTATAATAAAAATGAATATTATGTGCTATACGAAGCAGCCTCTGGCTACTCCACACTGACATGGTCCAGTGGCAATCAGGGATTTGCCTTAACCGGAAGCGGTTACGCTCCGAATGACTTTCCCACCAGCATCAGTCCAAACGGCCGCACAGGTAACTGCTTGCAACTGATTACTCGCGAGACAGGAAGCTTGGGGACTCTGGTAGGTATGCCCATTGCAGCAGGTAACCTGTTCATTGGCAGTTTCGACATAGGCTCCGCCATGAGCGATGCGTTGTCTGCAACCAAATTCGGAACAACCTTCTATTACGAACCCATTAAATTGGTCGGCTACTACAAATACAAGGCAGGACCAAAATTCTATGAGAACGGAGAATATACTAACCGAAAAGACGTTTTCAATATCTATGCCCTGTTTTACGAAAAGACCAAAGATGTGCAGATGCTGGACGGTCATATCACAAAGAACAATTACGAGCATGAAAACATGGTAGCCGCTGCTGTCATAACCGACACGCATGAAACAAGCGAATGGACCCGCTTTGAACTGGAATTCGACTATGAGCATTATGGAAAAACAATAGATCCTCAAAAATTGGCAAACGGAGGATACAACGTCAGCATTGTCCTGTCGGCAAGCAAGGACGGTGATGTATTCCAAGGCGCACCGGGTAGCACCCTGCTTATTGATGACCTGGAACTGGTATGCAAACAACCACTTAGATAAAAACAGATATGAAAAAATATACATTAACCCTGATACTGGCTTTGGTAAGCCTCGGACTGTATGCGCAGACAAACAGAAACAAAACAATCATCAATGCAGCATTGCATGGTTGGGAGTACGAAATCAAAGCGGGAGTCAACCTAGGAGGTACCGCCCCATTGCCTTTCCCCGAAGAAATACGCAGCATAGACGGATATAATCCAACCCTGTCTATCACTATCGAGGGAAACATGACCAAGTGGCTGGACTCGAAAAAAAAATGGGGGATCATCACTGGACTGCGTTTGGAAAATAAAGGCATGCGTACCAAAGCAACTGTGAAGAATTACAATATGGAAATCATAGGCTATGACGGAAACCGCCTAAAAGGAAACTGGACCGGAGGAGTACGCACCAAAGTACAGAACTCTTACATCACCATCCCCGTACTAGCAGCCTACAAACTGAATCCACGCACCACGCTGAAACTCGGTCCGTACTTTTCTTATCTGATGGACGGAGATTTCAGTGGTCATGTATATGAAGGCTATTTACGTGAAACCAATCCCACCGGAGACAAGATAAATTTCACCAACGGAGCCATTGCTACTTACGACTTCTCCGGCGATCTACGCAAGTTCCAATGGGGAGTTCAGGCAGGGGTGGATTGGAAAGCGTTCAAGCACCTGAAGGTACACGCCGACCTGAATTGGGGCCTGAACGATATATTCAACAAAGATTTCAAGACCGTTACTTTTGATATGTATGCCATCTACCTGAATGTAGGATTCGGGTATGCGTTCTAATCCAAAAGTTTTCCACCACTGAAGATTTGTTATTCTACTCCCCCTTATCTTACTTCAATTTCCCGATAAACAACACATTTCTGAAGTAGGATAAGGAGGAGTAGTGGTTTATTTACAAAATCATGAGGGAAGACTTTTACTCTTAAAGGATCATTTTGTTCTCCGGTAACTTTTAGAAGTGTTCTTGACATATCAGTTTTTTTCTCTAGAAAGTTGGGGACGTTTATACCCTCATGCTCTCACTACATGTATAATATGTTAATTATAAATGACTTATACATAAATAGTAATAATATATGCTCTCACTTATACTCTCATGCCCTCATTACGTTCCGAAACAGATATTCTCGTAATCTACTTGTTTTCAGCTATATATTCTTTTTTATAAGTTGTTTCGACTTGATACAAAGTAGATATTTTCAGGATTTTTCCTCGCAATAATACGCATAAAGACTTTGTACTTCCACAGAATGATAGCTTACAAAGTCCCAGTAGTAGTAAAAAAGATCAAGACGTTTTTAAAAAAGCTCTTTGTCTTTTTTTAAAAGCTCTTGATCTTTTTAAAAAACGTCCTTATCTTTGATGTAGAATTTTATTTGAGACATATAAGATTTCACATACGTCTATATAATTCTATACAGATATACGTACAAAAATCCATTTTCTGATATGAGAAAAACAGTGTGTCCATTACACTTCTCATATTTTTACAGGTGATCCTAGTTGTAGTAGAAAATAAAAAAACTTTGCTCAGGTAATCGAAGGTGAAATACAAAAATAAAAATAACTATGAAAAAAGGCGAAGAGAGGTAGCTCTCTTCGCCTTACTACTATACAAATAATTTCAGCTTTTCTTCTTTACTTAACAAAGTTCAAACCAATCTCCACTTTAGTAGTAGATTCTATGATCTCAGGAAAAGCTTTCAACATTGGCTCAGCTAAACCAGCCATATCACCGAAATCAGGGTCTTTTTTCATCAATTCCACCAGCATAGCAACCACTTCTTCGTCTGACAGCAAAGGAACAACCAGTGTTTTCAACAAAGGCAACAGTAATTCTGTATTCAGATATACACTTAAAGCATCCTCTGTTTGTTCAAAAGCTACAGGTACACCATTCACTAACATAGGATACAACATTTGAATGGCCTGCTGGATAACTGTCTGAATATCAACAGCTCTCCCTGCATTATTGACAGCAGCGATGATAGCAGCAGGATTCAGAAACACCTTTATCTGATTGTCATTCTCTACTACGTATTGAGCCAAGTTTACAGGAGACTTCGTCCATTCTGTACCACCATTAGCAGCATCTTTATAAGTAGCCACGATGTTACCGTCTTCCATGAAAGTGACATCCTGCAAAACTGTTCCCAACATATCAGTAGCGGAAACTTTATTTTCTGCTCCAACAGCAATCAGCGGCATGCGTAATGCGATTTTCAAAACCGACTCAACCGGTATTTCAAAAGAACCGAAAAGAGGAATTCCTTTTTCTGACTCCCATACCAGACGAATAGGATCCTGCTCTTCTACTTCCTGGTTATACGGTTTCAACTTCCAAGTCATTCCAGCCAGTTTCGCATTCTTCAATTTCACTTCACTCAAAGCCAGCTCCATAGCTCCGGCTGAAACCTCACCTTTATAAGAGAAAGTACAATAATCTGTTTCTGATGTACCGGCAAAAGAACATTGATCACCATTGATAGTCAAATCAACCGGCAAGGTAACCACCGGACTTCCTGGTAACACACCGGGAGCAGTAGGCATCGATACCTCTTCACGAGCTGCAGCACTCTTTGCTTTCCCCAAGATGCCATTTAAGTCAAATTCCCCTTCCAAACGTAGAGTTGCCTTCTGAGCATTGGTTGCATCGGGAGTAAAAGTAACTTTCTTACCCAGCATCGGCGCACCATTATATGTAAGTTGCAAACCGTTTTCACCAGTAAAAGTTGTCTGAGGCACAGGATTTACCACTTTTTCATCATCATCACTACACGATGCAAACAATGTCACCGAACAAATCACTGTAAACAGGTAATAAAATAAATTTTTTTTCATTGTCTAATTATTCTTTAAATAGTATTTGTCATCAACAAACAAAAGGCAGAAACCTTTCCTTGCAAGCTCCTACCTTTTTTTATTTCTCCTTAACCCGATTATTTAGTTCCTTCAAATTCCACTTTCAACGTGTTAAGTGCCGGTACATTGGTGATATTGATATCAATATCCAGTTCTTTGGCATCCACCTCACCTGTAATAGAAATAGGCAATTCAATGTTCCCCAAAGCTGCCACAGTCAAAGTAGCCTGTCCATTCAGGTCAAAATCATCCCCTTCTCTATCCAAAGCAACTTTGCACTCTGCACTAATGTCACCAATTGTCAATCCACTGAATTTAAAATCTTTCAATTCCACTTTCACTGTATTGGCATCTACCTTAGTTACAAAGATAGAAGTGCCAGGAATTGATTGATTCAACACTTCCAATTGGCCAGTGAAAGTACCCACCACCTGATCAATAGTCAATCCTGTTACCTCATCGTCATCATCGCTACAAGATGCGAACAATGCCACTGAGCAGATCATTGCAAACAGGTAATAAAACAAATTCTTTTTCATTGTTTAGTTAATTTAATTTATACTCGAAAAATCGTGCAAATATAATAAAAAGTTAAGCGTATAACTATTTTTATCGAAAATTAGGACACATTTTACGTAATTTAGAACATTATTCCGGCAACATCACTACCCCCAGCTTCTTCTTTCCATCCATCTTCACTATCAATGGTTTATCAAACCGTACATGACGAATGAACCTGGTTTCTTCAATAGCCGGCCGGGTATCCAGTACCTCTTGGTTATAGATACCATCCTTCATATAGGCATTGATTGTGAAATAACCGACTCCGAAGGAAGTCAGATTCTGAAAGAAGTGAGTTCCCTGACTAGGATCCACACGATAATTAGTCAGCCCCGCCTCCACAATGACACGTGCGGCCGAAATATGGGGCCATTTCACAGGAATGCCCAGCCACGAATCGCTGCTTCCCCAGCGTCCCGGACCTACCAATATATAATGTTTCCCTTCATCCAAGAATTTACGGTTCATCTTTTCTATTTCATAAGCAATGGTCGGATTATTGGAAGCAGTATAACCATCTGTTTTCACATAAATCACATCCTGAATGTCCTCCATAATGCCATGTCCCAGTGAATTATTACTCTTTAAAAGAACATCCTTATCCTTAATAAGGTTCAAATCCTCCTCAAGATTGGCTTTCACATCGACCATCGGACGAATCTGCAATAAATAGAAAGTACCATTCTTCTTTTGCTGGTTCAATGTCACAGCAAACTCTATCTCAACAGGACGCCTCATCTCACTTTGCCCGTATTCCTGTACCAATTGCAAAATACGAGGCAAAGGAAATACATCATGTTGCAACACATTGGCAAATGTTATCACCTTCCGACCTCCCGGATAAATTCCGTCACGGATAATCATATCATACGGATCATACGTGGAAGCAATGAAAGTTAAGGCTCCATCATTATCAGCTTCTTTCACCGGAAGCTTCAACAAATTAAAACCGTCATCCAAAGAAAAGTTATGCCCCGTATTCTTCAAATCAAGCGCATAAAACTGAGTCTGCGTCTCACGAAGAGCAATTTCCATCTCACTGGTCTGCAACACTTGGTTAGGATGATAAGGACACACCCTCAGAGTCAGCCCTCCGTCTACAATATATTTACCCAGCCCCAAAGCAAGACTCACAGTTCCCTCTTCGGCTTTTTCATCTCCTATGGGGTAGTAGTTGAGCGAACGTGCCACCCCCGAAATAGAAGGATAAAAACGGTCACCATACTGTGTACCGACCACCTGTTGCAAAATAACAGCCATCTTCTCCTGGTCTATCACATTGCTGGTTGCCTGCATATACGCCTTGCTGTCTCTGAAGAAAACAGAAGCATACACCCCTTTTATGGCATCGCTCAACATACGGAGCATCTCATATTTATCATCTAAATAAGGAATCATATAAGTAGAATATATTCCAGCAAAAGGCTGATAATGAGAATCTTCAAGCAAGCTAGAGGAACGGATGGCTATAGGCGATTTCACCACATCAAAGAAAGCAAAGAAATCTTCCACCAGACGGTCGGGCAACTTGGCACGAAGAAAAGCCTTCAATATCGTGTCATCATCCGCATCACTCAATGCTACTTGATATAGGCTGTTGGTATCCATGAATTCATCAAAGATATCTGTACAAAGCACCACCGTTTTAGGAATGACTACCGTCGCATTTTCAAACTCATCAAATTCCACGTGACGCTTTACCATATTGTCTATAAAAGCCAAACCACGTCCTTTCCCCCCCAATGACCCCTCACCGATACGGGCAAAATTAGAATAACGGTCAAAACGATCACGTTGGAACACAGCCACCACACCTTGATTCTTCATCTTACGATACTTCACAATAGCCTCAAAGATTATACGGCGATGAGCATCAATATCCTGCAAAGAATCCCAAGTTATCTGCTTTAAAAACTCGGCAGGTGGAAACATGGCACGAGAATACAGCCAGCGGGATACGTGATTACGACTGATATGGTAAAGAAGAGATTCTTTAGGAATAGCAAAAATAACATTCTGTAATTCCTTCAAATTATGAACACGGGCCACTTCTTCCAATGTATCGGGATTACGGAAAATGAAATCCCCGAAACCAAAATCATCAGACACAATTTCACGCAAGTCTATATTCATCTTCTTGGAATTCTTATCCACAAAGCTAGCACCATACCGGGAAGCATACACCTTGTTATCTACCTCGGCCGACTGTAAAATAAGAGGAACAAACGGATCCCTGGAACGTATCTCCGCCAGCAATTTAATACCTGCCATTGGATCCACCACACCACCACGTGGGTAACGTGCATCCGTAATCACACCTAATACATTATTCTGATATTTATTATATAAATCCATCGCCTCCTCGTAAGTACGTGCCAATACAATTTTGGGACGTCCCCGCATACGCAATGTACGCTGGTGAGCATTCAAAGCCTCTGTGGCAAATTCCTGACTTTGCTTCAACACAAATTTATATAAGTTAGGCAACACGGAAGAATAGAACCGGATGGAATCTTCCACCAATAAAATCATCTGCACTCCCACCTCTTTAATATCATGTTCCAAATTCATCTTATCTTCTATCAGCTTGATGATAGATACTAACAGGTCCGTATTCCCCAACCAGCAAAACACATATTCAAAAATGCTCAGATCCTCATGCTCCATACGTGCCGTAATACCATGCGAGAACGGGGTCAGTACCACCAGCGGAATATGAGGGTATTGTTCTTTTATGCTGCGTGCAATTTCAAATGTATCACTGTTATCAGATCCGGGCATACAAATCACCAAATCAAATGTAGTATTCTCCAATTGCTTCCAGGCAGCCTCCTCAGTAGAAACTTGTGTAAAACGCGGCGGATAGCGAAGACTGAGGTTCATATATTCATTAAATATCTTCTCATCTATACGCCCGTCATCCTCCAACATAAAAGCATCATACGGATTTGCTACCAAAAGAACATTAAAAATCCGTTTGGTCATGAGGTTTACAAACGAGGTATCCTTGAAATACAACTGATTTAATTTTAACTTGCTGAGCATGGTTATTCGATTTACATGGATAATGTAATAGCAAAATACGTCAATAATATTGTTTTATGCAACTTATTCGCAATAAAAAAGAACTTTTGGGTAGAGTGGTCTTACCACAACGATTAACTTTTTATCACCACCAAACTAAAATTTAGCCCAAAATATTTTGCCAATTCACCAAAAAACATACCTTTGCATCAGAAATGATTTTCATTTTGTCAAAACCTTAAATGCATAATAATTATGGATATTAATCAAATCATGACCTCCCTGGAGGCAAAACACCCTGGTGAATCAGAGTACTTGCAGGCTGTAAAAGAAGTCCTGCTTTCTATTGAGGATATATACAATCAACATCCGGAATTTGAGAAAGCGTCCTTGATTGAGAGATTGGTGGAACCCGACCGTATCTTTACATTTAAGGTGCCTTGGGTAGATGATAAAGGAAAAGTACAGGTAAACTTAGGTTACCGCGTTCAATTCAATAATGCAATCGGTCCGTACAAAGGCGGTATCCGTTTCCATGCTTCTGTAAACCTCTCCATTCTGAAATTCTTAGGATTTGAGCAAACATTCAAAAATGCACTGACCACATTGCCTATGGGCGGTGGTAAAGGTGGCTCCGATTTCTCACCACGTGGTAAGAGCGATGCTGAGATCATGCGTTTCTGCCAAGCATTCATGCTTGAATTGTGGCGCCACGTAGGTCCTGATATGGATGTTCCTGCCGGTGACATCGGTGTAGGTGGCCGTGAAGTAGGATATATGTTCGGTATGTATAAAAAGTTAACCCGTGAATTTACAGGTACCTTCACTGGTAAAGGCTTGGAATTTGGCGGTTCGTTAATTCGGCCTGAAGCAACCGGTTTTGGTGGTCTTTACTTCGTAAACCAAATGCTGAAAGCAAAAGGAATTGATATTAAAGGTAAAACGGTAGCTGTTTCCGGTTTCGGTAATGTAGCTTGGGGTGCCGTGACTAAAGCAACTGAATTAGGTGCAAAAGTAGTCACGATCTCCGGACCCGACGGCTATATTTATGATCCGGACGGTGTAAGTGGCGATAAAATTGATTATATGTTGGAATTACGTGCGTCAGGCAATGATATCGTAGCTCCATACGCAGAGAAATATCCAAACTCAACATTCGTTGCCGGACGTCGTCCGTGGGAAGTTAAAGTAGATATTGCACTTCCGTGTGCAACTCAAAACGAATTAAACGGCGAAGATGCTTGTAATTTAATAAAAAATTCCGTTCTTTGCATTGGAGAAATTTCTAATATGGGTTGTACTCCGGAAGCAATTGATGCGTTTATTGAAAACAAACTAATGTATGCACCAGGTAAAGCCGTAAATGCCGGAGGTGTAGCTACCTCAGGTTTGGAAATGAGTCAAAATGCGATGCATATGAGTTGGAGTGCACAAGAAGTAGATGATAAGTTACATCAAATTATGTATGGTATTCATGAACAATGTGTGAAATATGGTACTGAACCTGATGGATATATCAACTATGTAAAAGGAGCAAATATTGCAGGCTTTATGAAAGTAGCTCATGCCATGATGGCCCAAGGAATTGTTTAAAAGCATTCTATTAGCATAAAAATATCTCGTTTAGTTGTATTTGTATTTTGTATTGTAGCTTGCGCTGCCCGCCTGTGAAGGTATGGCAGCGTTTTTTTATGGTATATCCAATCTTTTTTATACATTTGTAGCTTCAAGTAAACGTATGTAAAATTTAAGTTATGGAAATATTACAACTAGATGGCCTTGAACCTCAATTATTTAATTTAATTGGACCATTGGCTATGAATCCTAAAGTCCTGAGGGCAAATAACAATTATCCCTTTAAAACGACCGAACGTTTTCAATGGTACATTGCTGTCGAAGATAGTGACGTAACCGGTTTTGTCCCTGTAGAGCAGAAAAGTGGCGGTTATGTTATTAACAACTACTATGTCCATAACGATGATCAGGAAGTGTTAGCTGGATTGTTGGAAGCAGTAAAGCCTAAAAACAATTTGTATGCAATTGTTCAAACCAAACACGAAGCAATTTTTTCCAACTGTGGTTTTCAAACCGAACACCGCTGGACTAATTATATTAAAATGATTTACAACACGAACAAAAATGAATAATAAAAGAACTAAAGGGGAAAATGTTTATCAACTCGTTCAAAAGAGGCTCAAATTCTTATTCAACGAATTTGATAATATCTATGTTTCTTTTTCTGGAGGAAAAGATAGTGGTGTCTTGCTCAATTTATGTATCCAATATATCAGAGAGCATAATCTGGACAGGAAAATCGGAGTATACCACATGGACTATGAAGCACAGTATCAAATGACCACAGAGTATGTGGAACAAACGTTCAGAGAAAATCAGGATATATTGGAAATCTACCATGTCTGTGTCCCTTTCAAAGTAGTGACTTGTGCTTCTATGTTCCAAACTTATTGGCGCCCTTGGGACGAAAGCATGCACGCCCACTGGGTAAGGCCTATGCCTAAAAACTGTTATAAGAAAGAAGATTTCCCATTCTACAATGAGGAAATGTGGGACTACACCTTCCAAACTTCATTCGCCTCGTGGTACCATAAAAAGCATGATGCAGTACGCACTTGCTGCCTGGTTGGCATCCGAACTCAAGAGAGCCTAGACCGATGGAGAACTATTCACGGTAACAATCGTCTGAACAGCTATCACAACCTGATGTGGACCCGCAGACTAGGATACGATTTATACAATGCCTACCCTATCTATGACTGGACTACCGAAGATATATGGACAGCATACGCCCGTTTCAAATGGCCATTCAACCAAATGTACGAGCTTTATTATAAAGCCGGAGTACCTTTGGACAGACAACGTGTAGCCAGTCCGTTCCTCAGCACAGCACAGGAAACCTTGAAATTGTACAAAGCCATCGATCCCAATACTTGGGGGAGAATGTTAGGCCGAGTAAACGGAGTAAACTTTACCGGAATCTATGGTGGAACCCGTGCCATGGGATGGCAAAACATCAAATTACCAGAAGGCTACACATGGAAAGAGTATATGTACTTCCTGTTAGATACGTTACCCGAAGAAACCAAACAGTCTTATTTGGAAAAACTAAGAGTAAGCCGGGAATTCTGGAAATACAAGGGAGGATGCCTAGATTTATCAACTATACGCAAGTTAACTGATTTGGGCATAAAATTCTACGTACAAAAGAAAACAAACTACAAGACAGACAAACTTCCTGTTCAAATGGATTATCTAGACGATATAGACATCGCAGAGTTCAAAGAAATCCCCACTTATAAACGTATGTGTATTTGCATTCTGAAAAATGACCATGTATGTAAATATATGGGATTTGCCCTAACTAAAAAAGAAAAGTTAAGAAGAGACAGAGTGATGCAGAAATATAAAAACATTATCAGATGAAAGAAGAATTCGAAAGTCCTGTGTATCACGTGCACAGAGTACCGGTGGAAAAGGTACGTGCCAACAGTTATAATCCAAACCACGTAGCTGCTCCTGAAATGAAGTTGCTGGAATTAAGCATTTGGGAAGATGGCTATACTATGCCTTGTGTATGTTATTATATTCCCGATGAAGATATATATGAACTGGTAGACGGGTATCATCGTTATTGTGTGCTTAAAACTTCAAAACGTGTGTTCGAACGAGAAAAAGGTTTACTTCCCGTGGTCGTTATAGAAAAAGACCTTTCAAACAGAATGGCAAGCACTATCCGCCACAACCGCGCCCGCGGCACTCACAGCATTGAATTGATGGTAGATATCGTGGCAGAACTGACCAAAGCCGGAATGAGTGACGAATGGATAAAAAAGAATATTGGTATGGATGCCGACGAACTTTTACGACTCAAACAGATATCCGGCTTAATGGAACTCTTTGCTGACAGGGAATTCACAATACCTGAACCATAAAGCAATTTTCATTAATACATTATTCAGTTGAAATATAACTCATTAATAATAGGATTGTCGGTCCTAGCTTTGCAAAGCTGCACCGACAATCTTGTTTATACAGGGGCCGATATCGAGGTAGTACTCACAGGCAATACATACAAAGCAGCTTTCACAGAAAGCTCCCCTGTTTCCACTTTTAACTCCGGCAATCAAATCCTGCTGAATGCTTCCGGCAGTCTTCAAATAGACAACAGAATTCTGACTTATATGGACAACCAATGGAAAGCAGAAAATGAATTTAGCTGGAGTGACATAACAGGAAAAACAAATATTACGGCGCTATATCCTGTCTATCCTGATTTGGACTATATCCAAGAAAATCTTTATAAAAACAATTCGTTGGAAGACATACTGTATGTCAAGGATGAATTTCCAGCCGGAAATTCCATCCATTTACAGTTCAAACATTTATTTTCTCTTCTGACACTGTATTTGGACAGAGATTTACAGACCAATCTTCAGAAAATAGAAATAACATGTCCTGCTGTTTCCTCTATTATCCCAAAATCCGCTGAAATAGTTCCAGCGGATAATGAAACACATACGACTACTATTGCCCAAGTTTCTCCTTCCGGAAATTATTCGTTTATAGTCCCTCCTGTCAAAAACATGGTCATCGCCATAAATATGGTGACGAATGGAAAGAAATATACAACACAACTAGAAACAAAGTCTTTTACTGGTAACAAAGAATATACTTATCACTTAAAGACATCTGAAAAAACTCCGGGAATTATTACTGCCGAAGATTGGATTGCGTTCAGCCAACTTATTAATAGCAATACATTTACCCAATACAAAGGAAAAACATTGGACGATTTCGGAGAAACGATGAATGGAATAACCATTTATTATTTATTGAATGACATTGATTTTAAAGATGTGGATTGTACTGAGTTAAAGCAAATAGGATATGCCCAAACAAACTATTACTTTTCCCAAATCTTTGACGGACAAAATCACACCCTTTACAATATACCTATCAATTCCAGCAATGGCACCACAGGTGTATTCGGAGCTGTCAATATCACCGGCATAGTTAAAAATCTTCATATCGAATCCAGCAAAGTATCTATCACATCAAAAAGCAAGAGCACAGCAGAAGGTACAAGCATTTTAGTCGGACGCAATAAAGGCAAAATACTAAATTGTTTCGTTAAAGAGTGCCAAATTACAGCCAATCCAACCAAAACGAACCAATCAGCCAATACAGGAGGCATAGCAGGAACTTCAACAGGGGAAATCACCAATTGCTATGTTACCAACACCCAAATCGTTTATGACGCAGATTCAAAAATAAAAGCAGAACCAGCCGGCGGAATAGCAGGTTCCATCCAAACTCAAGGTTTGATAACAAACTGCTACTCTGCCAACAACATAATAAAGAACAGAGAAAGTTACAATGGTGGAATATGCGGAAAGGCTTTGGATGGAGCGCACATTGAAAATTGTTATGTCTATAACATAGATCTAATTACGACCAAAGGATTATTTGCAGGTATAGCTGCCAACTCTTTCTTCATCCACAACTACTATGATAATGCAAAAATAACCTTTATCGGAAAAAATAACAGTGGGAATCAGTTGTCTAAAAATGCCCAATACACAGGTACTTTTATGAATAAGGAAAACATTCCTATCTACCAGCTTCTCAACCAATGGATAAATGAAACCGCTCCTACCCTTTATCCCGGTTACCTCTTTACCCGATGGACTGATGGAGGAGAAAATCTTCCTGCCGTTTTCATTTCAGAAACACAAAAAAGTAAGTGAACTTCGCGAGACAAGTAAGTCCACTTGCTTTGCCATTTAAGCCCACTTACTTTGCTCACGAAGTTCACTTACTTTTTCAAAGATTCTATACAAATTAAAAGCCGCTTTCTCATTTCACAGAAAAAACGGCTTTCATATAAAATTATAGTTTGTTCTTATTAAAGAGCACCTACTTCATGCAAAGCAGCATTAGTCTTGCGAACAGCAGCAGCACTTGCAGCAAATTTAGCTTTTTCTTCTTCGTTCAAAGGCAATTCAACGATCTTTTCAATACCGTTCTTACCCAAGATTACAGGCACACCACAGCAAATATCTGATTCCCCATATTCACCTTCCAAATAAACTGAACAAGGAACCATCTTACCTTGGTTGTGGATAATAGATTCAACAACAAATGCACCAGCTGCACCCGGAGCATACCATGCAGAAGTACCCAGCAACTTAGTCAAAGTAGCACCGCCTACCATAGTAGCAGAAGCAACTTCCTGCAATTTTTCTTCAGACAAGAAGTTAGAAACAGGCATACCTTTGTAAGTAGCAAAACGAGTCAAAGGAATCATAGTAGTATCACCGTGACCACCGATAACCATACCTTCCACTTCATTAGCGTTGCAACCCAAAGCTTGAGACAAGAAATATTTGAAACGTGAACTATCCAAAGCACCACCCATACCGATGATTCTATTCTTAGGCAAGCCCAAAGCTTTCAATGACAAATAAGTCATGGTATCCATCGGGTTAGAGATAACTACGATGATAGCATTAGGAGAATACTTTAAGATATTCTGAGCAACTGACTTAACGATGCCTGCATTAACACCAATCAGTTCTTCACGGGTCATACCCGGCTTACGGGGAATACCTGAAGTGATAACCACAACGTCAGAGTTAGCTGTTTTTTCATAATCGTTAGTGCAACCTACAATGTTTGTGTCGAAGCCCAACAACTGAGCAGTCTGCATCATATCCATTGCCTTACCTTCTGATACGCCTTCTTTAACGTCCAGCATTACTACTTCGTCTGCTACTTCGTTAAAAGCAAGAACATTTGCACATGTAGCACCTACGTTACCTGCGCCTACTACGGTTACTTTTGACATAATCTCTATATTTTGTTTAAAGTTGATAATAAAATCGCCTTCTTAAAAGCACCGCAAAGTTACAATGATATTCCGAATTAAAGAAAAATTTCCATAATATTTTTCGAGCAGTCTACATAAATTATTGTACTTTTGTCCAAAATTCAATGTAACACTATGGATAAGAGCAAAAAACTGATTATTGTCATTATTCTGCTGGTTGTGATTATCGGCGGAGTTTCTTTTTATGCTTTTCATCAAGCAAAAGAAAATAAAGAAATGAGCGAACTCTTCGCTGTGGAAAAACTGGAAATGGAAAACGAATATACAACTTTCGCCACCCAATATGATGAACTTCAGATACAGATAAACAATGATTCCTTGCGCGAAAAGCTGGAGAGTGAGAAGCTGAAAACACAGCGGCTGCTAGAAGAATTACGACAAGTAAAGACCAGTAACGCAGCTGAAATCATGCGTTTGAAGAAAGAACTGAAAACAGTGCGTGCCGTACTACGCACCTATGTTATCCAAATAGATTCACTGAACAAACTCAACCAAGCACTAGCTGAAGAAAATCAAGAAGTGAAACAAAAATATACGCAGGCAACCCGCCAAATCAATAATTTATCTCAAGAGAAAAAAAATCTGAATGAAAAGGTCACCTTGGCAGCTCAATTGGATGCCACAGCAATTAGTGTAGAGCCTAGAAACAAACGCGGTAAAACAGCCAAGAAGGTAAAAGATGTAAAAAAGATAGCTATCTCGTTCACCATTGTCAAGAATATTACTGCCAAAACAGGTGAACGTACTTTATATATACGTATTGCCAAACCGGACAATGACATACTAACCAAAAACCCTTCAAACACATTCCCATACGAAAACCGTAGTTTGGTTTATTCCATCAAGAAATACATAGAATACACCGGAGAAGAACAAAATGTAACCGTATATTGGGATGTAGAAGAATATTTGCCTGCCGGAACTTATCATGTTTATATCTTCGCTGATGGAACCATGATAGGACAACAAGCTTTCAGCATGAAATAACAAGGAACATTCTCCCCCAAATATATTTAATTAAAAAAATCAGCCGGTTGAAAACGAACCGGCTGTTTTTTCTCCACACAAACAAAAGCAGTGAACATACAGATTGCAGAATTATAAAAATATTTTAAAATAACATCTAGAATATGGCTTTCTTAAAGATTTGTCTTATTTTTGTTGCATAAACAACTTAAAAACAACAAAACAAGAACACTATAATGAAAAAGATTGCAGCTTTTATCCTATTTATCGGTGTTTTAGATAGTATTTCAGCCCAAAGCACACTCACCTTAGATAGTTGTCGTGCTTTAGCATTATCCAACAATAAAGAGTTGCGCATTTCAGCTGAAAAGATTACAGCTGCACATTATGAAAAGAAAGCGGCTTTTACCAATTATCTTCCTAAGATTGCAGCTATAGGAACGTATATGCGCACTCAGAAAGAAATCTCTTTATTAAGTGACGAACAAAAGGGAGTTATCAGTCAGATAGGGACTACCGCCCAAGGCTCTATACAGGAAACTTTCCAACAACTGGCAGCTTCCAATCCCGAACTCGCACAAATACTGCAACCACTTGCTCCCCTCATCCCAGGTATTGGAAATGCACTGAACAAGGTCGGACAAGGTTTGGTAGATGCGCTGCGCACCGACACACGCAATATGTATGCAGGAGCTGTAACCCTTACCCAACCCATCTTCATGGGAGGAAAAATTGTTGCCTACAATAAAATCACCCAATACGCAGAACAGCTGGCCGAATCACAGCACGCCACCGGTATGCAGGATATCATTTTGAATACAGACCAAGCTTACTGGCAAGTCATCTCACTGATAAACAAGAAAAAACTAGCCCAAAGCTATCTGCAACTGGTCAGCCAACTGGACAGTGATGTAGATAAAATGATAACCGAAGGTGTCGCCACCAAAGCCGACGGACTAAGTGTAAAAGTAAAAGTGAATGAAGCCGAAATGAAGCTCACACAAGTAGACAACGGATTAAGCCTATCTAAAATGGTACTATGCCAATTATGCGGTCTGCCTTTAAATGATGAAATACGTTTAGCAGATGAAGACGTAGAAAGCTTAACTCTCCCTGAATATCATGTAGGTGATAATGTAGCCACCGCTTTGGCAAATCGCGAAGAATTACGAAGTTTGGATCTAGCTAATAAAATTTATGACCAAAAAGTCAATATCACCCGCGCGGGATTTCTTCCTACAGTGGCTCTGACCGCCAACTACATGGTAACCAATCCCTCATTGGTAAACGGCTTTGAACGCAAATTCCGTGGCATGTGGGCTGTTGGCGCTATGGTACAAATTCCAATATGGAACTGGGGCGAAGGAATGTATAAGGTAAAAGCTGCCAAAGCGGAAGCAAACATTGCCCGCTATCAACTGGCAGATGCAAAAGAAAAGGTAGAATTGCAGGTAAGCCAAGCCAGCTATAAAGTAAATGAAGCAGCCAAACGCCTGAGCATGGCCGAAAAAAATCTGGAAAAAGCAGACGAGAATCTGCGCTATGCCAAACTGGGATTCATGGAAGGAGTCATTCCCACCAGTAATGTATTGGAAGCGCAAACCGCTTGGTTATCTGCCCAATCAGACAAAATAGACGCTCAGATTGATGTAAAACTGACTGAAGTCTATTTGCGCAAGTCAATGGGAGTGCTTAAATAAAAATTAAAGATTAAAAACGAAAAGATATGGCAGAAAGATCACAACACAGCAATATTTTGCTGGCATTTATTTCACTGACAGCAGTCATCGTTATTGTATCGCTGATAGGTTTCTTCACATTGGGAAAAGGCCCGGAAATCATTCAGGGACAAGCAGAAGCTGACGAATATCGGGTTTCCAGCAAAGTACCGGGACGCATTCTGGAATTTCGTGTGAAAGAAGGAGACAAAGTAAAAGCCGGTGACACACTGGCTATCCTTGAAGCCCCCGATGTAAAAGCCAAACTTTCTCAAGCACAAGCTGCCGAACAAGCAGCACAAGCCTTGAATGAAAAAGCACAACGAGGTACCCGCCAAGAGCAACTGCAAGCTGCCTACGAGATATGGCAGAAAGCTAAAGCCGGAGTAGAAATTGCTGAAAAGTCATACAACCGTGTCAACCGACTCTTTGAAGAAGGCGTAATGTCCGCGCAAAAACGTGATGAAGCCAAAGCACAATTTGATGCCATGAGTGCTACAGAAAAAGCTGCACGCTCCCAATACGAAATGGCAAAGAACGGTGCACAACGTGAAGACAAAGCCGCAGCCGCAGCCCAAGTAGAACGTGCCAAAGGTGCTGTAGCCGAAGTTTCTTCCTACATAGACGAAACGATACTGACCGCGTCTGCTGATGGAGAAGTGACCGAAATCTTTCCCAAAGCAGGCGAACTGGTAGGTACCGGTGCCCCCATTATGAACGTGGCCCGCTTGAATGACATGTGGGTAACATTCAATGTACGCGAAGATTTCCTAAAAGACTTTACCGTAGGAAATGAGATTAACGCATTTATTCCTGCCTTTGACAAAGAAATAAAATTCAAGATTACTTATATGAAAGATCTGGGTACATATGCCGCCTGGAAAGCAACCAAGACTACGGGGCAATTCGACCTGAAGACCTTCGAGGTAAAAGCTGTTCCTGTAGAGAGAACAGACGGATTGCGTCCGGGAATGAGTGCCATCATCGAGAAATAACAAACAATGAACAATACTGTCCATAACCGTATATTCCGCATAGCCCGGCGTGAAGTGTTCCGCATCGCCACAAGACCGCTATATCTGTTCTGCATGATCATAGCTCCCTTGTTCTGTTACCTCTTCTTTACTACATTAATGTGGAACGGACTCCCTACGGATATGCCGGCAGGTGTGGTCGATTTGGACAACACAGCTACCACACGCAGCATCATCCGTAATCTGGACGCTTTTCAGCAGACTAAAATCATAGCGCATTACCCCAGTTTCGCAGATGCCCGCAAAGCCATGCAGCAAGGGAAAATCTATGCTTTCTACTATATTCCAAAAGGAACTACCGACAAGGCATTAGCAAGCCGCCAACCCAAGGTTTCTTTTTATACCAACTATTCCTATCTGGTAGCTGGTTCATTACTCTATAAAGACCAGCGCACCATGTCCGAGCTGGCGGGTGGAGCCATCGGCCGTGCCACCTTATATGCCAAAGGAGCTACAGAAGACCAAGCCATGGCGTTCCTGCAGCCCATAGTCATCGACTCCCATGTATTAAACAACCCATGGCTCAACTATTCAGTATATTTGAGTAACACTATCATACCAGGTATTCTGATGCTGCTTATCTTTATGACCACCGTCTATACCATTGGAAGTGAAATGAAAACCAACACCCAAAAAGAATGGATGGGCATGGCAGGCAATTCCATCACCGTAGCTCTGACCGGCAAATTGCTGCCTCAGACTTTAGTTTTCTTTGTCATGGGCACCTTCTATAATGTTTATCTATACGGTTTCCTGCACTATCCCTGTAATAGCGGTATACTGCCCATGCTGTTTGCCGGTCTGTTATTAGTACTGGCTTCACAGGCTTTCGGAGTATTTCTGTTCGGATTGTTTACAACAGTCCGCTTGGCACTGAGCACTGCCTCCCTATGGGGAGTGATTTCTTTCTCCATATCGGGTATGAGTTTTCCAGTTATGGCAATGAATCCTGTGTTACAGGCACTGGCCAATCTATTCCCGTTACGCCACTACTTCCTGATTTATGTAGATTTGGCGCTTAACGGATATCCGCTGATTTACGCATGGCATTCAATAGTCGCGTTGATGTTATTCATGCTGTTGCCTTTCTTTATACTGAAAAGACTGCGCACAGTACTATTACATTATGTATATATTCCCTAAAACGGCAAGCAGTTATGAAAGCATATAAACTCAAAGATATCATCTCACAAGGAACTAAAGACCTTTTCTACATCTGGTGGCAAGAGCTGAAAGCAGTTGTGAAGGATCAGGGTGTACTTATCTTCTTCATTCTGGTACCACTAGGCTATCCGCTTCTCTATACCTTTATATATACCAATGAAACAGTGCGTGAAGTTCCTGCTGCTGTAGTAGATAATAACCGTTCCAGCCTCAGCCGTGAATACCTGCGTCTGGTAGATGCAGGTGCCGACTTGGAAATAGTATCTCATTGCAGTGATATGGAAGAAGCAAAAACTTTATTGAAGAACGGCAAAGTGTATGGCATCATCTATATTCCTGAAAGCTTCAGCCGCGACATTACTAAAGGAGTTCAAACCCATGTTACCATCTACTGTGACATGAGCGGTATGCTATACTACAAAGCCATGCTGACAGCCAACACCAATGCCTCGCTGATGATGAACAAACAGATAAAGATAGAACGCTCCGGCAACACAACCATCCGACAAGATGAAGTGAGCACGTCTCCCATAGCGTATGAGGATATTTCCATTTTCAATCCGCAGAACGGTTTTGCCAGCTTCCTGATACCCGCCGTACTGATATTGATTATCCAACAAACTTTACTGCTAGGAGTAGGTCTATCTGCCGGAACTGCTCGTGAGAACAACCGTTTTCGAGACCTTATCCCCATGAGCCGCCATTATCATGGCACGCTGCGCATTGTTTTAGGCAAATCACTGACTTACCTTATGATATATGCTGTCATGGCTACCTATATGCTCTGCCTTGTTCCCAAAATGTTCAGCCTGGTACAAATAGCTCAAGCCGGAACCCTAGCGGCATTCATGTTTCCTTACATACTGGCATGCATTTTTTTCGCGATGACTTGTTCTATCTTTATTCACCATCGGGAAGCCTGTATGATGATCTACGTATTTACCTCAGTGCCGTTACTATTTATCTCAGGTATCTCGTGGCCAGGTACTGCCATTCCTAAATTCTGGGAGGTGATTTCATGGCTGTTCCCTTCCACTTTCGGCATCAACGGTTTTGTACGCATCAACAATATGGGTGCCACACTGACCGATGTACTGACAGAGTACCGGATATTGTGGATACAAACAGGCGTTTATTTCCTTACCACCTGCATCGTATACCGTCGTCAGATCACCTTAAGCCGCAGACATGTATACGAAAGATTAAAAGAGATTAAGAAAAGACGCAAAACAAATATCGTCTGAATTTGTTTATAAATTAAAAACCAAATGAATTATTTAGGATGAAAAAACTTTTTATTCTGGCATGCGTATGCCTACTGATTACTTCATGTAACAGTAACCCCAAAAACACTAACGATTCTGCAACCTCCACCGAAACAACGGATATGCACAATGCAGAAAATTCATTGGATTATGACGGTACTTACACCGGAACCTTTCCAGCTGCCGACTGTCCGGGTATCAACATGGCCCTGACTATTAAAAAAGACAAGACTTTTGAGTTGATATCAGAATACATTGACCGGCAGGATGCTACTTTCAAAGAATATGGAACTTACTCCGTTGAAGGTAATATTATGACTTTAATTAATGGAGAGGATAAGCAATATTATAAAGTCGGTGAGAATACCTTGACCGCTCTCAATCAAGACAAACAGGCAATAACAGGAGAGTTAGCAGACCATTATATCCTACACAAAAAATAAACTTTACTTCATCTGTCATTTTCATGCCAAAGTGAAGAGTCCGCTTCAATCTATCACAGCTGGATTCTTCACTTTGTTCTTTTTATAAGCCGCAAAACAAAATGTTCCGCTTTTACAAAACATTTTGTTCCAAAATCACACTCGTTAACACAATTCAAAATGTGATTTAAACCTGATTTAAATATAGTTTTAATAAGTATTCCTATCTTTGTACCATACATAGCATGTGTATGTCAGGATAAAGGCGGATCTGGATGACTGGACCACCTTTATTCTGATTATCTATCAGAGAAGATAATAGTTAGCTCCAATATGATATTTATCATATGTTTCAACTATCTTATAGCCTATGTGCTTCCATGTATAAATAATCATCCATATCATCATCTATAATTTCAATCTCGTGTTCTCGTTGATTAGAAGGAATTACCACTTTCTGATAAAAAGATTCATAATCTTCGCCTAGAACCTTTTTATAAAAATCCAAATCAAACACTGATTTATTTTGAAATCCTAAATCTCTTAGATCAATATTTTTATTTGCACATATTTCCCAAGGACCTTCTGTTGACATATTATAAATTAGCCATTTAGACACATTTTTTTGATTGCCAAGCACATAATGCGCAAGTGCAATATATATACAAATTTCATTTTGAATTTTAGCTTGATTCCATATAACTTTTTTATAATCCCAAATGTCCCATGTCCCCATTGTTCCTATATAAGCAATAAATGCCGATTCCAAATGCGTAAGCATTCTGTTCACCCCCTCTCTAGGATTTATTTCATTGCATACATTACTACCTATATAAATAGCTATTTGCAATTCATTCTTAGCTGTTTTTTTATTGGACAATCCTTTAAAGCATTAACAGCTATTGATGCCATCTTAATTATTAATGAAGAATCCATATTACATTTTTAATTATATAATTCTTTCTTTCAAGAAAAAAGAATTATGAGATGTGACTTTTTTATCTAAAATTTCATGTTTATGCATTGCATAAAGTGTTATATAACTAGAATAAAGGTGGTCCAGTCATCCAGATCCGCCTTTATCCTGACATACACATGCTATGTATGGTACAAAGATAGGAATACTTATTAAAACTATATTTAAATCAGGTTTAAATCACATTTTGAATTGTGTTAACGAGTGTGATTTTGGAACAAAATGTTTTGTAAAAGCGGAACATTTTGTTTTGCGGCTTATATTTATTAGATTCCCTGCTATTTTCAGACCTTTGAGGAAGTTTATTATACCTTGCGCATCATCATCTTTCAATGCGGAAAGGAACCAGTCAAGTACAGGCGTATTCTCATCCAGCGTGTATGCAGATGTGGCATGGTCGGCGTTAGTGACATCGCCCCCTCCGCCACCACTACCGCCACCGCCGTTCTGCTTTATCTCTTCCACCTCAATGGAGATCTTGCTAAAGTTGCTGTTGATGCGGTCTGCCGTTTCGCTCCAAGTTCCTGTTTTGTTTATTGTATTAAGTTCCATATATTCTGTTCTACTTTTACCATTCCGCATCCGGGTGCACTTCAACGGACAGATAGTTCATTATTCTGATGATTAGGTCTCGTATCATAAATATATGTTTTGAGTGTTACTGATAACTTTCTGGGTTACTCTATAAACACTCCTAATTATATTCTGATGGATATTTTGTACTATCTGTGTAGTCAACTACCATTTTGTCAAATGCGGTAGAAGGATAACTATATAGTTTAAACATTTCAGCTATAAATTTTCCATGATACATTGCACCAGCCGTTATGAAGGATTTTCCTGCGCTGTCCTGACTACCATAAGGATGATAATCATCATTTATATAACGCCGAGGATGTTCTCCTGAAGATACAGCCATATCCCATAACATGGGAGTGTTGGCACAGTGACTGACATCAATCAAGGGAATAGACAGCCTATTGGCCATCCATTTCATTTCATTATGGCATTTTTCCTGATCCTTCCAATTTATAGGTGATTGAAGCGATGTACATATCATAAACTTACAATTCGGGAATAATGTTCCTGTACGTTGTATAATATACCTAATCGCTCCGGCTATCTTAAAAACAGGGACCTGTTCAATCGGGACCATTATATTGTCAACAGAAATAAATTTTTCTTCCATAAAGTCATCATAATCAAGATGTGATGGATTTAAATCAGGCGATGATATATCAGCATCAGTTACAAAACTCCGGTTGCTCCATCCATTAGGATTGGATCTACTTTTTTTAAAGTCATTGGTACAGCCAACAATCAAGAGATAATCAGGTTCTTGTAAGTCTCCTGTTCCGTGTGCTGTTATCATTTGTTCCAGTCTCGCAATATATGATTGCATAGGTTCTTGCACAACTCCTTCTGTTATAACCGAAGAAGCATCTGTCAATGTATACCCACCTGCAGCATAATTAGCTATATATTCAGGCTTAATTTCATTTACAAAATATTTTACCCATGCGCCAGACTGATTGGAACCTCCTTGATGCTTGAAGGTATTAAGAGAACCGCCGAAACCAGTGGCAGAGGTACTGTCACCTAATATCCATATCTTTAATCCGGTAGTATTCTTTTGCATATTATTTATATCAGCACCGGTCAATTCACCCTTATTAACTCTGGAAAACCCCTCTCCCCGAACAGCTTCCATCACTTGATTTTTTTCGCATATTACAGGTATTATATAAGACCGGTCAACAGCACTTGTATATTTCCCGACCATTGCCATGGCATAGACCTCATCTTCTTGCACTTTGAATTCATATAATCCTTTCAGACCAAAAGTGGCACTACCATTTAACCATGTCAAGTCAGATGCTTTTAACGCACGTTTCAGTTGTTTATTTTTATCAAGCAGCACCACTAAAACCCCGGAAGTGCCCGAACTTAAAGTTCCACCAGAATCCTTCTGCATAACATAATAATTCTTACCCTCCTCTACCGGTATATATAACGCACTCCATGCTGTGCCTCGTGGACCACTATTGGAAATACTCAAGTGGGTGTCCTCAACTGTAAAAACTGCGTCAAAAATCATTCTGTCAGCAACCAGATTGGATGTTTTGGGAGAAAACTCCAATTCGCATGGTGAATCCATCAGATAGATTTCATTTTCCCCCCTCAACTTCACCATGCCGGAAGGTTGAACCAGCTTATATGAATAAGTCTTTATAGTTGTCTTTTCAGACATATTATTTTGCCTACCGACAGACCAAGGCAATTTATTGCCTGAAATGTCAAAAACTTCGACTCCATTATTCCAACGCGTTTGCGCAGGGGAAAAATAGATATCTAAATTTTCATCATAAACCTCACGTGCTAATATATATTCTATATCTCCGTTATCTTTTACATCCTTATCCAAATAGATCTGTCGTTGTGTGTCTGTGCTGTCTTGAACCCAAGCACGAACATCCGACTGATTACTATCATCAACAAGGGACAAATGCTGATATTCCCCATCATAAGGATGAATATATTTTATGCGCTTGACCGGATTGGATATGATATCCCCACTTGTCGGAACAGTCAGGTAATTGACTGCATAATGGTTGTTAGCGATATCAATACCAAAAAAACTAATATTATATTCTCCATTTTCGTAAAGTCCGGGTATCTCTATAAATGATTCATCATTATAACTATCAGCAACATCCATCTTCATGGTAATCTCCTTATCCAGAGATGCCGCATCCGCTGTGAACGACATATATGCAGCATTGTCAGGAATTTGAATACTACTTGAAGATGACTGACTTTTTATAAATTCCATTTGTGTATCATAAAAAGTAATAACAAAATTAGAATTTGTTTTTAAAAGAAAAGGAATATTTATTTCCTTGACATGTTCTATGTGAAGAAACATTGTACAGATCCCATTGATTTTCGATATGCCATTATTATCCTTATACAGATATCGACAATAAGGAATAAGCGTTCCCCTTAATCGGTATGTTGTCAAATTTTCAATATCAGACGATGACAATAGGACGCGATAGTTGGAATCTGATTTTTTATCAGTATCTGTATAATCTCCAGATATCTTCTGTTCGACAACAAAGCCTCTCTCCGGATCATTATACACCATGATCATCCCATTGAACCATGGTCCTTTATAACTCAAACGGGTATTATAACGGTCTGTTGTCCATTCCAGATACGCTACCGTATTTGTCAGGTACAACCGATTCCTATAAAGTCCCCATTTCTCAACTGATGTCATCTGATATACCTCAATCTCACCTGATATATTGGTAAATGTCACAATCATCCCCTTTACGCGCAATTTGGTTGGTATGGAGTCTTTGGCTGTTGAATATGTATGGAATTCACCATTCGGTAAAGGTGCTTCAATGTCCGCATTCCACCATCCGGAACTGGATTCTGAATCATAACAAGGTTCCCATCCTCCCCATTTTGACTCAGAAGATATATAGGATCTACGTAGGATATTAACCGTGTTGCTATATTGTTCAAGCCCACCGCTACTATTGGCGTTATATCCTCCTATAAGACACTGACCATAATTATTATTTCTCGACTTCGTAACTATTAACAGACCATTTCTTCCACTACTTTTCGTGTAATATAATCCAACATTATCATCTGTGTTCAATGTGTCCAAAACGTTTAAACCGGGTCCAATGTCAATCACACCTTTAATCGCCGTTGTATTTTTTTCTAACTCGGAAAGTTCTTCTGTCAGGCTCTTGCGGCTGTTCGGATTGACCACCGCATCGGTTGTGGTAGCCGGGAATATGGTTTGGCCACCCTTGGTCAGCTTATATATTTTTGCCATAATAAATCTCCTATATTTTTAGATTAGTAACTGTTTCTTCTTCCTCTTCCGGTGGCAAAGGAGGTACAAAATCACTCAGCACATCTTCATACTCATTATCCGACAATGGGAACGCCTGAATTGTATTATATGCGGCATAATCGGGATAAGATGTTATTTCCACCGTGCTTTCATCGGTTTTCCCGGTAGTCAGTACGATTCCTGTATCTTCAACGGAAACAAGGTTGCAGATGCCATCCTTAAAGTCGGAATCGGATATGAAGTATTCACGTTTTACCTTCAGCATACCGGGAGAAAAACAGGGATTGTCGAAAGCGACAAGCAGGTTGCCGTCTTCCATGCGGCTGCAACCGACATACTCATGCCCGTCAAAGGAGGCTATGAACTTTCCCTTGAATGGATTGAAGTAAGTGAACCGGAAGGGAGTATTCACATCCCCGTTCAAGTTCTTCTCTATGATCTTAAAATCGGACTGATAATTGATTCTCATAACTATAATATTGATGTTACATCGTC
>ERZ773157.1162-NODE-1162-length-26651-cov-6.864265_pt1 | contig 26651 bp, 26 predicted proteins | sample MGYA00511480_ERZ773157 | MGnify/ENA primary metagenome ERZ773157 (study PRJEB29015, sample SAMEA2737863) | human gut metagenome | biome: human gut; feature: human-associated habitat; material: faeces | place: China | collected 2012 ... | reverse complement strand
CAACCAGCTTTACGCTGGTTGCCGCCTGCTATATACAAATTATGCTTCAATCATTGTGCGGAAATCGACTTGATGAGTACCGTTGTCAGAACACGCTGGCTTTCTCTGCTGCATGATTCACAGAACTGATTTTTCATTGCAAAATCGACCGCAGAGGAAATGCGCCGAAGATCCTCGGAATCTAATGTATCCGCTGCAAGATGCTGCCATACACGGGAATAGGCTTTTCTCAGGTCTTCTGATGTATGATTATCAGAAAAAAAGGAGCCGAGAACTCCTTCAATCATTGCAATTTCCTCGCTCGTAAATATCAAAGCTATCACCCCATAACGATTTAATTATAACGAAACAATACCTTGATTGCAAGGACACTTTTCTTGGCTCGTACAATGAGTAACGGCAAATATCAAAAAATCTATTGCACTATGCAGCTTAGCTTTATTTTCATATGACAAAAAGATCGAAATTCCCGATTCCAGTATTCTCTCGTAAAAAGGAGCCGCTTTCTATGATCAGAAAATGCTACAAATTCTACACACTTATTATGACCCTGATGTGGGTTATGGCCGCGATGACCGCATCAGCCTTTGCCGTAGACGATATGTGGACTGTTGCCAACCGCATTATCGTAGATGTTTACACAAAAATTGTCGGCATCAGTACGGTGCTGGCAGGTTTAATGTCCGCCGTTGCCGTGATCGGAGCAAAAATTTCAAATAATCAGCATAAGACCGATCAGGCGTGGGATTGGCTCAAGCGCATTTGGGTCGCATGGGCCATTATTAACGGCATCGGCGCTTTTATCGCCTATGTTGCACCGCTCTTCAGCGGCCTTGCCACTCTGACGCCGTAATGAGGTCAAAGCTCCGGCGCAAAGGAGGTGTCCCCGTTGCTTGAGCTTATTTTTCAAGGCTTTCTCGAATGGGCCTATGGGCTCGCTCTGGAATGCTGGCAATATTTCTCTACGGCGCTGCTGGATATTATGAGTATGGATTTTGCATATCTGAAAAGCCACGCTCCCGTTGTGGACGAGATCATGCAGATCCTTCTGGCAGTTGGTTGGGCGCTCCTGATCGGCAATCTGGTTTTTCAGGCGCTCAAAAGTATGGCGGTGGGGCTTGGCTTTGAAGGAGAAGATCCAAAGCTGCTCTTTGCCCGCACCTTCGTTTTTGCGTTTTTACTGCTGGCAAGTCCGCAGATCTGCGAGATCGGGCTGAGTATGACGTCAAAGATTATTGAGCTGCTCCAGATTCCTGACGCAGTTAATGTCACATTTGTAGATGAGAGCGTATTCGGAGCCATAGGTGCAGCATGGCTGCTGGTCATTATTTTCGGCATTATCGTGATGTTCAAGGTGTTTAAGCTTCTTTTGGAGATTGCGGAGCGGTATGTCATCCTCGCTATGCTTACGATCACAGCGCCGCTGGCCTTTGCTATGGGCGGCAGCAAAAGCACCTCGGAGATTTTCACAGGCTGGTGCCGGATGTTCGGCAGTATGTGCCTTTTGATGGTGACAAATGTGATTTTCTTCAAAATGCTGCTGTCTGTTCTTGCCACAGTTCCCAGCGGTTTAGATGTTCTCCCGTGGATCGTGCTGATCCTCACGATTGTCAAGGTCGCACGGAAAGCAGACGCCATTGTAACACGCATCGGCTTAAATCCCGCTATCACCGGCGACTCTCTGGGAAGAGGACTCCCCGGCACGCTGACTTATATGGTGGTTCGCAGTGCGGCTTCTCAAATTACAAAGGCAGTGGGCAAGTCCGCAGGAAACGGCGGCAAAGGCGCTGCGCCCAACGCGCCGTCCGGCGGCCCCCGCATGGGCGGGCCCGGCGGAGGTCATGGCAACACGGCGGAGTATGTCCGGCAAAGCGTAGCGCAGCAAAGCAGCACAAATCAAAGCACATCACAACAGTCGTCTGCTGCGCAAAGCGCCTCAGTACATACAGGCGCGCCGCAATCACCCTCGCAGGAAAAGTCCGCCCCATCTGCTGCGCAGGACAGTATGCCTAAAAATTCGACAGCGCCAAGGCCCTCGCAGGAACGGAAAAGTTCTGTTCCTCTCGGCACACGCCGCTCTCCGACACATATCAAGGCTGCAACAAAGATACCGCCTGTCGGTGCGCAGAATGCATCCGGCAGACCCGGTACGGCAGGAAAAGCTGGCGCTTCGGCACGCCCCAGTGTGGCGGGAGCGGCAGAGACTCTTCAAAGCGGCGTGCGCTCCCCAGCCTCGCAGCGCATGAGAGTACATTCGCCAGAGACAACGCAGCCCGGCCGTGCAGGAACGTCGGCAGCACCATCCGCTTCCCGTATGAGTCAGATAAACGCACAAAAAGTACAGGGTGGAGCAACTGGTCAGGTGACGCAGGCCGCAGAGCACACAGGGATCACGGTGGGACAAACCACCGTGAACACTTTGCAGGACAACTCTCCAAGACCTGCGGCGGGGATTGGTGGCGCGATGCTTACCACCGCCTCTGTTCGCGGCGGAATACAGACCGTGCAGCAACATACACCCAATGCGCGCTATACGCAGCGGCCACCCAAGCAGCCAACCGGTCAGGCATCGCCGCCTCGGGCGGAAAGCCCGCACCCCGGCACCGCAGGAATGCAAAGCGCCGTTTCTGCGCAGCGGCCGTCTGGAGAACCGCGACCCGGCAGGAATGGTATTCCAAGCCGCACGGCAGTTTCTCCGGATGCACGGCAGCATAGTCCGATCCGGCAGGAATCGCGCAGTGCTTCCGCAGCCGCCGCGCCGACACTCAAAGGGACAGCGCCTAACCGACACCCCGACCCGGCAGGAACGGCGGCAGGCGTCCCATCGGCATCACAGTCGCGGCAGACAGTCAGACCGTCCGCACCTTCTGCGAAAAGCAGCGCGCAGCCCGGAAAGAAAGCGGTATCCACAACTGCGGCACTCAAAGGCAGCGTAAAGGCAGACGGCGATGTAAAACCGTCAAGAAAACAGCGGGGTAAGAAGCATGGATGAGAAAGACAATTCCCGATCTTCCCTTCAAACGGCGGCTGATCTTGGCCGTGCCGCAAAAGCAGCCTACCGGATTGCGCAGGCTGCTGCGGTGTCTGGTGTTCACGGTGCCGCTGCCGCTGCGGTAAAAGAAACCGTTCCGGCCCTGGTAAAGTTTCTCCTTGCCGTTCTGCTCATCATGATCGTGATCCCGATGGTAGTATTTACAGCGCTGCCCAATATTTTTTTCGGCTACGATTCCTCTGATACCGCTTCGGTGATCCATATGACGGAACAAGCCATGCGTATAGGCGGGGCGTATATGAGTCTGGATGATTTCGAGCGAACGCAGATCGACTCCATCGTAACCGGTATTGCGGCGGAATATGAGGCGGATGGAACGGCAATTGACCATATTGAAGTCAAAAACACGATGAAAGAGGATGACCTGCTCTGGATCATTGCAATCAATTCCGCCGCCTATGAGCAGGATCTGGACGCCATGAGCGCGGAGCTGATTCAGAATTTCTGCCAATCCACCCTGTCCTATCAGCCATCGCTTTCTCTTCTGGGCGGCAGCACCTCCGCAACGCTGGAGGTAGAGATCAAGCGGATCGATCCGGAAGAGTTGATGGAGCAGATGGGCTTCAATGAGGATGCCAGACAGTGGGCAGGCGCCCTCTTTGAAACGCTGAAGGATAGCGGCGCGCTTGAGAAGTACGGCGGGTACTTCAGCGCCTACCAACCGGATTACAGCGGGGATGGCTCCTATTCCGGCGATATTCAGCATGGTACAAGCTATGATAATGACATTGACATTTCCCGTTTTGTCAGCCCGTCTACGAAAAATAATCTCGACCTTGCCGCCTATGCGGTGCAGGCGTGGGAGAACAACTGGGGCTATGTGTGGGGAACCTACGGCAATATTCTCACAGAGTCCCTCTTTGCCTATAAAAAGCAGCAGTACCCGGACGGAGTCGGCAATTACGCTGATTTTATTGAAGCAAACTGGCTGGGACGGCGCACGGCAGACTGCATCGGCCTGATCAAAGGCTATGCGTGGCTGGATGCTTCCACCATGCGCATCGGTTATGCCGCAAACGGAATGCCGGATTACGGTGCGGATCAGATGTATCAGGCGGCAAAGAATGCCGGCATTCAAGGAACAGACTACGGCACGGTATCCTCCATGCCGGAAATCCCCGGACTGATGTTATGGAAAAGTGGACACGCCGGCGTTTATATTGGCGGCGGTTACGCAATAGAAGCCATGGGAACGCGAAAAGGTGTTGTGAAAACCGAAGTCAGCGGACGCGGCTGGCAGGGGTGGTGTATCCAACCAGCAAAAGTATATCCTCGAAATACTCAAGGAGTTTAAGTACCTGCGTGTCCGCCAGCTCTATGCTCTGGTGCAGGCCCATTACCGTACACAGGGAATCAAAATTGACGAAAGACGCATGGAGATCATGCTTCGCCAGATGCGCACAGGCACCAATTATGTCTGGCTGCGGGGTGATGTGGTTTCTTACGGAGACCGCAGGATAGACCCCCGGCTTTTGGAAGCACTGGACGTTATGCTGGAGCTTACGAAGGCGCAGCCCGGATTTTACTCGAAAGACGGACTGCATGAACCCTTTCTCCTGCGCTTTACCGGAAACGGAAAGGGGGCCGGATACCTTTTCAGCGTGGCATGGCTGGACGCCGCTACTCACATTGCAACCGTCCCCCGTATGAAGGGCGAGCGGATCATCTGGATTTCCGAGAGCGGTTCCTTTGGAGAAATCGATCTGCCCCGGCATCACTTTTTCGCCGCCCGACAGAAGGACGGTACTCATCGCTTTTTTGGCTCCAATGAGCCGGAAAAAATATAACACTTAGGAGGAACATTGTATGGCAAGGAAAAAAGTCACCCCGGAAGAAGAGATCGTAAATACTGCCGTTGAAGGAACCGCTCTGGGGAGTGTCCCTGCGGATACCGCGCCGCCTGATGAGACAGGCGCAGATAGCGGAGACTTTCCCGCAGAGTTGCCGGAGGGGGATTTGCCTGCGGAGGAAACGGCAGAGCAGTCGGAAACGCTTCCTGCAATGGAGGCAGCCGAGGCGAAACCGCTTGGACTTTCCACAGAAGAGAAAACTGCATCCCAAGACGAAAGCGATACCGCAGAGGAGCGAGTGAAAGAAGCGGAACTGCACGAAGAGATGTCGGAATTTCCGGATGCAGAGGAGAATTTGATTTCAGATTTGCCCACTTCTGTTCCGCAGGTTTCTGAGGCCGATGAAGCGGACTGGGGCTTTGGGGAACCGGTCCCGGAAGAAGCCGCAGCAGAAGCCGCGGAGGATGAATACCTGGCAGCAGGTAACTCTGAAATGCTTGATGCATCGGATGAAAAGAGCGAGCGCACGCTCTTCTACGAGCTGGACTTCAATGAACTGGATCGGGGGCTAAGTGAAGAGGAGCGGAAGGAATGGAACTCCATCTATGCCTCTTTCCGCGGCCGCAGCGCCATTACCGGAACGATCATCGGTGTGGATCTCTACGCAAGATACCTTCCGCGCAGCGAGGCAAGAATGCTTGAAAATAAGCGGGAGCTCTGTGCCGTTGTGGTGCCGTATCGCATCCCCATTCTGATCCGCGAGTCCGAAATGTGGGAACTGGGAGAGGAGCGACCCGACTTCGTGCTTCGAAATATGGTGGGGGCCAGCATCGATGTGATTGTCACCAAGGTGGAGCGTACCGCTAACCGTGCACAGGCGTCCCGCCGTCAGGCCAGTCGCAGCCAGCGCCGCTTTTTTGCTGCCCGTGAGGATATTCATGCTGTCGGTTCCCGTATTACCTGCAGGATGCTGGCGGTCGGCCCCCGCCGCTGCCTTGTGGACTGCTATGGCTACGACCTTGATATGACGCAGAGAGAGATCCGCTACGCGGCCATCCCGGATCTTCGCACGGAGTTCCACCCGGGCTCGGAGATCGACTGCATTGTAAAGGAGTATCACCCCCGTACCGGTGAACTGATTGTTTCCGCGAAAGAAACGGAAGTCAACCCCTTCTTTGGTGCGGAGGAGCGTCACCCTGTAGGCTCCCGCCGCTTTGCGATGATCTCCGGAAAATATGGCGGCGGCGTGTTCTGCAACCTCCCTGATGGCGTGACCTGTATGTGTAACTACTCCTATCAGCACGAGGATGCGGACTTCATGGTGGGCGAGCACGTCATGCTGATGGTGCAGCGCTACGATCAGGAAAAGCTCCAGATGTACGGCAAGATTATGAGCAAGTGGTGATCTTTCGTAAACGTCTTGGATCTTGAAATCTGTTTGCAATTTGGTGATGCTGTTTTTGCTCTGTGTGCAGTACTTTCTGAACGTGCGAGGCGGAGGTGGTATCACTACCCTCGGAGCGTTTTGCATATTCTCGAAACGCCGGACGGCCGCTTGTCAAAGCGACTAACTTGCCATTTTCTGAGGTCGGGTGGTCATCATTGATTCCAATGGTGCAAAATTGTAGGTTTGTCAAACATATTGGACAGTGACCTGGGCGGGAGACATCCAGCGGAGAGGCCTCATGGGTAAGTTGTTGGAACGACGGTTGTGGACGGCAAGCTGCTTTGCAAAGTCATCCAAGGAATAGAACGAGCGGCAAGAGTAGAAGCGTTTCTGATCCTCGCGGTGGCTGCGCTCGACCTTGCCGTTGTGGCGCGGCGTGTAAGGACGGATCAGTTTATGCCGGATATTCAGTTCGGCGGCAGTTTTTTCAAATAGCGTCGGCAAATTACGCTTGCTGCCCGAAAAACGGTTGGTAAACTCAAAACCGTTGTCTGTCTGGACACATTCCACTTGTATGCCTCTGCGGGCGTACCATGCCCGCAGCTTCCGCAGGAAGTCCGCGGAGGAATAAGTAGATTGCTCCGGATAGGCCGCCAGGAACCGCAGGCGGGTGAACTCGTCGATGGCGGTGTATTGGAACAGACGAAGCTCCGGATCTGCGATGCACTTCCGAGGCACGACCTTCACATCCACCTGAACGCGCTGACCGGGGTAGGTCATCTGCTCATAAGGCTTTGGCTTGTATGCTTTTTTCGGCTTTTCTGGCGGAAACATACCCATTTTACGCATAATACGGAACAAGCTCTCCGGACAGCGGGTGTAGCCCCACTGCCGCAGCCGGTGCCACAGCTCGATCATGCCCAGCGTGGGATTCCGGCGGCGCATGTCACGAATGAGTTTCAGCTCGGCCTCCGTGTGCTGGTTGGGATGGCTGTGGGGGCGTCTGGACTGGCAGGCAAGGGACGCCACACTTCCGTCCCAGCGCTGCTTCCAGAAATAGATGTACGACCGGCTCTTGTTGTACTTCCGGCTGGCGCGGCTGACGCCGTATTTCTCTGTGTACTTCATTAGGGATTGCCGATAGGCCATGTCTTGTGTTATACTTTTACTCATGAGGGATATGGTCTCCTTTCGGGCTGGTTTGGTGTGGTAACTTAACTATAACCCATGAGACCATACCGGAGGAAATAGAAATGAGAGCTTTGCTTAGAGACGCGCAGGATCAGACCCGCATTGCCCTTGAAGTAGAGGAATGTCCTGACTCCAATGCGACCATAAATGACAAGAGGGATACCTTTTTAAGGGTATCCCTCTTCTTGTTGGTGGGCCAGGTTGGAATTGAACCAACGATGTTTCTCATGTCACGGTTTTACAGACCGCTGCGCTAGCCAACTACGCGTACTGACCCATATGGCGGAGAGCGCAGAACTCGAATCTGACACCATGCGGTGCAATCCGCTTAGCGGGCGGTCCCCAGACCTTCTGGGTTCACTCTTCAAGTATGGCTGGGGTGGTTGGATTCGAACCAACAAATGCCGGTGTCAGAGACCAGTGCCTTGACTTAATGACATTGGGATAAAAGGTTTCTGCATCATTTGGTTTTGTAGAAATTTGCAGATCCGAGCCGTCTACAGCCAAGATGCGGCCTTGAGCGAAAAGATAAATGTCTTCACGAAATTTGGCATTTATCAAGCCTTTTTGAATTGTTACGAAAAAATACCGTCACACTGAAACAATTCAGTGTGACGGTATCGTCATCTTATGTGAGAGTATGATTAGAATGTTTCCGTGATAAAGCCCAAGTCTTTGCGTGTATCATAATATGCGTAAAACTTATCCCCGATCCAAACGCTAAAAATCTCTTCGTTCCCTCGCTCCTGCATCAAAGGTACAAATCGGTCGTTCTGCCGGATCGCCAGATGGTGAATTCCTTCGCCGTGCTCCTGTAGAAACTCAGCATAGGGGCTGCTCCCTGAAATCGGCTGAATAATCTCTAGATAAAGATTACCGAGTTCGCTCATCGCAACAATTGCGTCGTGCGGTTCATCATCTGGAATTGAAACGCCATGAAATTTACGTCCACGACAATTTTCCTCGGTTGCGTGAACAATTTCCCATGGACCGATTCCGTATACTTTTTCCCATGTTTCTGCGGCTTTCTTTGCATCTTTGACCACCGTACATACCTGAAGAAATGATTCAAATGCTTTTTCGTTCTTTTCCATGATTATTCGCTCCTTATTTTATGTATTTACCAAAATGGCATTTCTCTCAAAACACAGAAAAATTGATTTCCGTTAATTAACAGTAGCATAGATATTGACTCGTGTCAATATTGCTTTGGTTGACGCAGGGGAAAAAGAGTGGTATAATAACAAAAATATTGTAACAAATAGGTGTAGTTGATGGCTGTTTATAAAAAGAGCGCAGAAATGCGGAAGAGTATCGTAGAAACGATGGCGCTTCTTGTCAGAAAGAACGGATATGAAAAGACGAATATCAGAGATATTTCCGAGTATTTGAATATCCCGCGTTCGCTGATTTATTACTACTTCAAAAATAAAGATGATATCATGCACGTGCTGTATTACGAACGATTTTCTATGACGGAGCAGCTTGCGGAAAAGGTTCTGCCGCGCGGTGAAGAGCCGCTGGTTCGTTTGATGCTGAAATATTTGCTGTACCGCAGGAATATAATCTGCGATCCATTGTTTGCAGAGTATATTGCTACAGCTCCGGAATACGCTTCGCGCGGTAAAGAATTCTCTAAAGATCAAATTGCTTTGTATTATGGCGACAGCAGAGATGCCTTTGCGTATTTCGGCAAGCCGACTGACGGGAATGAGTTTTACATTCATGCACTCATGGTTGAGAGCATTGCGCGCGGTCTGGTTGTTGGCTCATTCTACGGGATGATCGAGCTGAGCGATCGAGAATATATGACATATTTTGGCGAACGGGCGATTATGCCGACGTTTGATTTGACAAAGGAACAGTTTGCGGCCATCGTTGACCGTTCATTTGAGTTGGCTGAGGGTGCAAAGGTATAACGTTAGTTTGCAGAATGTGCATTTGCTGAAAGAACTCTTAAAATAACATACCCAGCAAAACCGGCAGCAAAACCGATGGTACAAGGGCATCCCGCTGAATGACGGGACGCCCTTGATTTTTGACGTAAGGGCAAATCCAATATTGACAACGGTCAATATTGGATTTATGATGAAATCAAAAAAGGAGGCGGAATGATGAATTTTGATCGAGTTAAAGCTGCGCTTAAGAAGCGAGGCTATGCGGTATCATCTTTTGAAACAGCAAAAGATGCCGCAGACTATCTGGATCAGCAGATAGATGAGGTAAGTGTGTCGTTTGGCGGCTCATTAACGCTCTCGGAGATGGGAGTGCCCAAGAGGTTGGCATCACATAATACGCTGTGCCTTCCATCGCAGATGTACGACGATGTGTTGGGTGAAGTGGATCCGGTCAAAGCGATGTCCACAGATGTATTTCTCACATCGGTTAATGCCCTCGCAGAAACGGGAGAAATGATCAGTATTGACGGTATTGGCAACAGAGTGGCGTCAATGATGTACGGGCATAAAAAAGTATATTTGGTAATTGGACGCAATAAGCTTGCAGAAAATTTTGAAAAGGCTGTTTGGAGGGCGCGGAATATTGCGGCACCCCAAAATGCGAAAAGGCTGCACATGAAAACGCCATGTGCTGTGACTGGCCGCTGCCATGATTGCAGCAGTCCGGAACGTATTTGCCGCGGAGTCAGTGTTTTACTGGGGAAAATGTTTCGGATGGAGATGGAAGTTGTCCTGATCAATGAGGATTTGGGATTGTAAAAAGATCTATTAAGGGCCGAAACGGTATAAAATTACCGTTTCGGCCCTTAATTTTTTCCTGATTATACAAAAGATAAATGATTATTTTGTCATAATAGAATATTGACTAATGTCAAAAAAACGTGTATTTTGACATTAGTCAATATTGAATTGCGACAAAATTGAAGAGACAGGAGATGTTGCTTACATGAGAAAAGTCATTGATTTGTGTCTGGATATGCCCATGGGGGCGGAAGCGCTGACCAATATGCTGGGCGCCATGTGTCTGGACCCGCTTTACAGGGGCTACAAAAAGACCTACGGGGCGGGAGTTGCTGCACAGGTAGGACTCACGGTGGATGAAATTGATGCGATTTATGAGTCCGAGGGTCGCGACGGTTTTTTGCGGATCATCCGCGAGGCGGCGGAGAAGCACGCGGTTAAACCTGCGGAATTTGTCCGGCATCTTGACGAGATCGGCGTGGAATGGGGAATCACCTGCGACGGTGATCACGACAACCGCAAGACGGCTGAGATCGTACAGGCTTTTCCCAAAAAATTCAAGGGTTTTATTTTTGTAGATCCCAACAGGGGGGAGGAGGCTGTTCGAGAGCTTGAGGTGTGCGTGAAAGAATACGGCCTGCATGCGCTGTATTTAACGGCGTTCCGCACAAAGCTCAATGCGGCGGACAGGAAAAATTATCCGCTCTACAGCAAGGCGTGCGAGTTGGGAATTCCGGTCCATATCTATTCCAGCCTGAATCTTTCCAAGGCGGTGCCGTATGATATCGGACACCCCCGTTATATCGATCAGGTGGCAAGGGATTTCCCAGAACTAAAAATTATGGCGGGCGTCAGCGGTTGGCCGTGGGTGCTGGACTTCCTGTGCCTTGCTATCCGCCACGAAAATGTTTATCTGAATTTTGAAACGCATGCTCCTGAAAAGATCGCAATGCGTGGTTCCGGTTATGAACCATATCTCTACTATGGAGAAACATCTTTGAAAGAGCGCATTTGCTTTGCTTCCAATTGGGGTACGCAGAGCATGCCGGTAGAGAAGCTGATTGCTCAGGTCGAAGCGCTTCCGTTCAGCGATGATGCGAAGGAACACATCCTCTACAATAACGCTAAAACATTTTATGAGCAGCTTTAAAGAGAAGCTTTTACAGAGCGCAGAAAGGGAGGGATGAACCAAAGAATTTCGAGCGCATTCCCCGTTAGGAGTGTAGGAAAACATATTTTGTAAATTAGGAGGATCACATCGAGATGAGCTTGTACACATTGATTATTGTTACCTTTGTCATTTTTATGGCGATCAACGTAATCATCGGACTGCGCGGGCGTAAGCACGCCAGTACGACGAAGGATTTCCTCACGGCATCCGGACAGTCCGGCATCTGGTTTATTATCGCATCGGCGGTAGGCGCCAGCATTGGCTCCGGTGTCGTTATTGGCACAACGCAGTACGCGGTAAAGCTGGGCGTTGCCGGTGCATGGTATGCGATTGCATGCGGCCTTGCCTGCATCGTCTTTGCGCTTATCATGTCTCGTTTCGTCTATCGCAATAAATTGGTGTCTTTTTCGGATTATTTTAAGAGAAGATATGACAGCAACTTCATCGTCCTGCTTTACAGCGGCATCGGCCCCTTTGCCTGCGCTGCATCCATGGGCGGTCAGCTGGTTGCCGCAAAGGCCATTTTCCAGGCGTTCGGCATTGACCCGACGATCGGCCTTGTCATTACAGCGGCAGTTATGCTGGTCTACACGATGTTTGCAGGCCTTTGGGGTTCCTACGCAACGGCGGTATTTCAGGTCGGCGTGATCATTGTCGGCGTTCTGGTCGTAGGTATCTCAATGTTCACACAGGGCGGCGTTGCGGAGATTCACGCATTCTATCCGGCGGAGAAGTTTGACCTTTTCAATATTTCTCCGGAGCTTTGGATGATGTTTGTCGGCCCGATGGTTCTTTCCGTGCTGGTCGACCAGACCTCTGTTCAGCGTGCGGCGTCCGCTAAAACAGAAGCGACTGCGTTTTGGGGACATCTGCTCAGCTGCATTCCCCTGTTCCTCTTTGGATGGCTGATGGTCTACATCGGCATGTGGAGCGGCGCAGAGTTCCCTGATGCCGGCGGAAATGCGTTCATTGTCATGCTGATGAACAAGGTTTCCCCGATCGTTTGTGCTGTAATGATTTGTGCGATTCTGGCGGCGATCATGTCGACTGCCAGTGGTGCGCTGGTGGCGACGGATGCGCTTGTTGTTCACGACCTGTACTGCGGCTTTATCAACAAGAATGCAACGGAAGCGCAGCAGAAGCGCCTGAACCTCATCGTCAATATTGTTGTTTCGGTGGCAGCCGTTGTATGCGCGCTTGCGTTCACAAATGTTATCGATCTTCTTTCGGTCGGTTATACCATTATGCTCTCCGGTACGCTGGTCCCGCTGCTTGGCGGCATCATCTGGAAGCGCGGCACGACGAAGGGCGCGGCAGCTTCTGCGGCAGTTGGTATGATCACAGCTTTGCTGAGTATCTTCGGCGTGATTACCGTTCCGTTCTCCAGCATTTTCCCCGTACTTCCTGCCATAGCAGCATACATTGTGGTAAGCCTTTGCACCAAACACGCGCCGACGGAGAACACCGCAAGAGTGGCAGAAGTTGTCGAGGTTTCTGCCAGCGAAAAGAGCAATAATGCTGCAAACTGACGCAAAAGCTGTTCAGTGAAGCAAAAAATAAAGCGGCGGCTCTGGCGGAATGAGCCGGCAGAGCCGCAGAAAGGACAGATATGGACTATTTGACAATCAAAACCGAGATCGTAGAGCGCGTGGGCGTGATCACGCTGGATCACCCGCCGCTCAACTCGGTCAGCAAACGCATGATGGTTGAGATCATGCACGCTCTGGATGAGTTCGAACAGAACGACGTTGTCCGCGCCGTCATGGTGAAAGCAAATGGACCGGACTTTTCCTATGGCGCCGACGGCGGCGACGTGAAAAAGGGGATCAGCGGCGAAGCAGAAGAGATTCCGGAGAGCTTTTCCGTTCTTGGCAACCGCTTGGTTGAGCGTATCGACTGCTGCCCTAAACCGACGCTCGTTGCGGCAAAGGGACGGTGCATCGGCGGCTCCACGGCGATGTTCAACGCCTTTGATATCCGTATTGTTGGAGAAGGCTTTCGGATGCACGATGGCGATATCTACTATGGTACGGTCGGCTCCTGGGGCATGAGCTCTCTGCGCCTGCCTATGTGGATCGGGCGGAACAAGGTTCTGGACTATATGTTCTTAAATGAGGACTTTACTGGCCGGCAGTGTTACGAACTGGGGCTTGCAAGCAAGGTTGTAGCAGATGAACTCGTTGAGGTTGTAGGCCTTGCAACCGCAAAGAAGATGTCCAAGGCCGCACCAATTGCGGTAAAATATTATAAGGACTGCGTCAGGAAAGCGACACAGAATAACATTGAAGAAGCGCGCGCATTTGAGCTAAAGGCGGCCGAAATTGTATTCGCAACAGAAGACAGCAAAATTGGGCTGAAATCGGTTGTTGAGAATCATGGCGTACCCAACTGTGAGTTTTACGGAAGATAAGCGCTGAAAAACAGAGGGGGAAAGATTTCCTTTCCCCCTCTCAGTCTGTCGAAAAAGAGCGGCTGGAGCTGGGCTTTTTCTGTATAGATATGGTAGAGCGGGCAAGGGTGATGAAAGACGCTGGAACGCGGGAAAATGGATCGAGATCTGGTAGAGTTCGTAGTCATAGACCAACTGGTGCCGAAGGAGCATTTGCTGCGAAAGATAGATGCAGCGGTGGACTTCACACAGCTGTATGAAATGGTGGAGCCGCTCTATTGTGAGGATAATGGGCGCCTCAGCATCGATCCGGTGGTGTTGTTCAAGATGGTGCTGATCCAGCATCTGTACGGCCTTCCCTCGCTGCGGCGGACAGCGGAAGAAGTCAGCGCAAACAATTGCTATCGCTGGTTTCTCGGTTATCCCTTGCAGGAGGAAACGCCGCATTTTTCCACGGTGAGCTATAACTTCCGGCATCGGTTCACCGAAGAGACCGTGGATCGGGTATTTGCGTGGATTTTGGATGAGGTAGCCAAGGCAGGCTATCTGTCTCCCAAGGCCGTCTTCATTGACGGTACTCACATCAAGGCCAACGCCAACACGAAGAAGCAGATGAAGGAGCAGATCCCAGTAGCTGCCAGGCACTATGCAAAAGAATTGATGGAAGAGGTCAACGCAGATAGAGAAGCGCATGGCAAGAAGCCCTTTGATGATGACAACGATCCTCCGGTATCTCCTAAGAAGCGCAAAGACAACACCTCTAAGAAGAAGCTGGCCCGCAGGAAGAAGAAAGGCTTTCGTACCGTAACCAAAAGCACGACAGATCCGGACTGCGGCTTATTCGTAAAGGGCGAGCACAAGCGGCAGTTCGCCTATGAGGCGCATACCGCCTGCGACAAGAACGGTTTTGTGCTTGAGACAGTGGTAACTCCCGGCAATGTTCATGACAGCGTGGCCTTTGATGAAGTTTACGACAAAGTAACGGAAAATTTTCCACAGGTGGAGGCCGTTGTGGCCGATGCCGCATACAAAACGCCTCATATCTGCAAGAAAGTGTTCGGCGATGGCAGAGTCCTTTCCACAGCCTACAAGCGCCCGCAGACCATGAAGAATGGACACGAGTGGTGGAAGTATGTCTATGATGAATTCTACGACTGCATGCTCTGTCCCGAATACCAGCCGCTGAAATACAGCACGACGAACCGTGATGGATATAGGGAATACAAGAGTGATCCGAATATCTGCGCCGCCTGTCCGACCAGAGAACGGTGTACGCATTCCAAGAACTGTATCAAAACGGTGCAGCGGCATATCTGGAAGGACTATGAGGAATTGGCGGACGATGCCAGATATACGCCTGCGTACGCGCAGCTCTACAAGTGCCGAAAGGAAACCATTGAACGGGTCTTCGCTGACGCCAAGGAAAAACACGCGATGCGTTATACGCAATACAGAGGCTTGGCTCAGGTGACGAACTGGGTGAAGCTTAAGTTTGTTGCCATGAACTTGAAAAAATTGGCCACATGGAAATGGAGAAATCTGTTGTCCTCGTTTCGTTTTGCTGTTTTTTCGCTCATATATGTTCGAGACCCTGTCTGCTCCTGAGTACAGACCGGGTTCCTCGACAGACTGAGAGGGGGAAAGATTTCCTTTCCCCCTCTATCTACTAACAGATGAATGAAACCATAAAGGAGTGTTTATGTAATGGAAGACCTGACTGGCATCACCGGCAATTCCTATGTTGTGGTTGATCTTCAAAAAATCAAACGCAATGTGGAGAAAATACGTGCGCACATAGGAGAAAATGTCAAGTTCCTGCCTGTGCTCAAGGGAGCTACCTGCGGGCACGGACTCGAAGAGATTGCAGAGTTTTTGGTAAGTGAATGCCAGTTTGATATGCTCTGTGTAGGGCATACCATTGAGGCGGAACGCATTCGTAATTTCGGAGTGAACTGTGACATTCTAGTGCTCGGCGGAACCCCGTTTAACAATATCCCTTATGTGGTTGAAAATAAAATTACCACCACACTTTCCAATGCGGACTATGCGCGCGCTCTTTCCGCAGAGGCAGTAAAGCGTGGAACAACGGCGAAAGTACACATCAAGATCAACAGCGGGCTAGGCCGTATGGGTGCGAAACCGGGTGACGAACTGGCGGCTTTGCTGAATGACATCAATGGGCTGCCGGGGATTGATATTGAGGGCGCCTACACTCATTTTTCTAATTCAGCAAAAATCGACACCGCCATCATCGAACAGGAGGCGGCTACATTTGACAGCGGCCTTGCACAGATCAAAGCGGCAGGCATTACGCTGAAATACTGTCACGCAGCGAACACTCCGGCAACCGTCCGCTTCCCACAGTATCATTACAACATGGTACGCAGCCTGCTTCTTCTGGTTGGATATGACTGGTCAGTGGATCAATTTAATCGGCTTGGGCTGGAGAAGGTTCTGTACTGGCGCGGCTTTGTTGTTCAGATTAATGAAGTCAAGGCCGGTGAACGCTTTGACTACGGACTTGCACTCACAGCATCCCGTGATATGAAAGTGGCTGTGACTAGCTTTGGTTATTCAGACGGTTATCCGGATGATTTGCCTGGCAATGGTGGCTTCGTCATGATAAAGGGACAAAAAGCACCGATTCTGTCACTCAATATGGACCAGGGTTTTGTCGATATAACGGATATCCCCGATGTCTGCGTCAATGATCAGATGCTTCTGATTGGTCAGGATGGCGACGAGGAGGTCGAGCTGACAGAGCTGCTTGCCAATTCCAAGCACTCCGGCACCTACTTCTTCAGCCTTATCAACCATCGGGTTCGCCGCATTTTCAAGCGTTGACAAAATGAAAAAATAGTGATATGAATATTATGCAAGGCTTACCGCGTGCAGACGTCAGCGGTGAGCCTTTGCATTATTATATAGCGAAAGGAAAGCAGCATGCTGAAACAGCAAAATTTCTTTGACAGAAACATTCCTGCCTGGAAGCAGGTCCTTTTTCTATCCTGGCCGACCATTGTGGAGCTCCTGCTGCAGACAGCTGTTAACTACGTGGATACTGCTATGGTTGGAAGCATCGGAGTAAATGCAACAGCAGCGGTCAGTATAACTATGTCGACAATTTGGCTCATCAATGGCTTTATGAATGCAGTCGGCATTGGATACTCTGTGCTGGCAGCACGTTCCATCGGAGAGGGAAACTATGAGCAGGCAAAAGTTATCATTCGCCAATCCATTCTGGCGATCGGCGTGGCTGGTATTTTTTTGACGTTGATTGTCACCCTTTTCATTGCGCCGAATCTTCCTGCCTGGATGCATGCGGAAAAGGAAGTTGTGCCGCTTGCTAGAAGTTACTTGCGTATTATCGGCATGGGATATCTGTTTAATATTTCTCTCATCGTCTGTTCAAACTTGCTGCGCTGTGCCGGGGATACCAAGACACCGATGAAATTCAATATTTTAACAAATATTATCAATGTGGTTGGAAATTACCTGCTGATTTATCCCTCAAAGGAAATACAATTATTTGGCAAAAATTTTTTGCTGCAGCGTGCCGGACTGGGTGTCAGCGGTGCTGCAGCGGCAACTTCAATGTCTATAGCGTTCTCCGGTATAGGCCTTCTTCTGATCCTTTTCTTACGGCAAACACCTTATCAGATCAGCCTAAAGGAAGACTTTTCTCCGGACAGGTTTATTATTCGGCGGGCAATTCGCCTGGCTGTACCGACTGCAATGGAGCGCATGACAATATCGTTTGGCCAAATTGCAGCGACCTCGATGATTACCGGACTCGGAACAATGGCACTGTCGGCAAATCTTTTAGCGGATACGGGGGAAAAGATTTGTTATCTGCCAGTCTATGGCTTTGCAACGGCAGGAACAACGCTGGTGGCACAGTCGCTGGGCGCGGAGGAAAAAGACCTTGCCCTGCACTACGGACGTTGGTGTAATCGTTTAGGTATTATCGTGATGCTCGTCACCAGTACAGCAATGTTTTTGTTTGCAGTGCCGATTATTGATCTTTTTACAGATGACACAGAAACAATTCTGCTAGCGGCGCAGATGTTGCGCATTGAGGCATTTGCAGAGCCACTGCTGGCGATTGGCGTTGTTCTTGGTGGAGTGCTGCGCGGAGCTGGTGACACCCGCTGGCCATTTGTCATTTCTCTGCTTGGCATGTGGGTGGTTCGCTTGCCGCTGGCATACACTCTAATTCATTTATTTGACTGGGGACTTGCTGCTGTCTGGGGGGCTGCGATTGCGGATTGGGCTGTGCGCGCCGCCATATCCTGCCACCGCTTTTATCATAAGAAGTGGATGACGCAGAAAGTATAAGAATAAGAAATGTGCAGTTGGGAAACGTCCAAAATCTGAACTACTGACGGTGAGAATTGGCTAAGTGGCATCGGGCCGATGCGCCTCCGCTCGCTCTTGGAACCACATGGGCGGCAGTCCCGGTGGATTGCGCGTATAGATTTTGATATGGTTGCAATAAGCAAAAACGTAGAGAAAAATGATAGTCTTGACCTAAGATCACGGCAGCTTGTACACCGCGATTCGGCGGATCTTCTCCTTTTAGAGCGTAGCAAGGAAATTCTCCATCGGATGCTCTGGCCGAAGCTTCGCTTCAAAAGGCTTTCTTATTCCTGAGCTTCCGCTGCAGTCCTGATAAGACGGTGCAGAAGTGCCTTTTATAGAGCTAGCCGTTCTCCTTCATGACATAATAAACCGTTTGCCGACTGACATCGATTCCAGCCTGCTCGAGTGTGATACGGCTGCGATCACGCCGTAGTTGCAGCTATCCGAGCAGATCTTTGTATATGAAGATTTATGCAATTCGAGATGAATCGGTGCAGGAGCAGAAGGATCTGGCGTACCTCCTGTATTACGAGCTGGAAAAGCAGTTCTATATTGAGCTGCCTGAAAATGCGGATGCATGGGAAACGCCGCTGTTGCTGGACTCCTTTGTGAAGCGTGGGGAAACCACAGTCGATTCCTATTGGAGCAAGATCTGGGTTCAGCAGCGGATCGTTTCGATCGACCGCCAGAACATCGGTGAGATTCTGCGCGACAATCATCTGAAGGAATATGATGAGTACGAGCTTCTGATGCTGGCAATGGGGCGATGCGCACAGGATGATTACTACCTTGTTCCCATTAACGAGAAGGAGCTTCCGGAAGAAATTACGCGGCGGTTCTCAAAGAGAATTGAAGATGTGCTGCCGCTGGAGAACCATTGCCTGCTGGTATTTTTCCGGGATGGCGTAGTGAAGAAGTGCGATTTGCAGAAGCATTTTGAAAAGACGAAGACATTTCAAGTTCTTCTCAAGAAGCCGGACTATTTTCAGTATGTACAGATGCAGACCGGCGGATACGGTGTTGCTTGGGATGTGAACATGACCATTTCGGACACGATGCTCTACCGAATTGGCAAAAGTGTTCCGCTGACGATGGAAGACTTCTGGAACTTTGCCGCGCACAGAATCATCAACGCATCGGAAGCGGCGGAGATATTAGGTTGCTCCCGGCAGAACATCATTGACCTTACAAAACGCGGGAAGCTTCATCCGATCAAAACATCGGAAAAGAGCACGCTGTATCTCAAAAGTGAAGTCCTGAAACGAAACTGGCAGTGAGAATGCGTTATACCCCTTTATACCCTTTTCAAAAGGGTATAAAGGGGTATAACGTTCTTTAGAGAACTTTTCAAAATTTCTCATTTACACCTTTCCAAATGGATTCCAATCCGTTACAATATATCTAACAACCTAACAATGTAATCGAGGTGTTGCTATGAAAACAACAGATAAGCCGCAGGTGAAGCAATACGTCATCTATTCCCGCAAATCCAAATTTACAGGGAAAGGTGAAAGTATTGAGAACCAGATTGAGCTGTGCCGCCAGTATATTGCAATGCACTTTGGCGAAGACGAGGCAGAGCATGCGCTTGTATATGAGGATGAGGGTTTTTCCGGCGGCAATCTGGAGCGTCCGCAGTTCAAGCAGATGATGAGGGATTCCCAGAAGATTGAGTTCGCTGCCATTGTCGTCTATCGCCTCGACCGGATCAGCCGCAATATTGGTGACTTTGCAAAGCTCATCGAGGATCTGGGTGACCGGCACATTGACTTCATTTCCATCCGGGAACAGTTCGACACGTCCTCTCCCATGGGGCGTGCAATGATGTATATCGCGTCAGTGTTCTCCCAGCTGGAGCGAGAAACCATAGCCGAGCGCATCCGGGACAATATGCACGAGCTGTCCAAGACCGGACGCTGGCTGGGCGGCACGACACCAACTGGCTACGCTTCGGAAAGCTTGTCCAGCGTAACAGTAGATGGCAAGGTTAAAAAAGCTTGTAAGCTCAAACCTATTCCGGAGGAGATTCAGCTGGTAAAGACAATTTTTTCTGTGTTCACGGAAAGTGGCTCCCTCAGTAAATCAGTAAAACTGACCAGTACTTATTAGAGCACCGCTGTGTCACAAAGCGAGGCAAGCAATTTACACGCTTTGCCATCCGGGGTATTCTGACAAACCCGGTTTATATGATTGCTGACGATACGGCGTATCAGTATCTCAAGGAGAACCACGTTGACCTTTTTGCCGAGCAATGGGAGTTTGACGGTGAGCACGGTATTATGGCCTACAACCGCACGCTCCAACGTCCTGGCAAGGCTACTCAGATCCGCCCGATGGAAGATTGGATTGTGGCAGTGGGGAAGCATCCCGGCATTATCTCCGGCGCAAACTGGGTACGAGTACAGTCTATGCTGGACGTGAACAAATCCAAGAGTTACCGCAGACCGCGCAGTAATGTGGCGCTTTTGTCCGGCCTTTTGCGTTGTGGCGAGTGTGGCGACTATATGCGCCCGAAGCTGACTGGTCGCACTAATGCAAATGGGGAGTTGATTTACACCTATATGTGCTCCACCAAGGAGCGCAGTCATGGTACTGTCTGTAACATGAAAAACTGCAACGGCAACACTCTCGATGCTAGGATTGTTGAGGAAATTCGTAAGGTTGCTATCGACAAAGCAGACCTTGCTCAATTAATGGCGAAAACCAAGAAGGCTATCAATGACAACAAGGCAAGTTACGAAGCTGAGTTAACTCTGTTAATAAAAAACCATGCTGAAACAGAAGGTCGCATCAAGCGGCTGGTGGAATCCCTGTCCGTTGCCAGCGAGACCTCTGCCAAATACGTCATGGAGCAGATTGATGAGTTACACCGGCAGAGCGAACAGGAACAGACAAGAATTACTGAATTGGAAAAGCTTGCTAGGGAAAGCAATGCTCTGAGCCAGAATGTACTTTTCTATAGAGATATGATTGAGTCATTCGCCGATGCGGTAGATTCGACCACTATTGAAGAAAGGCGCCGCCTTCTTCGTACTATCGTCAAAAAAGTGGTCTGGGACGGCAAAAATGTCTATGTGTACCTCTTTGCGGAGGATGGAGAGCTGAGTTTGCCGCCCATAGGGCAGCTTATATGTCCGTCGGGTGAGGATAGCGAAGGTGATTTGACTGATCACGCAGGAGGCAGAAAGCACGCACAGTTCACCCGGATACAGACGGAACAATGTGACTTCGCGCCCTTCCTCGGAGAGAAGATAGGTGCGGATCTCGCCGGAAAGGACAAACAGCATTCCGAGACATTCATTGTCGCTGCTGTGTACGAACGCACCCTTTTCATAATGACGGACAAAGGCACTTCGGCGCAGCGTTTCTTGCTCCTGTTCGGTCAAGGATGACCAGAACGGAAGTTGTGTCAGTGTGCGTTCCATATCAATGGCAGCTATGCTTGCCGCAGCCGTGGTCACCGCAGGAGTGACCAGCCTCGCCGTGCTCATGGTCATGGTGGTCACAGTGAACGTTGGGATCGTAGCCCAAACTTCCGTTGAGCAATGCGCTCACCGCCGCGTCAGCGTCCCCGCTGACACCGCCGTAGAGCTTGATGCCCGCTTCGGCGAGTGCTGCCTGCGCACCGCCGCCGATGCCTCCGCAAACCAAAGTGTCCACACCGTGCTGCATCAGGAAGCCTGCCAGTGCGCCGTGACCGCTGCCGTTGGTATCAACAACCTCCGCATGCGTGACTTTGCCGTCCGCAGCTTCATAAATCTTGAACTGTTCAGTGTGGCCGAAATGCTGAAAAATTTGACCGTTTTCATAGGTAACTGCAATTTTCATAATGGAATCTCCTTTGCAATTTTTGTTGGATTTTTCTGCGTTAGCTCTCTGCATCCGGACGCAGCGGCCGCAGCGGGCTGCCTCCTGTCCTCCGCAGATGCGGTAGTTTCCTCCGGTGATGTGCAGCGGCTTCCCGTGGACAAGACACGCTGCGATCTTGCGCCGTGCGCTTTCACAAATTTCCTGCACGGTAGAGCGGGAAATATCCATTTGTGCGGCACATTGCTCGTGGGTTTGCCGCTCCAGATCAACCAGCCGAATGACCTCGTACTCGTCCAGCGTCAGCAGGATCGGCTCGGCATCCTCACATCCGCTGGGGTAGAATGCATCGATCTTTGGTATTCCGCAAATCCGACGGCACCGTGGCGGTCTTGGCATGGACGCTTTCCTCCTCTTGTTTTCGGTATATACCGATTATAGCACCTCGCGCAGAAAAATCAACACAGATTTTTCAAAAGCCGCTGTAACGCTTATTTGAGGACTTATATTGTAAAGGGTAGTTAAGAAAAAAGCACAAGAAAGGACAAAAAATGAGAATAAAAAAGCAGAAAATGAAAAGATTACTGCCCTCTACGAAAGACTTTCTCGTGATGATGAAATTGTAGGGGACAGTAACAGTATCGTCAACCAAGACGGAATTTGTCAAGGGGGCTTTCTGCAAAAGTTACAAATTGTTCAATAATTATGTATTCTCACATCAATTTTTTCTCAACAAACTGTTGAATTACAAGTTGTATCGTATCTTCTACAAAGTTTGCATACTCGTAGCACTTCTTTTCCTGGACAACATAGTTTATAAATCCACGTTCGCACATTTCACGAACGCCGCCCCCAATTGGTCGAACATACTGCTTTCTTCCGGTTCGGTCATACCGTTTTGTCTGCAGACATCCTTTAATTCTTCTCTTGTCAGCTCGGAACATTTAAGAGCCTCTAAGATCACATTAGCAAAATAAGCCTGTCTCTCCGGTGTAAGTGCCCATTTATCACGCTGATTCCAAAACGTATATCCACGCCAATCGTTACGAAGATAATCCTGCCCATTATTGCAATGAATAAATAAGGGTAGATCATCTTCCGCAAACACATGGACTGTTCCTCTGACAGTCCAGTTTTTAACAAGCCCGTCTTTGACAGTATCTTCATTATAATCTGAGCATCTTATTTTCAGCGAGTGCATAGCGTTCACCATGAATTGCGCTTGAACACCGCAAAGATCATGGAGGACGGTCATTTTATCTGTCGGTTTGAGCAAATGTTGATTTGCCATCTGACGAATTTTTATTTCTTCTATGGTCATCGCTAATTCTCCAGTTGATTGCACTTATTTACATACTTTTCTTGATAGTCCAAAATCTCTTTGCAGGGGTATTCCGAGCATTTACTACAAGCATCTATACCGCGCTCTATACAACACTTTTTGAAGGGACACTCCTTGCACAACTCAAACACGTTCTTTGATCTGCCACCGTTGCAGTAGAATTTTTCAAGAGGAATGTCAAGTCCAAAAATCTCTTTATAAAAGCTCTGAGCCTGTCTGCGCAGATATTCATTATTGGTTTGCGTTGCAATATAGGTAACACACTTTGAACAATCATGACCACAGTAACACGGCAGACCGAACAGCTTATTTCCGGTCTTAATCATTTCAATGATTTCTTCTTCGGTCTGGCACTTGTCGTAGTCGCCAACGAGCTGACCTTCATAGTGATAAACAATGCCTATTTCCTTATTTCTAAGGAGGCATTTTTCAAGTTCCTCTACACCGTATCTTCTTGCAAACTTTGCAAAAGCACGAATACGGGGTTTATCAAGCATACATCCGGTGCAAGGAAATTCAGAACATTCCCAACAGCCGTTCAGCCCTTTTTCTTTACAACAGTTATAGTTTTTGCACCAGCCGTGGCTTTCACAGCCTCCGTCTTGGCAACCTACACAGCCTTTATTTTCGGAGCAAACGCAACACGCAAGTCCGCAAAATGCGATAGCTTTCATTATTGTGCCGCCTCCCATTCTGCCGTGAACTGTCTGATTGATTGCTGACGCTTGGTACGATCATCACTCACAGCTCTCGTGGCAATCTCAAACAACTTGTCGCTGAGCTGCCATTTTTCTCGTGTGCGGTTATACTCACCAAAGAGCGCAAAAGCGGTAGCACCAAGGGTATAGACGTTCGTAATTTCATCAATATCAGCTCCGAGCTGATATTCCTCCGGAGATTGGAAGCGGGAGCTGCCCCACATACGTCCCATATCGTTGACGCACGGTTGTTTGTGGAAAAGGTCAATATCGCAGATCGTCGTCTTTCCGTTCGCAAAGTCATACATAATGCTGCCGTCATAAAAATCTATGGCTACATATTTGCGTGAAGCAACACATTCCAAGAAGCTCAGTATGTCGCTGAACACGGCGAGCCTGTCATTGATGGGACGCTGCATAAAGCGACGGTGTGCCGCAGGGTACATTCTGCCCATACAATCGCCATCAGCCCATTTGAATACCATAGCGAACCCGTCGCCAATTTCCTTGGCTTCAATAAGTTCGATCAGATTCTCGTGCTTCAGATCGCTGTAAATAGGGAGAGTAGCTTTCAATCTGGAGATAGCATCTGCCGGATCGCCGCCAAACTGCTCGGTAGGAGCACCGGCGAACTTAACGAAATAACGCTGACCGTCTTTTTCAGTACCAAAGCAGATGTTTCCGGAATCCTGGTCATCGTAAACCTTGAACACCGTTCCATACTCTTTCATAAAGCTGAAATCAAAAGCACTTTTCAGCTTGAAAGGAATCCCGTCGATGTACTGCAGATAATATCCTTTGAAATACCATGTCGGCACAGGATTACGCATATTATCATACCAAGACAGAACTTCCTTGGCTTGGTTCAGCATGGTATTCACTTCGTCCTGTCCGAACGGAATTGCCCAATATACAGACGAGAGAGTATTGCTTGAAATGTAAAGAGCAAGCAATCTCCAAAACTTCATAGGTACGTTATCATCAAAGTATCCGTTCACCATACCGGAAGCAAAGAGAGGAGCTTTCTGAGCGCACCACACAATACGGTTAAATTCTTCCCACGGATCACCGTAATCATTACGGTTAAAGTCTATAACGTGGAGCTGACCGTCTCTGTCGATCATCATGTTGCCGATGTGATAATCGCCATGCTGATACACCTGCGGTCTGTCTTTCAGCAAATGACGGTTTTCGTTTATGTAGTCGATAAAGGCCTGTCCGTTCTCATACTTGATGGGGCACTCACCATACTTTTTGATCTTATAATCCATTTTACGGTTAAAACGGATTTCCCAATCTTCCTGTGTCGCAGGAGCAGGAATGGAGTGGATCTTGCGAAGAATACGTCCCGCTTCCAAGCCATATACATACTGCTCGGTATCAGAATAGCCCGACATGACCTGCTCTGCATCTTCGCCGTCAATCCAACTTTGGATGGAATATACGCCATCCTCACAAGTGCCAAACTCGATAGGTTGGCACATAGGCACTCCAAAAGAAGCGACCTGTTTCATCATGTTAAACTCAGACTGTTTTGTATCGTGCTGCGCAATATCGGAAACACGCAAAAGATACCGTGTGCCGTTTTCGTCGGTAACACAGTATTTTTTATCACTTGACCAGCCTTTGTTTATTGGTTCTTTCGTTACAAAATTCATATCTTTTCTCCGTAGCTCTATTTGCCAAACACCTTGACATCACCGAGCAGTTTAAGGTTTCCATTATCCACGAGAATAGCGCCAGATCGCACAGCAGTTGCGTACACGGTTTTTCCACGTTCAGCAAGCACACGCTGTATCGACTCATCCTGTACCGCCGTTCCCTCATAGTGGACTTCCATATAAAAATCATTCAAATAAGGAAGCCCCTCATAATACTTAAATTCGGGGTAATCATCATCGGGAGACAAATGGTACTCCGCTAACTGAATGACAGCACCGGCACTATAGCCCATCAGAATCCCATCATGTTGCATCAAAATATCATACAAATCGAACTCTTTGATTCGATCCATCATTCGGTCGGGTAATCCACCGAGGAAATAAATAATGTCAGCCTTTTTGATTTTCTGCGCAGCAGTTTCCTTTGTATCAGTAAAGTAATTGATAAAACTCACATTTTCTTCGGGGATACCATACGCCGTAAAACCGCCAACAATTCCGTCGTGATATTTGCCGCATCCTTTAGCATACAAGGCGTTCCAATCTGACAACGATTTTACACGATTGTCTCTAAATGAAAATGCTACAACAGCGACCGAGAGATTAGGCTTTATGTAATTTTTGAGTTCGTCATAGAGCCAAGGGGCATCTATGTCGAATCCTTCAAGCAATATGTTTATCATCGAAATTTCCAACCTTTCAATTACAGAAGATTTTCCTCTATAAATTTTGCTACACCGTCCATATCATTGCTGTCAATAACTCGATCTGCTACGTCAAGAACGGAAGGGATGGCATTAGATACAGCCACACCAAGTCCGCAGTTCTTTATAGGTTCTATATCGTCGTTATCATCACCAAAATAGACCGCCGCACTCGGAGAAATACCAAAGTGGGAGAGCATTTGCTTGATGCCGTTCCATTTCGTAGCTTCGTTGCTCATAATTTGGATAAGATCATTATTGGCGATGGTGTGGTACACATCATCGGTCAACGTGGTTTCAATGCCCTCATATAGCGGTTTCTGTTGGCTGCTTGCCAGTATTTTATAGAGGTCCTATGTCAAGATTTAGTACAAGTTAAAATGAGAAACTTTTCCCAT
>ERZ773157.1159-NODE-1159-length-26754-cov-6.801491_pt1 | contig 26754 bp, 26 predicted proteins | sample MGYA00511480_ERZ773157 | MGnify/ENA primary metagenome ERZ773157 (study PRJEB29015, sample SAMEA2737863) | human gut metagenome | biome: human gut; feature: human-associated habitat; material: faeces | place: China | collected 2012 ... | reverse complement strand
TAGGTTTACAATAGGTGTTAATCAGCGGAGTGAACGCATTCATAATCAGGATGGCAAACGACATACCTTCGGGATATGCGCCGAACAGACGGATAATAACCGTCAGCAGACCGATACAAACACCATAAATCAACATTCCTTTCTTGCTCATCGGAGAAGTCACATAGTCGGTTGCCATAAAAACCGCACCCAACATCAATCCGCCGGAAAGCAACTGCAATACCGGAGATACATATTTTGCAGGATCAACCAAATGCATGATACCGGCAAAAACAAACACAGTGACCAAGATAGACACAGGGATATGCCAAGTGATGATTTTCTTCCAAAGCATGTAACCCAATCCGATGAGCAGAGCCAACGCGCTGACCTCACCGATACAGCCACCGTTCTGACCGATCAGCAGACTGAAAGAATCAGGAAGCTGGTCGATAGAGAATCCCTGAACCCCTCCGATTATTCCTTTCATGATAGCCAACGGAGTAGCTCCGGTAGTAGCATCCGTATAAGCTGTCAACTGACCTACTACCGGCCAGCTAGTCATCTGTACGGGGAACGAAAGCAACAGGAAGACACGTCCTGCCAATGCGGGGTTGAAAGGGTTGCAGCCTAATCCGCCGAAAGACATCTTGCCTACACCGATAGCGAACAATGCGCCCAGAATAATAATCCATACAGGTAGGTTGGACGGCAAATTGAAAGCCAGCAACACACCTGTGATGACAGCAGAACCGTCACAAATTGTTGAAGTCGGTTTCTTCATCAAATATTTTCCGATCGCCCATTCGAAGAATAAACAGGCCGCAACGGAAGTAGCAGTAACAATCAGAGCACCCAGTCCGAAGAAATAGAGAGACACCAGAAACGCCGGAATCAGTGCAATCAGCACACCGTACATATTTTTCTGTACGCTGTCTCCGCCATGAACGTGGGGTGATAGTGATACGATTAATTTATTTTCCATATTCGTTATTTTTTAGCTTGACGTGCACGAATCATAGCTCCCACTTTGCCTTTACCGAGACGACAATAGTCGAGCAACGGACGGTTGGCAGGACAAGTGAACTGGCAAGAGCCGCACTCGATACAGTCCATGATTCTTTCTTTTTCCATTCTTTCAAAATCACCGTTTTCGGACAAAGCTCCCAGCAAGTACGGTTCCAGTCCCATCGGACAAGCGCTTACACACTTCGCGCAACGGATACAGGTCTGTGCCTCACCACGCTTGGCTTCCTTCTGATTCATGATCAGAATACCGGAACTGCCTTTCGCAGTAGGAACTTCCGTATTGACCAAAGCCTTACCCATCATCGGACCACCACCGATCACTTTTCCCGTATCTTCCGGCAGACCACCGCAAGCATCAATCAGCTGCTTCATCGGCGTACCGATACGGGCCAGGAAGTTGGAAGGTTTTGCAACCGACTTACCGGTCACAGTGATTACCCGTTCAAACAACGGCTTGTTCTTCTGAACGGCTTGATACACAGCAAAAGCAGTACCCACGTTCTGAACGACCGCTCCGGTAGAAATAGGAAGGGCGCCGCTCGCCACCTGGCGTTTGGTTATCGCATCGATCAGTTGCTTTTCACCTCCTTGCGGATATTTCACCTTCAAAGGCACTACCTCGATACCGGCATAACCGGAAGCCACTTTCGTCATCAGCTCGATAGCGTCCGGTTTATTATTTTCGATTCCGATAAACGCCTTGTTCACTTTCACAGCTTTCATCAGGATAGAAACACCGACCATGATCTCTTCCGCGTGTTCCAGCATAAGCTGATGATCGGCCGTCAGATAAGGTTCGCACTCTACCGCATTGATAATCACACATTCTGCCTTGAAAGAAGGAGGAGGGCAAAGTTTCACCTGAGTAGGGAAACAAGCGCCACCCAGACCGACGATTCCCGCTTCGGCAATCTTTTTCACAATCTCCTCCGACGAAAGCTCACATTCTTTCACCAGGGTTGCGCTACGGTCAATCGTTTCTTCCCATTCATCACCTTCCACATCAATAAAAATAGCTGGTTTCGCATAACCACTGGCATCGACTATCGTATCAATCTTCGCCACTTTGCCACTGACGGAAGAGTGAATTGCTGCCGAAACAAAGCCGACCGGTTCGGCAATCTTAGTGCCCACCTTTACCACATCCCCTTTCGCAACAATCGGCTTTGCAGGTGCGCCGATGTGCTGCCCCAGCAAAATAACGGCCTTTGCAGGAACCTCCGCCGTGATGATAGGTTGATGTGCCGACAATTTATTTTCGTGTGGATGAACTCCACCAATTGAAAATGTCTTTAACATACAATTCTGTATTTTATTCTGTTATTATTCTGTTACTTTCGGAGTAGCCGGAGCTTTCGGAGCAACTGGTGCTTTCGGAGCTTCCACAGCTTCTTCCGCCTTCGGTTTGCGAGGAGGGAAATTCAGCTCGATAATAGAATTCTGCGGACAAACTTCCACACATTTCCGGCAAGATTTACACTTGTTCGGATCAATGTAAGCCAGATTATTCTCCAATGTGATAGCCTCGAACGGACAAGTCTTCACACACTTGCCACAGCCGATACAACTTACCGTACAAGCTTTGCGGGCAACGGCGCCTTTGTCTTTGTTCACGCAAGAGACGTACACGCGACGCGACTTCTTACCCTGCGGGCGAATCTCGATAATCGCTTTCGGACAGGCCTTCACACAAGCACCGCAAGCCGTACATTTAGTCTCGTCCACTTCCGGCAGACCCGTTTCGGGATTCATGTGGATGGCGTCAAACTGACAAGCCGCCACACAGTCACCACATCCCAGACAACCGTAACTGCATCCCGTCTCACCACCATACAGTGAAGCGGCAATAGCGCAGCTCTTGGCACCATCGTACTGGTTGATGCGAGGGCGGTTGGCACAGGTTCCGTTACATCTCACCACTGCTACCATCGGTTCAGCCTCACCGGCTGCCAGTCCGAGAATATCAGCAACTTTTGCCATGACAGGCTGTCCGCCTACAGGGCAGAACTTACCTTCCAGTGAACCGGCTTTGACACAAGCGTCGGCAAATCCGCTACAACCGGGGTAGCCACATCCACCGCAATTAGCCTGGGGAAGCACTTCCCCCACTTGGGCAATCCGCGGGTCTTCATACACGGCAAATTTCTTGGAAGCCACATAAAGAATAGCGGCCAGCACGAGCGCTATCGCTCCCAATGAAATCACTGCAATCAGAATCAAATTCATAATGTTTTAGTTATTTATTGGTTTTATAGTAAATGAAAATTTTTGTTTCAGTCGTGTTTTGTTGAGCCAGAGAATGAAATAATAGGGTATAAGTATAGCCAGAGAAAGAAGAGCGGAATACAGTTCATTCTCCATCAACGCCATAAAAAGGAATAGTGAAAATATCAGAAGTATGAAAGGAATTATAAAAGCCAATACCACCGCCATCATGCCCATCGACGTTTCGCCAATCACCATGACTTTCTCTCCTACCCGGTAGGAAGAGGCCGCCGTATCGATAATATCTATGATTTTGTCCTTGCTATCTGCTGAGGAACAGTGTCCCTTTGCGCTACAAGCCGCACAAGCCGATGTCTGAACAATCCTCACCGACAGATGAGAACCCTGTATGTTTTCCACAATACCCAGATGCTTTATAGTATTATTCGTCATTTTGCAAACTCAACATTACAAATCGCGGCAAATTTAATCATTATTTGTGAACTACGAAGCATTCCCCGTATTTTTTATGTATAATCAAACATTATTTTTTGTGTTTTCGTTATCGCACACGGGTATTCTCGTTTCCCTCCTCCTCCTCGCGCTTCTTTCTATACCAGAGATACCGCAGTGTCCATTCGCGTATCTTCTCCAGCAGCTCCTCTTCCGTCAGACTGTCACAGTAGAAGTTCAGAATGGATTCGTAGTAGTGCAGTTTCATATCCTCCCCTTTTTTATATTCTCATAGCTGGCTTTCCCCATACCGGTTTCTTTGCATAAGTGAGTCATTGTCAAGTTTGCGCATTTAAGCGATTCATCGATAAAAGTACCTAGAAGGACGTGTTTGAAGTTCTTTTTCATGTTCAATATCTATTAGTTGTTAAAAATACACCTTAGTATGTTATTTATTTTCACATTGGTTCTGACATATCAGAACCGTCTATTTTTTTGTTTTTCGTAGTTTCACGTCGTGTTTTGAAAATCAAGCACGTTTTGAAAGAAGAAAAGTTTTTGACCCGTAAACAACAAAGATTATGCCAAACCAGTACAGAATGTCATATTTCATGCCACCTATCGCTCCTGTCAGGAACGAACAGGGACGAATGGTTACTCCTCCCACGCTCCTCCCCTTCTGCGAAGTCTCCGTGGAGCAGGTCTTCCAAATGATTACCTGCAACGAGAATCTCAAACTCCTGACCGCTCAGGTACGCAACGCTCCGGATATGCGGACTGCCAAAGCGACACTGCTGCCTTACGTGACACCCTGCGGCACCTTCACACGCCGCAACAGCAAGTGTTTCGTATCCCCTTCCGGGCTGGTCGTGATAGATGTGGACAACCTCGACTCCTACGACGAAGCCGTCAGTATGCGCCGTCTGCTATTCGATGATCCCTTCCTCTGCCCCGTGCTCACGTATGTCAGTCCGAGCGGCCGGGGAGTGAAGGCTTTCGTCCCTTCCGGAACGCTGTATCCCGAAGACGAAGCACAAAATATCACGGAAAGTATGAACAAAGCCATGCAGTATGTCGAAATGGCATACGGCCCGGAACCTGACAATTCTGGCAGAAATGCCTCGAAAGGCGTGGACTGTTCGGGAAAAGACCTCGTAAGGGCCTGTTTCCTCAATTACGATCCGGATGCATTATTTCGTAACATTATTAATTCTCAATCTATAAAAAAATGAATGAACTTGAATCATTACGCCGCCTCACGGAGGCAGTAGAAACAGCCAAGGCTGACATTGCCCCCACTTACATCGAATACGTACACCTGGCGTTCGCCATTGCAACCGATTGCGGCGAAGAGGGACGCGACTTTTTCCACCGCTTGTGCCGGGTTTCCGCCAAATACCAACGCGAACACGCCGAACGGATATTCTCCAACGCACTCACAGCCAATCATGGGGATATGCATCTGGGCACGGTGTTCTATCTCGCCGAAGCGGCAGGAGTTACCGTCCGCAAAGAGGAGGTTGCAAACAGCCGGACAGGTACAAAAGGTACAGCAGGTACAGCGCAAAAACTTTCCGCACACACGTGCGCGCGTAATAAGGTATACAATAGCGAGAGTCCGGAGTCTGAGGAACTGTTGCCGGGTAGCGAACCCAAACAGCCGCTACCCACTTTTCCGGCAGCCGACTGGCCGGAACTCCTGCAACGTATTATGAGTTACGGAAGTACCGACGCACAGAACGATGTCATGCTATTGGGAGCACTGACCGCTCTGGGTTCTTGCATGGAACGGTATGTACGGTGTCCTTATGGCGGTAAACTCCAGTCCCCCTGCATGCAAAGTTTCATTATAGCTCTCCCTGCTTCCGGAAAAAGTGCCCTGTCATCCATACGGCTGCTTGTGGATCCTATCCATGACCAGCTCCGCGCCGAATGGGCCGAAGAAATAAAAGCCTACAAAAAAGCCAAAGCCGCCTACGAAGCAATGGGCAAGGAACGTTCTAAAATAGACGCCCCGCAAATACCGGCCAACAAAATGTTCCTCATCGCGGGCAACAATACCGGCACCGGCATTCTGCAAAACATCATGGATGCCAACGGAACAGGATTTATCTGTGAGTCCGAAGCGGATACCCTGTCCACCGCCATAGGATCGGATTACGGACACTGGAGCGACACCCTGCGCAAAGCATTCGACCACGACCGTTTGTCTTACAACCGCCGTACCGACCAGGAATACCGAGAAATTAAAAAAAGCTACCTCTCCGTCCTGCTTTCCGGAACTCCGGCGCAGGTAAAAGCCCTCATCCCTTCGGCGGAAAACGGGCTTTTCTCCCGCCAACTGTTCTACTATATGCCCGGTATCTGGCAGTGGGTAAGCCAGTTTACGACAGGAGACATAGACATAGAAGAGATATTCACCACCATAGGATTGGATTGGAAAAAGAAACTGGACTTACTGAAGGCACACGGTCTCCACACACTCCGGCTCACCGACGAGCAGAAACAAGAATTTGACACTCTATTCTCTGCCCTTTTCACCCGTTCGGGTATAGCCAACGGGAATGAGATGTATAGTTTCGTGGCCCGTCTGGGTGTCAACACATGCCGTATCATGGCGGAAGTGGCTGTATTGCGTGCGCTCGAAAGCGCACAGCCCTATCAACTCAAGGCATCTTCGACCCCTCTCCTGACTCCGGACAAGGAGATTCCCGATGACAATATCAAAGACGGCATCATCACCCGCTGGGATGTCAAGATCACTCCGAGTGATTTCAAAGCGGTGCTCCAACTTGCCGAGCCCCTCTACTGCCATGCCATGCATATACTTTCTTTCCTTCCTCCCACAGAAATCAGTCGCCGGGCAAACGTCGAGCGTGATTTTTTCTTCATGAAACTGGGGACCACGTTTACCCGCAAACAGGTACGAGAGCAGGCAGCTGTCATGGGTATTAAGGAGAACACCGCGCTCATCTGGCTGAAACGTCTGGTAGACTACGGAGATCTGGTTCACGTAGACGGCAAAGGAAACTATATGATTGCTCGCGCGCGTGTGCGTGCGTAAGAGAGCCCCCGGAAAAGTGTACCTGCTGTACCCGAAACCACAGTAGTGTGTGTTGTAAGACGTTGTATCTTGTAAGACGTAAAGCATAGCTTTAGAGTGCGTAAAGCTATGCTTTAGCTGTCTTAAAGCGGTGCTTTTGTTATCCTAAAGCGAATCCCTCTAAGGTTCTCCCAATGCATCCACAATCACTCTCACCTCCAATGGTGTATAAGAACGGTGTTCGGGTTGGTAGCCCAAATCATACAAGCGTTGCTGAAGTCCGGGACACCGTTCGATCCATTTCTTCATCTTTCGATATGCGGCAATATCGGTCAGTTCGGGAGAATAAAGTTGCGCCAGTTCCATGCGTCCATAAGCACGTATCGTGAATTCTTTCATAATGGATAAGTTTTAAATTATTAGCTACAAATGTAACAAAAAGCCTTCACATTTCCTACGCTTTTCCGTTGAATAACCGACCGTTACTGTCCTTAACCGACAACAACCGCATACAATTGTATACAACTGATTTTCCGGGATTACGGGGTGTTATCTTTGTATCGTCGGAAGGGAAACAGCTCCCCACGACAATATGTTTAACCCTTTAATTTATAGTGTTATGATTCGTTACAAAATCTATCAGAACCAGCAGAAGAAAGGTGTGAATGCGGGCAAGTGGTTCGCCCGTGCGGTAAGCGACGAGACATTCGATCTGGCCAAGCTCGCCGAACACATGTCGAAACACAATTCACCGTATTCGAGTGGTGTCATCAAAGGTGTACTCACCGACATGGTGGACTGTATCAAGGAATTGCTGCTCGACGGCAAGAGTGTGAAAATTGACGATCTCGCCATTTTCGGCGTGGGAATCCGCAGTAAGGCAGCCGAAACGCTGGAGGATTTTTCGTTGGAGAAGAATATCACCGGTATGCGCCTCAAAGCACGTGCCACCGGTAACCTCTCGACTACCAACCTGAAACTCGACAGCCAACTGAAGCAGCAAGCGGAGTATCAGAAGCCGACTACCGAAGGAGGTGGTTCCGGTAATACGCCGAATCCCAACCCGGGCGGCGGTGGAGTGACTCCTGATCCGTCAGTCTAATTTCTTAACCTTAAAAAAATAAATTATGAGCAATTCATCGTCACGCCGCTCCGTATGGAGCCTGGTTCTCAAAATTATCATTACTGTCGCCACCGCCATAGGGGGTGTGCTCGGAGTGCAAAGCTGTATGTAAGCTGATGAGAACTATCACACTGATTATCATTCATTGCAGTGCCACGCCGGAGGGGAAATCCCTTTCGGCGGAAGCCTGCCGACTGGACCACATCCTCCACCGGGGATTCCGCGACATCGGCTATCATTTCTACATTACACGCGACGGAGAGATCCACCGTGGCCGTCCTCTCGAAAAGGTCGGGGCACACTGCCGTAACCACAACTCCCACTCGATAGGTATCTGCTACGAAGGAGGACTGGATGCTGACTGTTGCCCGAAGGATACTCGAACGCTTGAACAACGGGGTTCCCTGCTGGCTCTATTACGCGAACTGCGCAGGCAGTTTCCGAAAGCGTTGATCGTGGGGCACCATGATTTGAATCCGATGAAGGAGTGCCCATGCTTTAGCTGCACAAAGGAGTATTCTAATATATAAACAGCTACGGGAGGCAGTGTAATACTGTCTCCCGTAGCTGTTTGTTTTGTTAAAAATATCAACTATCTTCACAGACCGTTGATATCGTGGGAAATTAACACCGGATACCCCCCGGTGCCGGGGTTATAGACCGGAAAGGTACCGTCGTACTCTTTCCAATCTATGTAATGTAGGAGAATCATGCGTTAACATGAAACTAGGGACCTACATTCTCTTCATCTCACATACAAACACTCTAAGTGCTAATTACATCTCAACATTTTATTTTATACCACTTTCATTCTCAAAAAATCATTTCAGGTATAGATTATCATTATCTCTATACCAATCCTTATCAGCTATTAAGCTAAGATAAAATAGAAACTATCATGAGGATTTACAAAGATTCTACCATTTCCCTAACAAAAACCTCAAGTGCTTATTTATAAATATTACTATCGGAATTTGTATACTAATAACAAGTCCGGTACATAATAGAATTAAACCTAAAGAAGAACGAGTTATTTCCACATCCAAAGAAAGCAACAAAGACACAATCTTTATAACAATTCTTTTTATTGGTTCATGCAGCAACATAATGAGCAGTGAGTTCATCCCAAGAAAAAGCAAGAATTGAAACCTTAATAATGTAGATAAACAATATATAAAATAAATGCCCACAAAGGACAAAACTACGAATAAGAAATACCCCATGCCATATATATTCATACGCATATCATTATTCGGTCTATATATATAAATAACTATCATTATAGCAACAGATACAGCAAACAACAGCATCCAATAGTTTCTTGCCAATAAAATACCAGAACGTTGTTTTATAAAACTCATAATCCAATATCCAGTTCCTAGAATCGGTAATGCACAGAATGATTGATTTAAACAAAAAGGCATATTAAAATCTGGATAGAAATAGGAACACACAAAGCCTACAATAAAAGAAAAAAGGATCAAAGAAAAAATATAATATTTACCAAGACGCCAACAAACATAAAAAAGAATATTAGAAACAAATAAACAAGGAAGAAACCACAGAACGACATTATACAAAAATGAATTACCTCCTGATTTGGCTATAAATATATTTAAGAATTGCTCCATTGCGTTAACATCGGTATCTTCTCTGAAAGGCAATTCAAACCATCGCCAATAAACAAAAGACAAGATAGAGAAAAACAAATATGGAATTAACAGATGTTTCACTTGTTTCCATATATACATTTTTTGCCAGCAACAAAAAATGACATTCCTGATATAAAAAAGAAAAGAGGCATATGAAAAGAATATATCCAGCAACTCAAGTGAGGTTCACAACTGATATGCCCCATTACAACCAATATAATTCCTAAACCTCTCATTATATCTATAACGGGTATCCTATTTAAATTCTGTTCATTTTCCATTTCCATTATTATTTAAATGCTTGTATTCTCCAATATTTCTATACTCAAAAACAACAAAAGTTATTATTTTTCAATAAAAATCATCTCAAATATAAATTATCATTATCTCTATACCAATCCTCTATTGCTTCCTCAAATGTATAATGAAACTTATACCCTGAATCAGCCAATTTCTTTCCGCAGATATTAGTAGAAATCATTAACTTCTTGACGCGAGCCGGACAAATGCCTAAAGCTTTTCCTCCTAACGGACCCACAATACTTGCAGCTGTCAGCAAAAGACTTCCCGGCACCTTGACAATAGTACGCTGAATCCCCGTAACTTTTTTCATCGTTTCAACTATTTGTTCAATAGTAAAAGCCGGTTCAAATGTACAGTTATACAACTCTACCCCTTCATTATGATTCTCCAACCGATAGAGCATAAAGCGAACCAGCTCTTTCACATAAATACAAGCCTTAATCGTATCTTTACGACCCGGATAAAAGAATTTACCGCTGCGGATCCCCCAATACAAACGAGTAAAGTTACCGTTTTCCCCTTTACCGAATACCACACCCGGACGAACAATAGTAAGCTGTCGTTCGTTCGGCTTTTTAGCCTGCCAGACCGTATGTATCTTTTCGGCTACCAACTTAGAAATCCCATAAGGGGTGTTCGGAGTAGGAAGTGTGTCTTCTGTTTTCAAATCTTCAGCTGCACCATAAGGAGCTATGGAGCTGGTAAAAACGATTTTCTTTATCCCCAATTTCTCCGCAAAAGCGCATACATTCTCCGCACCACGAATATTTGTCTCAAAATAAGCCTGATCCGGATGTCCCGGGGTACGATGAACGGCTGCAAAGTTAAAGATAACGTCTTCTGAGGTAATCGGAACATCAACGTTTATATCAGAACGAACATCACAATTGATATACGTAGATTTACCTTCATGGCTATTCTCCACAATATCCAGATTATAAATTGGAGTACCCGGATATAGATTATTAATTAGAGTAACGAGGTGTGTACCGATAAAACCTGAACCGCCAAATATAAAATAACTCATTTCACTAGATGATTAAATTCATTATATTTTAACTCTACAAACTCCTTTATTTCCTTTTTAAAACGTTCTTCCGAAAAAGTCTCCGCATGATTACGTATTGTCTTAGGGTCAAATGGGATTTCTTGATTTTCAAATCTTTTCACTGCGTCAATAATCGCCTCCACAGTCTGTTCATAAAAGAAAAGCCCTGTTGTTCCGTCCTTCACTGTTTCCAAAGAGCCACCTCTACCATAAGCAATTACAGGAGTTCCACATGATTGTGCTTCGATCGGAATCATACCAAAATCCTCATCTGCCGCAAAAACAAAGGCTTTAGCTTTCTGCATCTTTTCTTTTAATACGGCAAATGGTTGATATCCCATGACAGTTACATTATGACCGGCAATCTTGCATATCTTTTCTAAATTAGGACCGCCACCAATTACTATCAACTTTTTATCCGGCATATGACTGAAAGCTTCGACAATGAGATCTATTTTCTTATACCCTACCAAACGACTACTAGTTAAATAGAAATCTTCTTTCTCTACACATAAATCAAAATTAGAAATATCAATATTAGGATGGATTGTTACAGCATCCCGTCTATAAGTCTCTTGAATTCGACGCCCTACGTAATCGGAATTACTAATAAAATAGTCTACACGAAAACTAGATATCAAATCCCATTTGCGAATACGATGAAGCATATATTTAGCCAAATAACCTTTCAAGCCTTTCGCTAACCCTGATTCTTCCAAATATTCATGATACATATCCCATACATAACGGATAGGAGAATGACAATAACAGATATGTAATTGATCCGCTTTGGTCAGAACTCCTTTCGCGACAGCATGAGAAGATGATATAATAATATCATATCCTCGTAAATCAAACTGTTCTATCGCAAACGGAAATATAGGCAGATACATTCTATGTTTCTTTACTCCTAAAGGCAACTTCTGAATGAATGATGTATGGACTTTATTCCAATCAATTCCTAATTCATCACAAACTTGTTTTTTAGCAACTAGAGTGTAAATATCTGCTCCAGGAAAAACATCCGCAATAGCTTTGACTACTTTATCTGAACCGCCAACGGTTACTAACCATTCTTGAATAATGGCAATCTTCATATCATATATCCCTTATTATTTTACATAGCGATTCCATATAGTTTTTATCACTAAAAGAATCTTTAACTACACTATATAGCCTATTAGATAACTCATGGTAAAGCTTATCATCCCCCAATAATTCCTTCATTTTAGCACATAAATCATTAGCACTTCCTAATTTAAACAACAAATAAGAAGCATATTCAGGGAGAAAAGTATCAACAAGTTCTTTCATTCCAAAATTATTAGTTGCAATAGTTGGAATTCCTATAGACCAAGCCTCCACCATCGATAAAGAAAAAGTTTCAGATGTAACTGAGGGTATTACAACCATACCAATTTTATTTTTACTTAAATATTCTGTAACATTATGAATCATACCAGTATAAATAGAATTAACGGTTCCATATTTGGATTGAAGTTCATTATGGTACTGATAATCAACAATATTACCAATGACATGAAGTGTATATTGTATAGAAGACTTTGATAAAGCCTCCAAAAGGATATGATGTCCTTTATTATATATAACATCACCTATTATAGCTATCTGATACTTATCACAAAAATTTAATTTATTTAGAAAACAGACTGGATTGTATAAAACCATAGATTTAGTTTTATTTTTTTCATCAAGTTGTTGCAGTGCATAGTTTGACACACCGATAATTTTTTTTATATAGCTACTTCTCAAAAGTAAATTTACTAACCAATGAACTATAGTATCAGCATATACTACATGTAGATGAACAATTACATCTTTCTTAAATATAATATTTACTAAAACAATAACTGGTAACACATTCAAATGTTGTACATAAATAATATCAAAAGAATTATCTTTAACTATTCTATATAAACTTTTAAAAACAGAACAAGTATTATATAAAAACAGAAAATAATCTTTTACTTGTTTTTTACCTCTTGAATATTCTTTTAATTTGTAATGATACTGACTAAAATCAGACAAATATAATGAGATAGCATTTTCTTTTCCTGGTATAAATACTGATATATTATTTTCTTCAGAAAGTCCATCACATACTTTTTTGGTTATAATCTGACCTCCGCCTATTGATTGTCGTCCTTCAATTACTAATATATTTCTCATTTTATTCCATTAATTCTCCAACAACTTCTTATTTTTGCTATATCTATAATATCCCATAGATATAGCCAAAAACAGCCAAATAAATAACGAATAAACAACTGCAACAGAAAACATTACTGATATATTAAATATTCCTCCAATAAAAAACATTTTTCCATAAGGTGAACTATTCCTATTTTTCCATAATACTCGAAAAACGCAAAATATAAATAAGAATAAAGCAACGCCTCCTAATAATCCTTGTTCAGCTAAAACGCATGAATACAAATTTTGAGGAAATATGCCTAAACTCAACACCTCACCAAATTCAACAATCCCCATTTTATTTTCATAAATATGCATATAATATACGCTATTTCCTACACCAACTCCACATAGAGGATTCTCTTTAAATATTTCCAAACCGATGCGCCCAGTATAGTTTCTAAAACTACCACTATCAAGTGTATGATCAGGAGTAATAAAAAAGTTTTGGGCTTTGTTTATAAAAAACATTTCAAATAATTTATACATATCAGAATGAACCAACATAAAGTATCCTGCTACACATACAACAATCAATATCAACAGAACAAAAATTCTATATTTAAATGAAAATTTGAATACAAATGGGATAAACAATAAGATTCCCAACAATGCTAATAAAGCAGTAGAAAAAGTCAGCACTAGTGAAAATATATTAATCACAATTATAAAAAACCACTTTTTATTAGAAAATGAAGAACGAGAATAACAAGCAAATAAAACTATCCACGTTTGATAAAGAACATAAAAACTGGGTTCCTGAGATAATCCACTACTCCGAAAGTCATATACCGATTTATTTTGAATAAAACTAGGAAGAAAGGTAATAATATCCACAGTAAAACAAGCTATAATAGAATAAATAGCTATAAACGTTCCTACTATAACAACATATTTTTTTAGTTTCTCAAAATTATCAAAGATCTGATTGTTATAATAAATCTGTGAAAATACAGAATAATTAAAAATCATATAAAGAAGTTGCAACAATGAGAAGAAGGGATTATTAAATTTAAAGGAATGAAGTGCTTCAGGATACCTAATAAAGAAATCATATGGTATACTCTGAAACAAATAGGCATTTAATAAACTTAATACAGGAGAAAATACAAAAAGCGTCCAAACTACAATCATCAAAAAAGTTTTCGGCTTAATTGTAACAAACTTCAATAGAAGTAAAATAGAGAGAAGTTCATAAATCTTAAAACTGCCCCCTATTCTCAATACAGGAAATTGCTGAAAGCCGATTAAGACAATAATAGCAAACAGAAGATAATATTTATGCTTTATTGCAAAGCTTATATTTCTTTTGTTGTAAACATTATTTTTTTCACCCATAAAGAAAGTAATCTACGCAAAAATAGCATACAATTTAAGAAAGGACTTACAGTCTTATATTTATCTCTAATTTTATAAGTCTCCAACAAACAATTATAAGAAAAACTAGCTCCTCCTATTTTAAACTTCATGATAATTTTATCTAAGAAAAGCCCTTGAATTCCCTCACCTTTTCTCATTAGTAATTCATAGTCAGCACAAATTTTATAATTGATATCATATAGTCCTATCTCATCAAATAATGCCCGATTGTGTAATGTTGTTCCATGGGCAATCATCATGTTTCTTCTATAACGATTCCAAACATATGGTTCACCTATTATTTTAATTAATTCACCTTTCAAATCAACATATTCAGACTTAGCTGTTATTAAATCCATCCTGTTCACTCTATCTCCATTCAATCTTATAAAATCAATATAACCCTCCAAAACATCTGAGTACAAAATATCATCAGCGCCAATAAACATTATCCATTGTCCATTTGCTAATACAATTCCTTTATTCCAAGCATCATAAATTCCTTTATCTTTCTCCGAAATAAAAATATCGATTTGATTTCTATATGCGTTTACAATCTTAAGAGTATTATCACTTGACTTTCCATCAATTATTAATAATTCTATCAAATCATTTTTTTGAGCAATGATACTCTTTAAACAAGATTCCAAAGTAGAACCAGCATTATATGTTGCAATTATTATAGATATGAGTTTACGCATATTATTTAGTTAATAATAAAATGTTTAAAAAAATGATACAACAAATATTTACTAAAAGCTTTTATTTTATTTCCATTAGGATATATAGCACCAGAAGTTCCACATATTCCTTTCATACGAACAGGTAAGTAAAAAGGAGAATACTTATGATCTCCTTTCTTTCTCCATTCCACTATAGACTGAAATAATACCTTCTCAAAATAGCAATTATTAAAATCATTAATTAAATTCTTATGAGAAAGAAACAAGGAATAAAAATCTCTATGTGCTATAAAAAATACTGAAACTGTGGTTTTTTCTCTTAACCCCAGTTCACAATAAACGCTTTTTTTTTCAAAAGAGCATGAATCAATCAATGCTACAACATTTTCAACAATTACCCGTCCCGTTATTTTCACTATATAATAGCATTTTGATATTAATTTCGAATGCATACATGCATAATCCAAAATTAGAGCCTCTCCATAGCCCTTTCCTAAAGAACGATCATAATTATTTCCATCAAAAGTTATACATTCCAACCGTCCTTCAGAGATTTCCTTTTGATAAAGACTAGATATATCTGTATTTGAATTTTCAACAAAAACAATTTTATATTGAGTTTTTGTTAAATAAAAAAACAAACTTTCTATATAATGTTTTTTACGCAATTCTGTATCCTGAATAGTAGTATAAAGCATACCATTAGGATTAATACAAGCTGTCAACAATAAAACAACATCATCCATATAATTCATTAACATATATTTTTGATAACCAATTCCATAAATAATTCCTATTTCTAAACTTTAAAGAATCATTTAGTGAATAATTATACACATATTTTCCATTTATCTCACCAGTTTTGAGCCTATTATCCCAAAACTCTATTGTCTCGTTATTATTAAGTATTAGTTCAAAATCAGAAAATCGTTGTTTCAAAATATTTCTTATTGTATCTTTAGAGAGACTCGAATTACTAATAATAGAAATTATTGGTTTTCTATTATCAACAACAATCCAATCAGAAGGTATATATTTACATAATAAATTATCAGAATTACTATTTAACCACTTAGAGGGAACAATCCTTATTGGTTCTATATTAATATTAAGCCAAGACGCACATAAACTAAAGGTGCTATTAGCAATTATATTCATTTTACAATACGACATTAATTGAATATCTCGAAATGCGTCTTCACCCTTATTCCAATCTATAAAGACAGGATCATTCAAATAAAGATTAGACTTAACCCATTCAATATCATCAGAAAAAACAAAAAAAACAGGTTTAGGTAAAAAAGAATAGGCTTTCTCTACTGCCTTTTCATAATATTCTTTATCACAAATATCCCCTAAAATAATTCTCCAATGGACAGAATTCTGATAATCACCTCTTCTAACATGAATACTAACAGAATCTGACCTTTGCATCATATTTATTATACGCCTATTATTTTCATTATTATCTTCTGGAAACGACAACTTTTTTTTTAATTCAGCTAATATCTCATCAACAAATTTATAATCTCCCCATTCCGGATAATCTATCACGTTTATTCCTAACAGAGAAGAGTATTCCACATCCTTTACTTTATGAAATAGTCTATAAAAAAATCTAGTACAACTACCCCACAGCTTTATTATGTATATGAAGAAGTCTAAATAATTCTTTTTTATCAAACTATCTTTTATATCAAAAATTCTTTCTAAATGATTTTTTCTAAGATAAAACACTGTTCGATATCCTGATTTCTTCAAATATAGCCACAAAGCATATGACATGATTTGATTCCCCAACCCTCCTCCTGTTGTAACAAAAAACAATTTCATTATTCATTAAAATATTTAATTATTCTACAAGGATTACCCGCAGCTATGCAATTAGCAGGTATTGATTTAGTAACAATAGCTCCAGCTCCAATTACAGAATTATCTCCTATTGATACACCCTTTAATATAATACAACGAGTACCAATAAAAACATTATTTCCTATATATATAGGATTTGCTATTCTCTTCTTGATATCTTCTCCCGCTAAACGTTCTTCCGCCTTTAAAGCGTGTGCATCAGAATCCATAATTATACAATCAGCACCAATATTTACATTGTTTCCTATAGTGATTTTTCTAAATGCCCAAATGACCGAAGCACTTATGCCAACAGACTCCCCTATTTCCAATATTGCATTTTCTTCTGTTCTTAACACGGAACTTGCACTTCGGCATAATGGATTATAGAAAGACAATCCCACTAAAGTAAAAAAACGTCCTATATAAATCTGCCCACGATTATGTATTTGAATTCGTCCTAATAACGTAGCTCCCTTAGCTATTTTTACTTTATGCAAAATAAAAATCAATTTATTTTTAATAGTTAAAATAGAAATTCTATTCATATAAAATAACAATCTAATATTTATATGTTGGCCAATAAAATATATTTTCTAAAAACAGACACTAGAGCTATAAAATTATTAAACTTCATGCAATTATTTAATACTATCATACTTTCGGCTCTATAAAAAATATCAGTACAAATAAAATTAATATCATTTAAGCCAAATTCCTTTAGCTTCATTATTTATAATTTTAGTAATCTGGATTTTCCCTATTAACGCCTGTAAAGCAAAAACAATTGTTGGTACGATTAATGCCCCTTCAATACCATAATATCGACAGCAAATATTTATTACTGGAACTGAGATTATAGCAAACAATAAATAAACAATTAGCTGTAAACGCACTTTACTAGTTCCATTAATGAGGTACATATAAATCCCCCCCCCTGTTTGAAACAACACATAAAAAGCCATACAAAATGACAAAGTAAAAGGAATCCGTACACTTTCCCCTATCCACCAGTCATATAGAAATTTTGTACACAATAGCATTATAATAAGAATAGGAATAGACAAAAGCCATAATTTCTCTAGCTTCTTTAGAATTCCTCTCATCCATTCAAAATCCTTTTGTACATAAGCATCCGTAAACGCAGACCAACAAGGTGTTAGAATAATAAAAGCAAACATACTAAATACATTGAAATATTTGTATGAAATATTATATTGAGTCACAGCTTCAGGACCAACAATACGAGATATTATAATATTAATAAATTGATAAATAAACAACATTGAAATCGTTATAATAAAGAACTGCCCTCCTAACCCTAAAATATTCTTAGTCAACGAGAAACGAATACATTTAATAGAAGGGGCGATCATTTTATACTTTGTTGCACAAAATAAAATTATAGATATTAAAATTAACAAAAAACAAGGAATACCAGAAAAAGCTAATGCTAACGCAGTAAGACTGCCTACTGTTGTTTTAGTTAGAATATAAATTGTTATAAAGGCAAACAACTGCCCTCCTGTTTGTATTAATGAGGCTAATGCTGGTTTTTGGTCAGCCATTAACATAGTGGTAAATACACTTGCAACAACATTCAGACAAAAAAAGCATGCTAATATTCCAAATACAAACTGCAACTCTGTATTATAACAAGGATCTATATTTAGAATAGCAGCCCAATCTAAAAACTTATTTACAATAAGTACTATAAAAAAAAGAAAAGAAAAAAGCAAGAAAAGAATGGCATACGTAGTACTAACATATTCTTTAGCTAAATAAATTTCCTTTTTTGCTTTTGCCTCTGCGAAACGATTACGAAAACCATGCGCAAAACCTAGATCAAAATAAGATAACCAAGCAATAATAGAGCTAAGCGTAAGCCAAACCCCATAACGAGTAGGATTTATATAATCAATTGTTAAAGGAACAACCTGTAATGAAATTATAATACTAATACATTTTAGAAATAAAGAACCTGCTATATTTCTCTTCACAGTAACACTACGTACACTACCACTTGAAAAATATGATCTAATTCGCGATTTTAAATATTTATCAATACTAATCATACCCCCCCCTCACTCACGTTTCACAGAACCTTTTTATTCATTCAATGTTTAATATTCAATTATCTGCTTTTCTTTAATATCGTTATTCACAAACTTTACACTAGTATATAAAAAGTCTATCGAATTCTCAAAGCATCTAACATTGTTAACTTTATTTTTCACAAAACTGACACCGAACATAGAAAATAATAATATTTCATCAAAAAATCTCATTTATATAGAACATACATCTTAATATGCATTTTTCTCACCAATAATTGCATTTACTATAGTCTTATAAATAATGTATAAATCCAGTAATATTGTCCAATGTTCCATATACCAAATATCAGACTGAACACGACCTTCCATTTGAGACAGTTCTTTCGTTTCACCACGAAAACCATGAGTCTGTGCCCAACCTGTCACTCCAGGCTTAATAAAATGACGTACCATATACTTATCAATCAATCGCGCATAAGTCTCTGTATGAGCTAACATGTGAGGGCGAGGCCCAACTATAGACATCTCACCTCTAAAGACATTAATAAACTGAGGAAGTTCATCTATATTAGAACGTCGAAGGAAATTTCCAAATTTAGTTTTTCGAGGATCATCAACCGTTGCCTGTTTTTTGTCGGCTTCATCATTCACTCTCATAGAGCGAAATTTATAGCATTTGAATTCTCTGCCATTCAATCCTGTCCTCATTTGTTTGAAGAATACAGGGCCGGGAGAAGTCAATTTTATGATAGTTCCCACAATTAGGTAAATAACAGGAAAAACAGTAACCAAAAAAATACCGGATAACATAATATCAAATAGCCGTTTCAAGAAACGATTCTCTACTTTACTTAAAGGTTCGTATCTCAAATTCAAAATCGGCATATTACCTATCATACTATGCCAAATACGTTGAGGAAATCCCTTACAAACATTAGGAACACCATGAAAATAAAGTAAATGGTTCTCGCAATAGTTTATAATAGGAACATTATAATGTCCCTCATCCATTGCCAAAGAACAGAATACATGTTTTACGGATGTTTTTCCGGACATAAAATCAGCAAAATTGTCCGGATTGCCAAGATAACGGCATCGAGGGGAGAAAGTTTCATTCGGAGTAACATCAAAATAACCGACAACTTCATAAATGGCAGCCAAAGAGCTTTCCATTTCCTCATACAACGTATGCATATTGTCTCCTCCACCTATAAAAACAGCATAACTTTTATGTTTACCTTTCGCACAATAATCAATCAGCAAACGACGAATAATTATGCGATAAACACTTAATACGACAAAAAGGATAAAAAAATAGATAATAAAAAATAGAGGAGAGATTATGGAGATTCCACTAAAAGCCATGATACATGCCCAAAAAACCGAAAAGATGATAATATTCTTCAGCACACGTACCACAAGCTGATCAGCACGAATCGCCCGGCTATTCCATGCTCTACCGCGGGACGCCGAGCATGCCAAATAACAGAGACTTAACGAAGTCATCATCCATGAAACTCTGCAGGAAAAAGGTAAAGATACAAATGTTTCTTCCCAAAAGAAAAGGAGAAAGAATAAACACAAGTTCAGAATGATCAAATCTCCCAATACTGCAATAAACTCTACGACTTTATTTATTTGACTGGTTGTTGATACCATATCACATTAAATATTGATTTTAGGCACGGATTTCTTTGAACTTATTCAGAATATCTTCTCCAAATAACTTCCAAGAGATAACAATACAAACTGATAGGAAAATAAAAGCTAAAACATATATTTTTCTACTGGTTCCCGAAGGATATAATGGGATAACCGCAGGCTCTACAACAGCAAAGACTGGTTTTTCCTCCTGGACTTTGGCTCTGGCTACTTGAAGCTGGTTAGCCACCTGACTATACACTTGGTAGGCAAGGCTCATGTCATTCTGCAAGCGTTCCTGTTCGGCACGAACACTCTGCAAAATGATATTATCATGAGAGTCCATATAATCGGCATATTTCTTCTGAGCATCGTAATATTCCTGCTGACGCTCTTTAAACAATCTCTCCAAATAAAGACAATCTTCTTTTGCTTTGGAAGTACGATAATCTATGATATATTCCTGCAATTTCCTTACGACAGAATCAGCTACTACTGCGGCAACCTTGGGATTCTGTAAAGTCACGGAAACTGTAGTCATTGAAGTTTTCTTATCTACAGAAGCAAGAATCTTTTTCTTGAGTGATTCAATCTTTTTCGATTCTTTCTTAGATAATTCGATTGTACCCAGATTTGCCTTATCTGAAGGTACTAATTCAGACTCTTCTTCAGTAAATAATGATTTTACCCCACCAATTACCATACCCGGAAGTCCGATTACATAACTCCACCAAGGAGAAGACTCTTCATCCAAATAAACATTTAAGGTCATAGTTTCACCTTCCAATGCTGGAATTTTCATAGTGGAAAGTTCCAACAAAAAAGGAGTAGAAGATACAATATCGGCAGACAAAGAAGCATTCAAGGCATCAGTTCCTTCATTTATAGCCATTCCACTTCCCAAAAAAGAAGCTGCCAAACCGGATAAACCGCCGGCTTTAGTATTTCCCATTTCAGGAGAAAGAGTAACTCCAACCGTATATTGTTTGGGAATACTTATAGCTACAATGATACCTATAACCAAGCCAATACCGGCAGCTTTGTAAATTGTCTTACGAATGCCTATAATCTTACGAAGAATACCTATTAAATCGATTTCGATTTCTTCATCATTGTGATTATTCTGTTTCTGCTTTATGTCTTTTTCTGATGTCTGTTCTATCATAGCGAGTTAAGATATAATCGTTATTTCTTGATTAAATTGGCAATAGAAGCAATCATCATTCCCAATGAACTAAAAGAGGTGGCATAACCCAATATATTGCCAATATTAGTCCGCTTCTTCGCCTTACTGGGAATTATAATCTCACAACCGGGCTCAACCTGTTTCTTGCCACTACCCTTCACCTTAGTCACCTGACCATTCATATAAACAATGAACTTCTTACTCTTCTTCGCATTCTCTGAATAACCTCCCGCCTGATTCAGGTAGTAGTCTACATCCTTGCCTTTCATATAAGAAACAGTATTAGGAACCATGACGGCACCATTGATTGTTACCGTATTATTATTCTTCGGAATAGAGACTACATCACCCTCACGCAACACAATATCTGCCGTACTTCCGGGATTGGCCAACGCCTTCTCCAAATCGATACCGACCGTAAACGTATCCTCCACGCGGACACCCAGGGAATCAAGCATAGCCTCACCCAACTGACGGCTCATCAAACGGATTACATCACCCATACGTTTCTTCTCACTCGCATTGGCTACACGGGTAAGCTTCGCACCACGAAGATAAGCGTAGTTGGTGGCTCCGCCGGCTTTATTGATCAAGTCTGAAAGACGTTCCTCCCTGCTGGTCATCGCATAGGAACCGCCGAAAAGTATTTCTCCTTCGACTGAAACATTCTGTTGAGGTTGATAACCGGGGCTGCGACGAACATAAACCTCATCGTAGGGCTGAAGGACAAAGCCGGGGCGGCCGTCAACTACAAAACCGTCCTTTAAGGCAAACGTATACATCTGACCGATAGTATCATTATCAACTGTACTATACGGGTTCTTTATTCTGCGGGATACATCAACACGGACTACGGAAGCGGCTTCACGCAGACCGCCTGCCTGGATGATCAGGTCTTCAAGGGTCATGTTATCCGCATAAGGATACGAGTCAGGCTGAGCCACTTCACCGTGGATGACCACATTACCCCTGTCCTCCAGGTCATGAATGCTGGGAATATAAAGAATGTCATTCTTCATCAGGGGAAGATTGGGGGAAGTACCCTCCATGATAGACTTGATATCCAGAGGGATTACTTCGGAAGTCAGGTCCTCACGCTGACGGTAAAGGACGGCACGGTTCAGGAACGCATCACCGGTAAGGCCCTGGGATTCGTTGACCAGTTCGCGGACGGTATTCAGCCTGCCGTTCAGTTCGTAGATACCGGGACGGTAGACCGCACCGCGGATTTCAAGCTTGTTGATGAAGCGGTTAAGGATAGCTTCGGCCGTCACAACATCGCCGTTGCGCATCTTATAGACACTGTAATCCATGTCCTTGACCGTGTTGACTTCATATTCCTGACCGTTCTGGCGGACCACACGCAAAGAACGGGTGTAGGCGTCGGCTTCAAAGCCGCCGGCATAGCTGATAAGCGTGGAAAGGTTCTCGTCCTTTTTCATCTCAAAACGCATCGGACGTTTCACCTTGCCGTCGATCTTGACCAGTACCTCATAAGCGGGAACTATCACAACGTCGCCTTCCTGAAGACGGATATCGTCCTGAATGTTACCTTTCATGATAAACTGGTAGACGTCGATTGTAGCGATGTTCCTGCCGTTACGGACCAGTTGGACATTGCGCAGGCTGCCGATGTCACTCACACCTCCCGCACGGTAAAGCGCGTGAAAGACAGTGGCAAAGGAGGAAAGGGAGTAGGTGCCCGGCTGGACCACTTCACCCATGACATTGATCTGGATAGTACGGATGCTGCCGAGTGTCAGACGGATGTCAGAGGTCGGGTCGTTCGTATTATTAAGACCGTTATAGATCTTGTTTAATGTCTTCTTGAGATAGTCGTTCGCTTCAGCGATCGTAAGTCCGTTCAGGTTGACGGGGCCTATCTTCTGGATATTGATAGTGCCGTCGGGAGAGATCTGCTGGCGGATAGTATTCTGGCTCGCCCCCCAGATATCGATTATCACTTCGTCACCGGGGCCAAGGCGGTAATTCAAGGGGGTGGCGATATTGACACTGGGCTCGAAGGTCAGATTACGGGTGTTGAAGATGTTACGTCCGAAGACCTGATTACCGCGTGCGAGGTCTTGGGTACTAGGGTGGTCCTCCAACATATCCGAGGTGTTCTCCTTCATCTCTTCACGAAGGCGGGATTCGTTGATATCCGTACCCGTGGCGTTGGAAACGTTCACGTTGTTCTGCTGCTCATAGAGCTGCTTCACACGCAGGGCCTGCTCCTTGGTTACACCCTTGCGGGCTAACTCGGAGGCAAGCTGTTTTTGCTCTTTCCCTTGTCTAATCCCCTCTTTGACATATTCCAATACTTGAGAGTCGCTCATATTTTGAGCAGTCACAGGTGTAGCGCCCAACATCAATATGAGGATGAGCGCACCCATTAGTTTTTGCATTTTCATTGATTAATCTGAATTTTTAAATTCAATCGAAAGTACTAAACCGGCTCCACACATCCTGCCGGTATATCTACACACGCACATCCCAACATTGTCAGTCGGACGGCGACTTTTGATTTCCCATTCATATCTACCAGTTCCCCTTCCAGTCCTGCCAATGGCCCCTTTATTACACGTATTTTTTCTCCCGGCGCTAATGGCGATGTGCTCATACAAATCGTTTCGTCCGAATAGTCGAGCATAAATTTGAATCGTAACATTTGTTGGTCGGGAATTACAGCCGGAGTACTCTCCCCACGTAGTACCATGTAGCGGCTGATAGCGGATAAGGTCAGAACTTCTTTTTGTTCTTGTGGATCAACGTGGACGAAGATCATCATTGGAAGGATGACTCTGTCGACAACCTTGCGACGGTCACTCCAGTTATGAACTTCTTGTTGGATAGGAAGGAAATTTTCAACGCCCATTTTAGTGAGGCGCTCACTTGTCTTTTTCTCATGATGGATACGCACAATGGCGACTAACCAGCGTTTAGAGTGCGCTACGCTTCTGCCAATCACATCTGTTGGCAGAACATTTCGATCGTCATTTTTGCTAATGATCATATTTTTTTACCCCACTTTTTCCATTGCTACTTAGGCAATGAAATAATTCCTGCTGCAAAGATAGGCAAAATAATAAATAAGAAACAAGAAAAAAATGCTTTCTTTTTAGAATGCTAATAGAAATGCGCACTTATAAACAAAATCAGGCGCGGAAATCCGCGCCTGATTTTGTTTTATTTGTTATAATTTCTACCATTTATAATTAATACCGAAACTTAGCAGTTCTTTCAACTGGAAGAAGCTGTCGCCTTCAGTCGGCTTGGAGCTATCGTCAAAACGAGTATGCACATAAAGTTTTGTGGACAAATAACGGTTCAAAATAAAGTTGAAAGTATTTTCCCATTCCACACGTGCCCAATGATAATTGGTCAGATAGTTGAGACGGGATTCCAATGTAACGGCAGTGATAATATTCCAATTGAATGTCGATTGCAATTGAGAACCGAAATCATTCTTTGAACATTTGCCTTTTTCCAAGCCGAATTTAGTTTCGTCTACTTCTGAATTACCGATGTAACGCAAGTTATAGGTCAATGGAGCCATAAACACGGAAAGGTTGAATTTCTTCTTGTTCAGTTTATAGTCCATACCGATACTGACTGCTAAATCTGCCGGAGACATGAAAGCAGAAACCAAATCTTCACTATTGGCCTTGTATCCATGGCAAAACTGAGTCTTGAACTCTGAAGAAATCGTATAATACCAATTTTTAAGTGCTCTTAAACCTAACTTATTATATAAGCGGAGTTGGTCGGTATTAAAGAGGTATTTATGGTATTCATCCGACGGAGTGGAAGTCATGCCCAACTTAGCTTCAAGCTGATTCTCGAACAAGATCTTCTCGTTGTCGTTGTAATTTGCAAATATCTGAAAAGTAGCTAATCCGGAGAAGTTACTTTCTCCTCCCTTATACCAGTTGTCCGAAAGGTGGTTCTGGCTGATCTGCAACGATCCGTTACCACCGGTCACCCACCAGTTAGGCTTGCTGATCTTAATATCGGCCTTCCCTACATTATCACTCATCTCCTCACGCTGAAACAAATGAATAACGTTTGCTTTCGGGGATATTTTCGGCTTCACATCCGGACGGAAAACATCACGGCTCATGATCCGGTCTTCCGTAGTAACAACCAATTCCGGACGTTTCAGATAAAGATCCATTAATGCGTTGTTGACCAGTATATTGGCTCGTTTGGTTTTAGTAAATACCAGCGTATCATAAGGCAAAAGCTCTGCCGTCAGATTCGGAGTAGTATCCAACTGTATCGGCTTCCAGTCTATTGTAGAATATTGCTTCATCGGAGCATAATAATATGCCAATGGAGTAAACAGGCGAAAATAATCGGGGTCGGAAGGAATATAACGTGCCGGCACAGAAGGATCATTCAGATAATCCAACTGAGCAATATACTTATTATATAAATAGGAAACTGTATCCAACTTAGGAGTCGGTCCCGACATATTGAGTTTCAGCATCAAATATTTCTGAAGCTCCGTTGAAAGCGTATCCGATCGCACCACCTTGGCTTTCGCCACCACTGTTGAAGACTTTGTTACCTTCTTGGAAGGCTTGACAGCCTGTACAGGAGCAATCTGCACTGAATCGGCCGGAATTATGGAATCTTGAACGGACTCCTGTGCAGAAAGCGGCAACATGAATAACAGCTGAGTAAAAGCTGAAAATAAAATAATAACTCTCTTCATATTTGTCTATGGTTTAGGATGCAAAGCTACATTATTTTGTTTAGAAATCATAGGATTCTTTCAAAATTGCATTTTTTAATAAAATTGTAGCCGCGAAAGTCTGCAATCTTCCTCTTTTTTTTATAATTTTGCGCTTTTTAAGTTCGTAAGAATTTGACTAAGTAAACAATTATTAAAACAGTTATAGCTGTGGGAGAAACAAAGTATATTT